>Ga0172376_10003134_pt1 | contig 19762 bp, 21 predicted proteins | sample Lak35m_FD_121114 | JGI IMG/M metagenome (GOLD analysis project Ga0172376, IMG submission 121114) | Freshwater microbial communities from Kabuno Bay, South-Kivu, Congo - kab_092012_35m | ecosystem: Environmental > Aquatic > Freshwater > Lake | place: Democratic Republic of the Congo: South-Kivu... | reverse complement strand
TGCAAAAACTCACCAGACCGGTAGCACTGCTGCTCATTCTCGCCATGACCACATTGACCTGGGGCTGCCAGTCATCAAGCAATGCGGGACGTGGTGCGGGTATCGGCGCAACGGCTGGCGGAGTAATCGGAGGTATTATCGGAAGCAGATCCGGCAGCTGGGCCAAAGGCGCACTTATCGGCGCTGCCATCGGCGGAGCGAGCGGAGCCCTGATCGGCAATTACATGGACAAACAGGCCGCTGAAATCCGCAACGAAGTCAACGGCGTGCAGGTTGAACGGGAAGGCGAAGGCATAAGGGTAACGATGGATTCCGGGATTCTCTTCACATCCGGCTCATCAACGTTAACCTCAACCAGCCGTGCTAACATTGAAAAACTCGCAAAAATCCTCAACCGCTACGATGACACCAAAGTCGTTATTGAAGGACATACCGACAATACCGGCAGCGAAGCCTCAAACCAGCTGCTCTCCGAAAGAAGGGCCGAGTCGGTTGCCAAACTGTTGAGCGCATACGGTGTTTCCGATCGCAGACTCTCCCCTGTCGGCTACGGCCAGTCACGTCCGGTGGCATCCAACGACACGGAATACGGCCGCCAGAATAACCGCCGTGTTGAAGTGCTGATCTATGCCAATGAGGAGCTCAAGCAGAAGGCTGCATCCGGTCGCCTGGATCAGTAATCTTATCCTGCAGGAAAAGAAGGAAACCATAAAAAAGCCTGAATGCACCCCGTTCAGGCTTTTTTTTCGGGCCCTCAAACCGCCGAACAAATAAATAGCGGTGAACATAAAAAAATCTTACATTTCCCACCATACAACCGCTCCTGCCTTGACTCACAAGCGCAGCGCAGCAAACGGAATCAAAAACATTGTGCTTGCCATGACACACTTCAAAAATGCTGAAGAGGTTCTCTTTCAATGGGTTTCAAGGGTCTGCAGCGGAAGTCCCGATGATATTGCAGCTCTGTATGATGAAGCCGCGGTTCTTGTTCCGACCTTTTCCCCCCATACCGTCACAACCCCTGAGGGTATAAAAGGCTATTTCGGACAGCTCGCCTCAAGGGACGGACTTGGTGTTCGACTCCACAACAAGGCACTCAGAAAACAGGCACTGAGCGATACACTCTTTGCTCTCAGCGGGATCTACTCCTTTGAGTTCGAAGTTGACCAGGTTCTGCTCTCCTTCCCTTCACGCTTCAGCTTTATGGTCGATATTTCAAGAGAGCAGCCGATCATTCACCACCACTCCTCGCAGGTTCCAAGGAATCTCTCCTGAGCTGTTAACGCCTCCATCCATTTCGCAGCGAACGCCCTACAGGTGCGGGTAGCCCCGCGCCGCACTGGGCGAAGACTCCGGCGAAATAATCACTCTTTTGCCCTGCACACCTTCATATACGCTTCAAGACGGTCAAGCTTCTCTTTCATCGCGCCAAGATTACGCATCATCGCCTCAAGCTTCAATTGATCACGCATCGGCTGAGCGGGAGTTCCCCGCAGAACCGTGCCCGGCTGCAGAAAGGATTTCGAGATACCGGTTTTGGCTGCAACCTGAATATTGTCGGCAAGTTCAAGATGACCGGCAAATCCGGCCTGCCCGCCAATAAGGCAGTGACGACCAACGACTACACTGCCTGAAATCCCGGCCTGTGCGGCAATGACCGTATCATCACCAATCGTGCAGTTATGGGCAATCTGAACAAGGTTATCAATCTTGACTCCCCGTCCGATCACCGTACTGCCCATGGTCGCCCGGTCAATCGTGGAGTTCGCGCCGATCTCGACATCATCGCCGATCTCGACAACGCCCATCTGGGGAATCTTCACATAGGATCCGTCGCTCTGGGGAGCAAAACCGAATCCGTCAGCACCAATAACGCTCCCCGAGTGAACAACCACCCTGTTACCGAGAACGGTTCCTTCATAGAGGGTGACACGGGGAAAAAGAAGAACATCCTCACCAAGCGTTACTCCGTTCAGAAGCACACTGTGCGAGCCGATAACCGTGTTGCGACCGATTGAACAGTTATCGCCGATCACCGCATACTCACCGACAGATACTCCGTCAGCAATAGTGGTACCGCTGCCGATAACTGCGCTTGAGGCGATGTCTGGGGCGGTTATAACACGGGGTGGAGCAAATATTTTCAGGAGGAAGACAAAAGCGGTATAGGGGTCACTCACCTTGAGAAATGATCGTTTGTCTGTGAACTCGTCAACAGAAACCGAGCGGTGCACTATAACCAGAGAGGCCTCGGTTGTACCGAGAAAGCGGATATATTTTTCATTGGCTATAAAGCTTACCTGCCCCGGGCCGGCAAGTTCAATTTTGGCCGGACCAGTGATCTTCCCCTCACCACTGCCGAGCAGTTCAACCGAGTCCGAAAAGCGGAGCAGGTACTCCCTGATCTCCTGAATAGTCATATTTTTCAAGCAATTAACCGAACGTTAGAAAGAGGAAATAATTAATTAATTTTTCAGCCTTTTTATTTATATTCGAAGTCTCTTGAGCGTATCATCAACCGCACAAAAAGAGCGGGGATACACCGGGAAACTGAATTACTGCCATAATATAATCCCTTTCATTTGAAAATGCAGGACCCGATGGCAAAACCCATTAAAATTTTCGCTGGGCGCAGTAATCCGGCTCTGGCCGAAAAGATTGCATCGTACCTCGACATGACGCTTGGCAATGCCAAAGTCGAAAACTTCTCTGACGGGGAGATCTCTGTTAACTTTTTCGAGTCTATCAGAGGATCGGATCTCTTCATTATCCAGTCTACGAACCCGCCGGGTGACAACCTGATGGAGCTGCTTATCATGATTGATGCAGCACGACGCTCTTCGGCCGCAAGGATCACGGCTGTCATGCCCTATTATGGCTATGCACGGCAGGACAGAAAGGATCGGCCCCGCGTGGCCATTACGGCAAAACTGGTGGCAAACCTGCTTACTGAAGCCGGAGCCAACCGCATTCTGACTATGGATCTGCATGCACCGCAGATTCAGGGCTTTTTTGATATCCCCTTTGATCACCTTTACTCAAGTGTCGTCCTGATAAACGATATCCGTCAAAGAGAGTTCCGCGACAATCTTGTTGTTGCATCTCCTGATGTCGGCGGAGTAAAGCTTGCAAGAAAATTTGCTGAAGAGCTCGGCACCGATCTGGTGATTGTCGACAAACGCCGTCCTGCAGCCAATGTTGCTGAAGTCATGAACATCATCGGTGATGTCAAGGGCAAAAACGTCCTGCTTGTCGATGACATGATCGATACCGCCGGCACCATTGTCAATGCCGCAAAAGCCATCCGTGAAGCCGGCGGCCTTAAAATTTATGCCGCAGCAACACACCCGATTCTTTCCGGACCGGCCATTGAGCGAATCAACGCGTCACTGCTTGAGAAGCTGATTGTCACTGATTCGGTTATTACCAGTCACGAATACTCACCGAAAATTGAAACGGTCACGGTGAGCAACCTGATCGGTGAGGCGATAAAGCGTATTTATGAAGATGACTCTGTAAGCTGCCTGTTTGACAGCAAGAATATTCTTCAGAAACTTACGAACAGTCATTAAACACAAGAGATAAAAGAGATAAAGGAAGAGTATGGAAACCATTGTACTGGGCGTTGAGCCCCGCGTCATCAAAAAGAAAGACGCCGAAAAACTTCGCAAGAATGGAATAGTCCCTGCCGTGATCTATCATAAAGGAGAAGAGACCATTCCGGTAAGCGTCAACGAGATTGCACTGAAGAAGCTTGTGCACTCGGCCGAGTCGCATATTATCGATCTTCAGTTCCCTGACGGCAGGATCAAACGTTCGTTTATCAAACAGGTTCAGTTCCACCCCGTGACCGACCGGATCATTCACACCGACTTTCAGCTCTTTGCGGCTGATGAGGTCATTGAGCTTGAAGTGCCGGTTTCCGTTACCGGTGACAGCATCGGCGTCGAAAAGGGCGGCAAACTGCAGATCATCCGCCATGCACTGACCATCAAGGGCAAACCGGAAGATATGCCTGACCACCTCATTATTGATGTTACCGCACTTGAGATCGGCCACTCCATCCATGTCAGGGAGATCCCGATGACCGCCTATGCCGGCCTCGTCATCAGTGACGATCCCGACACTCCGGTTATCACGATCCTTGCATCGAAAAAAGAGACCGAAGCAGTTGCTGAAGTGCCGGAAACACCGGCAAGCTGAGTACTGTTCAACCGCTGTTCATCGACCGGTGCATGAAGAATACAACGCTGCTTTTCTTTCAGGGAAAAGCAGCTTTTTTTTTGCAGATAACTTGATTATGTGCTCTCCATATTGTTCTTTTCCCTTTTATGAGTGCCGCTCTGCCCGATCGCAAGATCAAACAGGGGCTCTCTTTTGCTGAAGCATTATTCACCGATAGCAACCTGAAGCTTGAAAAACAACAGAGGCAGCTCCCCGGACCGTCCGGACCGGATTCCTGAGGCCGGTAAAGGCAGAACAGAGAACAGAGGAAAACTCTTTTTTTTCTTTTTCTCCATTACGGCGTTTCTGACCGTAATGGTGATCCAGTCCGATCTGGTTGTTATCAGTTTCCGTTCAATCTATACCGCCGCGCTCCTCTCCATTACAGCACCTGACGCACTGCGGGAGATCTTCACCACGGATATTCTGGAGTTCTGGATCGGAGCCATCTACCTGGTGGTGCTTCCGCTCCTGCTTTCTCTTTTCGCCCGTAACGCTCTGAAAAAAAAGAGTGCTGAAGAGGTACAAGAGGAACGTGAAGAGTTAAGCCTCGGCAAATTAAGCCTCAGAGCCTTCATGCGTCACAAGATAGCGCTCTATGCCTCAGCGGTGATCTTTGTGCTCTACTCGGCTGCATTCCTTGCACCCTTCATTGCCCCCTTCAGCCCCTATGACCAGCAGGACTTTCTTGTTACCGCCTACCAGCCTCCGTTCTCAAAGCTTGATGCTCTGGTGCTCAGGCAGCCGAAAACCCTGGCAATACCCATACAGCGCGGAAGCGGCAGAACCATCGAGTTGACCAACTCGCTGATCAACGACCTGCAGCTGCTGAAAACGCGAAATGAACCCAATGCCATCAAGTTTGTCAACGAGTACCGCATCGAAGGCGATTCGGTTATCTATCTGCAGGGAATGCGTACCAAAACCATCGCACTGCGTGAACTGGCGGGATCCGTTAAACCGGGAGCATCCGGCGTTGCAGGCGGGAAGCCGGATTTTGTCATCACCCGGACCTTCCTCCTCGGCACCGATCAGTATGGCCGCGACATTCTCAGCCGGGTGATCTACGGCTCGAAGATCTCGCTCTCGATCGGTTTTCTTGTTGTGCTCATCTCTGTCACCCTTGGTACCGTTATCGGTGTCTCTTCGGGATACTTCGGCGGCTGGATCGATGCGGTCATGATGCGCATTGTTGATGTGCTTATCGCATTCCCCGCTCTCTTTCTTATTCTCATCATCATTGCCACCTTCGGAAACTCCATCTACCTGATTGTCATCACCCTCTCCTTCACCGGATGGATGGGCGTTGCCCGGATGGTCAGAAGCCAGGTGCTCTCGCTCAAGGAGCAGGAGTTTATCCTGGCGGCAAAGTCGCTGGGTCTTTCGGATGCAAGAATCATCTTCCGCCATCTTGCCCAAAATACCCTCACTCCGGTCATTATCGCAGCGACACTGCGTATCGGCAGCATTATCCTCACCGAAGCCGGACTCTCCTTTCTCGGTCTCGGTGTTCAGCCGCCCACGCCAAGCTGGGGAAACATTATCAATGAGGGGCGTGACAGCCTTTTGAACTACTGGTGGATATCGACCTTCCCCGGCATTGCCATCCTGACGACAGTCGTCTGCTTCAACCTTATCGGTGACGGTGTCCGCGACGCCCTCGACCCGAGAATGAGAGGATAATGATGAACAACACCCTGAAAGACGACCCGCAGGCCTGGAGCACCCTCGACACCAACTACCTCTACCGGAAGCCCTGGCTCACCATGCGCCAGGACACCGTTCAGCTTCCCAACGGCAGGGTTATCGATGACTACTACATCTGGGAATACCCCCCGTGGGTCAACGTGCTTGCTGTAACCCCGGAGCAGCAATTCGTTCTGATCCGCCAGTACCGTCACGGCATCGGCAGGGTAAACTATGAACTGCCGGCCGGTGTTCACGACAAGCAGGAAGAATCACTGCTTGAATCAGCAAAGCGGGAACTGCATGAGGAGACCGGGTACGGCGGAGGCAGGTGGAGCCCGCTGCTGGAGCTCAGCCCGAACCCGGCCCTGCAGAACAACATCACCTCCACCTGGCTGGCTGAAGGGGTTGAACTGCTTGGAGGGCAGCAGCTCGATGCAACCGAGGAGATCAGTGTGCACCTCGTATCCCTTGATGAACTCCGTTCAATTGCACTTGACGGCTCTATGCTGCAGGCCCTGCATGTTGCACCGATACTCAAATACCTTCTGACAAAAGAGCACTGAACACCTTAATAAACGAGGAGGGTTCATGAAAAAAACTGCACAGCTCACGCTTCTGGAGAGCGCCATAAAGGGGTTCGGGTACAGCCTGCGCTATGAAAAGGGCAACTTCCTTGGCGGAGAGTGCCGGCTTCGCGACGACAACGTGGTCGTGGTCAATAAATTCCTGCCGATCGAAGGTAAAATCTACACCCTGGCACTGGTCATCAGCAAGCTCAACCCTCCCGGACTCGCTCCGGAGATTGCAAAAATCGTGGACAGCCTCATCGGCACCACCCTCTTCAACCGGGATCTGCGGGGATAGAAGAAAGCCTCAAGCTCCTCTGAGCCAATGCATTGCAGTATCAATGTCGCTGAAAAAACGCAGGGTGAGATCCCGATTGACGACAACATCTTCGAAAAACTCCGCCTCATAGAAAAACTTCGGATTGCAAACGATTGCCACTTTGGCAAGTATCGGAACATTTTCAGACATATACTTTCCCGCCTCATAGGTATCAAGTGTGCCAAGCCGATACTCAAGTGCGGTTTCATCACAAAGAACACGAGCAACTCCGCACTGTTTGCATAAACCAATAATGTTCATGCCATAATTCTGGACATCTTCGAGATTTTCATCAAAACCCCGGGCGGTAACAAAGAGAATCTCATCCTCAACTTCCGCAGTGTATTGAATTGCCATAGGCTCCTGTTAACAGTTTTCCAGGTCCGGACTCGAAAAATAAGCTGCGCACGATAACAACCATTTGCAGAGAATCAAGCTGCACATTGAGCACTCCCTGGTGCAGGGTGAAATATAGGTAACTTACTTTTTATTCAAGAAGTTCTAACAGCCAATAACAACTCTGCTCCCTGAAATTCACTTCTCCTGCACCATTACTTTATCACCACCTGTCTGGTTTTACTTCGAATTTCAAGCTCTGGATGTGCTGCCGCAAATCGACCGAGAGCGGCAAGATCTGTGCGGGAGAGAAAGGAGCCGGGAATCAGAATGCAGTGTGTCGGCCGGGCGTAGTTGAGCCATGAGCCAATCTGCTGCTGCTGTTTTTCAGCAAAACGGTAGACCCAGAGTTCTACGATATCCGCCTTGAAGAGCGCCGATTCCTGCAACCGGCTTGAGCCTGATACAACAAGCAGTGAACTCTCCCTGCTCTGGATTTTCAGAACCTTCTCCCTGGGGCGCATGATGAGCATGGCGGGAAGAGCAAGCAGCCTGTCAGCCTGAAGCATGTGATGCTGAACCGGGAGGCGCGAAACAAGCGAGTCGGGGGTGTAAAACTGAACCGCTGCATCAGGTGCTCCATAGCCGTGGAGCTCAAGCTGTTGCGTGATACGCTTGAAGCTGCTCGCACTCCTCCCTGCATCAATGAGCAGGGTTTTCCCCCCCACGGAAAAAACAGTGACCAGATTACGGCCAAGATTAACCGTCATAAGCAAGGGGGCAACCGGACGGGCATGAACAGTAAATGAGTACCAGAAGAGCAGGTTTGCCCCGAGAAGCACTGAAAGCGCAAGCCTGCCCCACGCTTTTCGACTGAAATAAAAGAGGACAGCAGAGAGCATCAGGTAGTAGAGCGCAACTTCCGGCAGATCCGGCTTCCAGGATAGTGATGCAAAGGGTACCCGGCTGAAAACCAGCGCCGAGTTGAGCGTCAGCCGGGCAAAAAGCACAGCGCTTTCAGCAAAAAATGTGGCCGCGTACCCTGAGAGAAGGTTCAGAACCAGCATGGGCACAAGCGCATACATCAGAAGGGTGGAGAAGAGTACCACGGGAATATTTGCAAGAAGCCCGATCAGGGAAAAGGTGCCGAAGTAGAAAGCAATCACCGGAGCGACACCGATAACAGCCGCAAGAGTAACGGCAAAACTTGAGAACAGGAGACGCCCGGCCGCCTGAAAAGCTCCCCCTCCACAACCGGTCATCGGAGTAAAACGGGGATAAAGCAGAAGAATTGAGGCAACGGCACTGTTGGTCATCAAAAAACCGGGGCTGAGAAGATCAAGGGGGTCAAACAGAAGAATCAAGACGTCTGAAAGCGCAAGCGAGTTCATGGAGAAGGTTTTTCTTCCAAGCGTCTCGCCGCCGATAAGCACCGCCGTCATGATCGCCGCACGTTTGACAGAAGCCGAGTTACCGGTAACATGACTGTAAACCAGCAGAATAAAAACGGCAAGCAGAAACGAGAACCACCGCCCCGCAGTAGTGACTTTCAGGCGCTGCAGCGAGATGTGGATGGCAAGAACAAGCAGCCCGACATTGAGCCCGGATACGGCAAGAATATGCGCCGTACCGGTAATTCTGAATGCCTCGAACAGCTCTTCAGGAAGGTACTCCTTTTCACCGGTAAGCACTCCTGCTGCAAGCTGGCTCTCCTCGCCGGGGGGAATCAGATCCTCAATACTTTTCATGATATAATCCGCGACCGGTTTGACAATGAACCGCTCAAAACCGTTGAGCTCCGGCTCGCCTTCATGCTGAACCATCCATGGACCTGCAGAGTAGAGCTGTACCGATACCTGCTTCATTGCGGCGGCCTGACGGGGATCAAACTCTCCCCTGTTTGCCGCTTCGGGAATAAGGTTGAGCTGCCCCTTCACACGAACCCTGTCACCATATCTGATTCCCTTTCCGGCTTCTCCGGCGCTGCGCATAAATACCATTGCCCGGTCATGGAGCGTTACGGTTCGTCCATCGGCGAAAACCTCTTCAACATCCATGATCCAGCCTGTCCCATTTTCAGAGGTGTCAGGCCGTCCATCGACACGCCCGTAGAGGATCAGCGATTTACCGGTAAATGGGAGCAGGCCGTTTCGGGGAGCATAATGCATACGGAAGTCACTGCCGGCAGCAAAAGAGGAGAAGAGAAACAGGGTATAGCTGAGCGTCGTGATGCAGAGAGGAGTGGAGCCCCTCTTTTTGATTGCCTCATACAAAAGCGATCCAAGGAGCGTAAAAAGCGCGATTGCGCATATGATAATCCATGCCTCAAGCGGAAAGGGAAGATAGACTCCCGCAAGAATTCCCGGAATAACGCCGAGAAGCAGCCGGAGAGCCGGATATGGTGCCAGGGAGAAGCGCTCTGACTGCCCCGGCTTCTGTATATTTTTCACTTCAGGCAAATCATTGTTTTGTATATTGTTCTTTTTCAAAAAAGCTTCTAAACGTCATCTTCTTCATGCTGGTCAAAGAAATTCTGGACGCTGCTGTAAAACCTGTATTCAGCTTTGAGTTCTTTCCTCCAAAAAAAGACGAAGAGTGGGGAACACTTTTCAAAACCATTGCTGCACTCTCACCGCTCAACCCCTCCTATGTCAGCGTGACCTATGGCGCCGGAGGTTCGACCCGTTCGAGAACCCATGATCTGGTGACAAAAATCCAGCGAGAGACCGGCCTGACCGTCGTCTCCCATCTTACCTGCATCTGTTCGGACAGGGAAGAAACCGGATCGATCCTGCAGAACTACCGTGATAACGGCATCAACAATGTACTGGCCTTGCGGGGAGACAAACCTGCCGGTACGGCGACACTGGCTGAAGCAATCAAGGATTTCCCCCATGCCATTGACCTGATCCGTTTCATCAAAACAAACTATCCGGATATCGGTGTCGGCGTTGCAGGATTTCCTGAAGGTCATCCTGAAACACCCAACCGGCTGCAGGAGATCGACTATCTGAAAGAGAAGATTGATGCCGGAGCCGACTATATTGTTACCCAGCTCTTTTTTGACAACCGCGACTTTTTTGATTTTGTTGAACGCTGCACCATTGCAGGTATTACGGTACCCATTATTCCTGGAATCATGCCCATTACAACCCGCAAGGGTATGATCAGAATGTCGGAACTGGCGCTTGGAGCAAGAGTTCCTGCTCCGCTCATGAAAAAGGTACTGAGTGCTTCGGATGACGCCGGGGTGGCTTCAGTTGGTATAGAATGGGCCACCATGCAGGTGCAGGAGCTGATCGACAACCACATCAAGGGTGTGCATTTCTACACCCTCAACATGGCTGACGCGACTCTCAGAATATTCAACAACCTTCACCAGTAACCCTTTGTTCTCAATCCGGAAACCGGCCCGCTCAGAGCAGTTCATTCTGGATGAGCTGTTCATAGCTCTCACGTTTCCGGATCAGCTTTACCTCGCTTCCATTGACAAGAACCTCCGCAGGACGCAGCCGGCCATTGTAGTTGCTGCCCATAACTGCGGCATAGGCACCGGCGGACATCACCGCAAGCAGCTCTCCCTCTTCAGCCGCATCAATTTCACGATGGCGTGCAAAAAAGTCGCTTGACTCGCAGACCGGCCCGACCACATCGGCAACAACAGATTGTTCATGACTGGTCACGGCAAGAATTTCATGGTGAGCCTGATAGAGCGCCGGGCGGATCAGCTCGGTCATCCCCGCATCAACAACAAAAAACTCCTTGCCGGTATGATTCCGCTTTTTATAGAGGATCCTGGTCAGAAGAACCGATGCATTGGCAACAAATGAGCGGCCGGGTTCAAAAATAACTGTGACACCGGCAGGTTTGAGCATCGGAATAAGCTTTTCGGCGAAATGCGCAATCGGTGTGGCCGGTTTAAGCGGATCGTAGGTCACCGGAAACCCTCCGCCTATATCGAGAAATTCAACCCCGAAACCCATCTCCTTTGATGCGCTGAAGATATCGAGCAGCTTGGTGGTTGCCGCCACATAGTATTCCGGATCGAATATCTGCGACCCTATATGCATATCCAGTCCCAGAAGACAAAGATTGCGCAGTTGGGGAAGCAGTGCAAAAACTGCCGGAAGCTCCGCTTCATCAATACCGAACTTCTCCTTGCTGTCACCGGTAGTGATGTAGGGGTGAGTTTCGGCCGTGACGTTTGGATTGATCCGTATCGCGACGTTTGCAATGAGTTCAAGCTCACCGGCAATACGGTTGATGGCGCGAAGCTCTGAAAGCGACTCTGCCTTGAGCATAAGCACCCCGCTTTTAAGTGCATAGGCAATCTCTTCGGGTTTCTTGCCGACGCCGGCAAAGATGATTTTTTCGGCTGCTACACCGGCCTTGAGGGCACGAAAGAGTTCGCCTCCTGAATTGACATCACATCCGCAGCCGAGTTCAGCAAATGTTCTGATAACCGAAAGATTATAGTTGGCTTTGACTGAATAGCAGGTAAAATGGGGCAAATCGGCAAACGCATGCTCGAAAGCCCTGTGACTTCCGGCCAGACTCTTTGCCGAGGTCACAAAAAGAGGGGTTCCGAAGGTGTCGGCAAGCTTTTCAAGTGAGATCCCGTCACATGAGAGCGTTCTGCCGTTATAGTGAAATAGATTACTGTCGAGCACGGTGTTGGTTCCGGTTATTGAATTTTATAGCGATACACTCCAGATTAAAGGCCCGCAGGGCTCTGCCCTGAGGCAGGTTAAAAATACTCTTTCTCACGTTATCACGGAAAGAAAAAAACCTTAACTTGCAAATTCACCCTGAAGGGTTTATATTCACAACTCTTTACAACTTATACCGGATCAGGGTTACCATGGCAAAAGGAAAAGAAAACAGAATCGTTATCACCCTTGAGTGCACAGAAGCAAAAAAGGAAGGAAAAACGGTTTCACGATATACAACCACAAAAAACAAGAAAAATACGACTGATCGTCTTATCTTGAAGAAGTACAATCCCAACCTGCAGCGTCATACCCTGCACAAGGAGATCAAGTAACGCTCTCTATTCGTCAACGTAAGACAGAAAAGAGCCTGTTTTTTGCTCCGGTTGAAGCATAACGCATTGCCCGAATGGCGGAATTGGTAGACGCACGCGTTTCAGGGACGCGCGCCGCAAGGTGTAGGAGTTCGAGTCTCCTTTCGGGCACAAAAAAATCTTCTGCGATATGCATATAAAATCATATAACTCTTTTTTGCAATCGACAGCGATCAGACAGTCTTTCTTACATATACAACAGGGTGCGCATCTTTTCTCGGGAAGGTGCTTTTTTTATGATTTAACAATCCAAACCATCAGCCGTAGTGGATCATACCAAAATAAACCTTCTTGTCAGGCTCCAGCATCTTGACAACCAGATAGAAAGTATTGTCAGCCTTCAGAAAGGGCTTCCTGAAGAGATTACCGCTCTTGATGAAGATCTGGCCTTTACCAATCGACAGATTGAGTCCCGCAAGAAAGTTGCCGGGGAGCACCTGAAACTCCGGCAGCGTCTGCAGGAAACCATCAATGAGTGCAAGGACAAAATCAGATCCTTCAAGGAGAAGCAAACACTTGCCCGCAATAACAAGGAGTATGATGCGCTCTCCAAGCAGATTGAGTATGAAGAAAAAGAGATAGCCCAGGCAGAGATACAGCTTCAGGACATTGCTCATGCAGAACAGCGGGCACTTGAAATCCAGCAAAAAGGCCGTCAGCTTATCACGGAGAACCGATACGACGAAATTTCCGAAGAGATGATGCCTGACGATATTCTCCTGCAGCAGCTTGAAGATCTTACCAGTCAGCTCGGACAGAAAAGAGAGGAGCTGCAGGGAATTGTTATTGAAACCGCCGAGGACGTTGACACCCTGAAGAAGAAGATTGAAGATCAGCGCAACCTCATTTCAAAAGAGGCCAGGCGCCTGCTCGACAAATACGACCATCTCAGAAGCGGCTCCCTGCAGAATGCTGTCGTCAAGCTGAACAGAAATGCCTGTTCAGGATGTAATACCAGGGTTCCGACCAACCGTCACACCATGATTGTACAGGGTGGCTTCTATCTTTGCGAGTCATGCGGCCGGATTGTAGTCCATGAGCGCCTTTTTGAAGAGGCCGAGTTGTAGAGAGAAGAGTGGCACTCCGGTGCCGGAACGATCACCGTTCCATTATCGTTGTTTTAATTGCTGAAACCGCAAGTGTGCAGTCGCTGTAGAGCATCACGCTTCACAGAGGAAAGTCCGAACTTCACAGGGCAGGGTGCCGGTCGAGAGCCGAAAGGCTCAAGCCCGGGGATGACGGCGCAAGCCGGTTATCACAGATAGTGCAACAGAAAACAGACCGCTCCGGACGGCCGGAGTAAGGGTGAAACGGCGGTGTAAGAGACCACCAGGCAGTGCAGTAATGCACTGCGCTTGGCAAACCTCCCCGAAGCAAGGCTAAATAGGAAAACTTTTCCCTCCCGGGAAAGAGAGCGGCCCGTTCAATTCCGAAAGGAGAGTTTTCGGGTAAGCCGCATCAGATAAATGGCTGCAGTTTTATCCGGACTCCGGATAATCCACAGAATTCGGCTTACAGCTTCGGTTTCAGCTTTTTTTTAGGAACGATCCCCCGCCATCATCCGATCCGGAATCCGCCGGAGTTGCTTTCAGCGGCCTACTCTTCCGGTCTGGCTTCCACCGATGAAATTCCTTTGTCTGAAAATGCCACCGAAACGGTGACCGGTTTGCAGCAAACCGGACAATCCTCCTGAAACTCCTGATCCCCTTCCGGGCAATCAACCTGAAGCTCCATAAGCTCCCCGCAGTAAGGACATGCTACGGATACCCTTTCAACAATTTTCATCACTACTCCCTCTTCTGTTTGGTTAACTACTCCCGAGAGCCTGTTAATGGTAACAACAATGAGCGGTGAGGGGTTTCATCTGCCGGAAAAAGAGTGCCTGCTGCTGCGCTTCTTATGGTTGACGGCGTCGCTCTGAAAAAAGTTACCCTTCAGGCCAGGATCTGAAGGCGATGGCCTGCCTCCTCCAGCACAGCATCCTCTTTGGCAAAACAGAAGCGAACCATCGACTCGCCAAGGCCATCATGATAAAATGCACTGGCAGGCACACTGGCGACCCCGCTCTTCCGGAGGATGTGCATGGCCCGCTCCTTGGCACTCTTTCCGGGTATACGGGATACATCGGCAAGCACATAATATGCGCCATCGGGAATGGAGGGCGCAAGCCCTGCACTGGTAAGGGCACGGCAGAAGAGATCGCGCTTCGCTTCATATGCAACGGAAAGGGCCCTGTAATAGTCGTCACCAAGCTCAAGCAATCCTTTGGCAACGCCGATCTGGAGAGGAGCAGGTGCACAGACGTAGACAAGATCATTGAAGTAGCCGATAGCCTGTGCCCAGCGGGCGTCACAGAGAGCATAGCCGATCCTCCAGCCGGTAACGCTGAAGGTTTTTGATGCACCCGATACCGTAATGGTCCTCTCCTTCATGCCCGGCAGGGCGGCAAAAGAGTGGTGAGTACGGCCGCCATAGAGAAAATGCTCGTAGATCTCATCAGTAAAGACAAACAGATCATAGCGCTCCGCAAAGAGAGCGATCAGCTCAAGCTCCTCTGGGGTAAAGACCTTGCCGGAGGGGTTGGCCGGCGTATTGACAATGATCCCTTTCGTTCGCGGCGTCACCAGATGCTCCAGGTCATGAGTGCTGAACGACCAGTCAGGAAAACGAAGTGGAAGATAGACCGGTACCGCTTCTGAAGCCTGCAGGGTGCTGACATGATAACCGTAAAAGGGTTCAAACAGAATCACCTCATCTCCCGGGTCAAGCAGGGCCTGAAACGCACAATAGAGCGCACCTGTTGCACCGGCACTGACAATAATTTCAGATTCAGGGTTACGCTCTATGCCTGTAAATCGCTTCTGCTTGTGAGCAATTGCCTCCCGCAGGGTCAACAGACCGGCATAGTGTGTATAGGTATTCACCCCCTCCCTGATCGCATCCCGTGCACCCTCCTGAACCGGATCGGGAACTGGGGTATCACAGACTCCCTGCGAAAGATTGATGCCGCCAACACGACGGCACTCATTCGACATATTGCGGATTTCCGATTGCATCACGCATCCGTGACGCTCGCTTAGGGTAAGAGCCATAACGTTTTTTATGCTTGAAGAAACTCCTGTGCTGAAACCTAAAATGAAGGCCCCTCCTGAAACACGCTGTGAAATCCCCACATGGTACCGAATAGTGTCATCAGGAGTGTCATGATCAACGAGATCACTGCTGAAAAAATAATAAGCGCGGGAATGCTTGCAAATACCATCTTCACCATTAACAGTACCATGGACCAGAAAGGTATCCGGATATCCGTCACCACAACTCGCTCTGTATCCTGATTTTTCACGTCGTTCATCGTACCCTCTCCTTGAATGTTAATTCGTAAGTCACAATCAGAAGAACTTACAAAATCAAAAGAGAAAGCATGCGGTTGGGGGATGGAAAATACGCATGAAGAGGGAGCAAACCATCGAACACACAACGAAAAGGGTGTTTGAGGGATAAAAAAAAGGGCAGGCATTTTACGGCCTGCCCCAAAGTGTGTGTTTACACCGGATCTTCTTATTCACCAACGAAGTGAGCGCGTCTGTTCTGAGCCCAGGCCTCTTCGGTGTTTCCCTGTGCAAATGGTCTCTCCTCGCCATAGCTGACCGTCTTCACACGGGCGGCATCGGTGCCAAGATTAACAACGAAATCTCTGGCTGCAGCTGCACGGCGTTCGCCAAGCGCAAGGTTATACTCGGCAGTACCCCTGTTGTCGCAATGGCCTTCAACAACCACTTTTTGTGAGGGATTTGCCTGTAACCACTGAGCATTGGTCTTGAGCTGATCAACTGCATCGGTGCGAATATCTGATTTATCAAAATCAAAAAATACATCACCGAGAACAGGAACAACTGCCGGGGGAGGGGGAGGAGGAGGTGCAACCACAACTTCCTTTTCACTGCCGCAGGCTCCAAGCAAAAGCATTGCCGGAATAATCAGGGTTTTGAATAAAGGGCTGACTGTTTTCATTTTTATTTTATTTTTAAGGTTAATGCATGAAAAGAACACAAGTTCACTCTCTCTCCTTTCCGGAGAAATACATTTAATCTAAGAATTTCGCGGGAATATATCCGTACTCCACAAAAAAAAACAGGTTTTTTCTGTGAGCAACAGACCGCCCCTCCGGCTCTGATCATTCAGGCCTGAGGCGGAAACCGCTTTTTGAAAAACAAAGGACGGAATTACGAAAAACCGGGTTATCTCCGGGGCACCTCTATTAATTGTCGTGAGCGGTTTGAGTGCGAGGCGGACGGAGCGCAGAAACCGGAATGTACACGGAGTACTTGAGGATTTCGAGCACCGCCCAACGAAGCAATCGAATCGCAGAATAGATTAATAGAGGTGCCCTCCGGTATAACGGTGGTTGGTATTGCCGCCGAGAGAGCTCCTGTTCCCTGTATTACGTGCACATCTCATCGGTCAGGGCAGCGAAAACGTCCGGTAACGGTAAAGAAAAGCAATGGTACCGATCTTCTCGTTGAGTCCCATGACCGGAACGAGGTAGAGGCTCTCTCCTTCCCTGACACGATACGATACCGTTCCCGGAGCATCAAGGCGGTAGCCGGGATAGCGAAGATAAAAAGAGCTCCCCTGAATTTTCCGGTCTGTCGATACCCTGACGGTACCGGAGGGATCAACAAGCATGATCAAACCGAACCCTTTTCTTTTGATGAGCTGACTGAAATACTCATCAATCTGCTCATAGTTCTGTTTGATAAGCTCCTTTCTGACCGACCAGGCAAGAGGAACTGCAAAGAGGGCAATATCCTGACGCTGCAAGTCGACAAACCGGCTCCCGGCAAGCTCTCTCTGCTCGTCCAGCTTCCGTTCACCAAGGTAGCGAACGACAACAATCCCGCCGGCAAGCAGCAGCATAACAAGCATGGTGGTTACAAGAAGAAAACGGCGCCAGAACGACGGGTTCGTCTGCGAAGAATCAAAATCGTTGCTGCACTTCATGATTCAGGAAATTTAATCAGGTTAGTTCCGGTCAAGACGGGCGAGATAGAACGCCTCTTTCTCCTGCATACCTGCCCTCTCTTCGGGCGTCTGATCATCGTAGCCGATGAGATGCAGAGCCGAATGAATGGTTACTCGCAGAAGCTCCTGGAGAAAATCGGCATCATATCTGGCGGCGTTTTCCCGCACAACATCAAGTGAAATATAAAACTCACCATCAACTTCACGATCCTTGCTGTACCGGAAGGTGACCGTATCAGTAGGATAGTCATGGCCGAGAAACTCCCGGTTGATGCGCTGGATCATTTTATTGCCGCAGTAGACGCCGACAATAGAGTCAACGGTAAACTCCTCGGTTTCAAGAACCAGAAGAACAGCATCGCTGAGCAGCTGCTCGGGAACCTCCCTTCTGGTGGTATTATGAATCTGTAGTGTCATATTGAAGTGGTTCTGATGCACCGACAAGTGCATCGATATGTTTGATCCTGTTTTTATGCACCCTGAAGGTCAGTTCAACAACCTCATCAAGATAGCGCTTCTCAATCACTTCGGTATTCTCATAAAGATAACCGATCAGCTTGTAGCTGGAGACATGCGTCAGAATTTTCCGCTCTTTGTAGTCACGGGCAACATACTTTCCGATAATCTCCTTGAGAACAGGGATGTTCACACCCCTTGCTGCGGAAATAAAGACCGCATCAGGATATTTCGCCCGTATTGACTTCAGGAGCTCCTGATCTTCAAGCGCATCGATCTTGTTGAACACCTCAATGAAGTTTTCATGATCAACACCAAGCTCCTTGAGGGTTTCGCGGACCACCTGCATCTGATCCTCAAAACCGGGATGACTGATGTCAATCACATGGAGCAGAAAATCGGCCTGAAGGACCTCATCAAGCGTTGACTTGAAACTTTCGACAAGATGGTGCGGCAGTTTACGGATAAAACCGACCGTATCGGAGAGCAGAACCAGCTTGTTGATACTCAGCTCCAGCCTTCGGGTTTTGGTATCGAGCGTGGCGAAAAGCCGGTTTTCGGCAAAAGCCTCTGCCTCAGGACAGAGAATATTCATGAGGGTGGACTTGCCTGCATTGGTGTAGCCGACAAGTGCAACCCTCGGCACCGTCTGACGGCCTCTGGTCTGGGTATTATGCTGCAGCGAAACCTCGCGAAGCTTTTTTTTCAGAAGGGAGATGCGGTTACGGACCAGACGACGGTCGGTCTCGATCTGGGTCTCACCCGGCCCCTTACTGCCGATACCTCCCTTCTGTTTGGAAAGATGGGTCCAGGCACCTGACAGGCGGGGCAGCATATATTCAAGCTGGGCAAGTTCAACCTGCATCCTGGCCTGGGCAGACTGGGCACGTATGGCAAAAATCTGCAGGATCAGACCTGTACGGTCAATCACCTTGCACTCAAGTGCCCGTTCAAGGTTTCTGGCCTGACCGGGTGTAAGATCATCATCAAAAATCACCAGATCGATCTCATGCTCTTTGACAAACGGTATCAGTTCATCAACCTTCCCTTTTCCGATGCAGTAGGCCGGATCGCGGATTTTTTTCTCCTGTATGTACGATTCAATGACATCGGCACCGGCCGTATCAGCAAGAAAGGCAAGTTCAGCAAGATACTCCTCTACAAGAGCGCGGGGTGTTTCAGGCTGGGAACAGAGACCGACAAGAACAGCCTTTTCCCGTTTATTATCAGAAGGGAGAGTATTCAATAGGGGGATGAAATTATGTAACTATTTAAATGAAAACGATCTGTAACCTGGCATGTTGCTATATTACAACCATTGTTTTATCTTGACAACTCTTCTTGTAAACAAACTCGTTACGTAAAAAGTTACACATTTTTCTTTCACGGCATACCGTAAACGGGTAAACGAGCGGTGATGACAGGAACAGGCTAATATAAGCGCGGATGTCAGATGAACTACAGCTATAACGGAAAAACTGCCATCAAGGATCCTGAAAAGAGGATAACGCTTGAAAACGCTTATCAATACTGTCGGCAGATTTCACAGCATCACGCAAAAACATTCTACCTTGCAACCCTCTTTCTGCCAAAAAGGCAGCAGAACCCGATATTTGCAATCTACGCCCTCCTGCGCACGGTCGATGATCTGGTGGATATGGCCGAGGAGAAGCTGACCAACGGCCAGATTACCAAAGAGGAGATTCAGCGCCTGCTTGAAGGGTGGAAATCAAGACTTAAAGCCTGTTATGCCGGCGAGAGTGTAAATGACCCCATCCTGATGGCCTGGCAGGATACGCTCAAAAGTTTCCCGATTCCGATAGAGTACCCGCTCGACCTGATGGACGGCGTCGCCATGGATATTGTGTTCAAACCCTTTGAAACCTTTGACGAGCTCTATGTCTACTGCTACAAGGTCGCCTCGGTTGTCGGGCTCATGACTTCCGAAATTTTCGGTTACCGCGACAAACAGGCGCTGCAGCATGCCATTGAACTCGGTATAGCCATGCAGCTTACCAACATCCTGCGTGACATCGGTGAAGATGTTGACCGCGGAAGAATCTACCT
>Ga0172376_10003133_pt1 | contig 19782 bp, 18 predicted proteins | sample Lak35m_FD_121114 | JGI IMG/M metagenome (GOLD analysis project Ga0172376, IMG submission 121114) | Freshwater microbial communities from Kabuno Bay, South-Kivu, Congo - kab_092012_35m | ecosystem: Environmental > Aquatic > Freshwater > Lake | place: Democratic Republic of the Congo: South-Kivu... | reverse complement strand
TACCCTGCCCTATAACGCCCACACCACCTGCAGCGATGCCTTATGGATGGGCTTGCCGGTGTTAAGCTGCGTAGGCGACACCTTTTCTGCCCGAGTGGCCGGCAGTTTATTATCCACGCTGGGGCTAACGGAATTGATTAGCTATAACTTAGCTGACTACGAGAACCGAGCAAGCTATTATGCAGCCAACCCTGAGGCTTTATTGGCGATTAAACAACGCCTGCAGAAGCAGCGAACGACCAGCGCATTATTTAATCCGGCCGACTTTGCTCGCGCCCTTGAGCAGCTTTACCAAACCATGTGGCAGGAAGGGACGATGAGCCACTAAGTCGATTTTGCCGCAAACAGCGCAGCCAAGACTATCAAACTGCCACCCAGCCACTCATTTAGCGCCATGCTCTCGTTGGCCAAGTAATAAGACGCAATAGCGGCCACTACCAACTCAAACAAAAACACCACCGATGCGCGGGTCGCCGGCAATTTAGTCACGCCGTATTGCACCAATAGTGTTGCCGCCAACAGCAACAAGGCAATCAGCCCCATTACCAACCATTGATAGCCGTCAAAAAAGGAAGGGCTAGGCCATATGGCCGCGCTAAATAGCATAAACAGCAAACTGACTAGCAACACGCCTAACCACACGGCAAACGATTTCGCCTGCAAACTCAAGCCACTGGCCTGACGCGTCAGCACATTGGTTAAGGAAAAACCCATGCCCGAGGACAAAGCTAACCACTCCGCTTGATTTCTCGGTAATGGCCAAGGACTGAGCGCAGGCTCATAAAGCATAATAAAAGCGCCCAGCAAGGAGATAGCAATAGCTAGGTAGCCACTTTTAGGGGTCTTTTCTTGCAAATAAAAGTGGGCCAATAGCAAAGTCCATAATGGCGACAAATAAAACAGCAGCATGACGCGCATCACTTCGCCATCGATTACCGCCAAGACGTAGGCCAGATTAGTCCACCCAGCGACCAATGCTAAGTAAACGATGCTAACAGGTTGCTTAAACAAACCACGCCAATCTTTGAAAAAATACAGACCGGCTAGGAACACGGTAATGGCATAGGTATAAAAACTCGAGGCCACGCCCGATACCCCCATGCCAGCCATGAGGCGGTACGGGTACCAAATCACCCCCCAGCACACGGCACCAAATAACAAACCCAATACGGCTAGGTAGTGGCTATCTTTGGCGGGCTGTGCTGTTTGTTGATGGCTGGACATGGCTTCTTTTTTCATAAGTTGCAGTAGCACTCGATGCTAACAGCAAAGCGTGCTAAGGGCTATGGAATGTGTGCCGCGTATATTACAATATCGGCAATGAATGCCAACCTAAATTTACTGCAAGCCTACCCTTTTCAGCGTCTACGCGATTTATTCAAGGGCACCACGGCCAATCCCGACTTTAGCCCGATCAACTTATCCATAGGCGAACCCAAACACGCAACGCCGCCATTAATTAAACAGGCATTAGTGGACAATTTGGCCGGCTTGGCCACTTACCCAACGACATTAGGTAGCCCTGCTCTGCGTGAAGCCATAGCCAACTGGTTAAGCCGTCGTTACGGCATCCCCATGCCCAACCCGGAAACCGAGATACTGCCTGTTACCGGCAGCCGCGAAGCCTTGTTTGCTTTTGCGCAAGTCATCCTAGACAGCAGCAGCGCTATCAAGCCGGTGGTAATTTCACCCAATCCGTTTTATCAAATATACGAAGGCGCAGCTTTTTTAGCCGGTGCCCAGCCCTATTTTTTGAATACCTTGCCGGAAAATCAGCATGCCATGGACTTTGCCAGCGTGCCCAGCGAGGTATTGAAACGCACGCAATTGGTCTACTTATGCAGCCCAGGCAACCCATCCGGCAAAGTGATGTCTTTGGCGCAATGGCAAGCGGTGTTTGATTTGTCCGATCAATACGGCTTTGTCATTGCCGCCGACGAATGCTATTCAGAAATCTATTTCGACGAAAGTAAGCCGCCCCTAGGTGCTTTGCAAGCCGCACGATTGCTCAATCGCGATTACAAAAACCTAGTGGTGTTCAGCTCTTTATCCAAGCGCTCCAATGTACCGGGGATGCGTTCCGGTTTTGTTGCAGGGGATGCCGCCATCATAGAAAGGTTTGCGCTGTACCGCACTTACCACGGCTGCGCCATGAATCCTGCCGTGCAGGCTGCCAGCTTGGCAGCGTGGAACGACGAACAGCACGTCGTGGAAAACCGTCGTCTGTATGCAGAAAAATTTGCGGCAGTGACACCCATGCTAAGCGGCGTGCTGGAGGCTAGCGTGCCCGATGCCGCGTTTTATTTGTGGTGCAAAATCAAACCTCAATCAGGCAAAGCCATTAGCGACACTGAATTGGCCTTAAGGCTATACCGTGATTTTAATGTAACGGTGTTGCCTGGCTCTTACCTAGCCAGGCAAGCGCACGGCATTAATCCAGGTGAGCATTTTGTCCGATTAGCCTTGGTAGCAAGTTTGCAGGAGTGCTTAGACGCAGCCACGCGCATCCAACTGGCCTGCAAATAGTTAATAAATTACATTAACTATTATTTACAATAAATTGATTAACTTCGTTAAAAACTGCCTCATTTAAGTCGCTTCTTAAGCAATCTAAGACCAGTCCCTGCGGCATGCTACGCAACCAAGTGAGCTGTCTTTTTGCCAACTGGCGGGTAGCGAAAATACCGCGATCACGCAGCTCTTCCCAGCCAATTTCACCGGCTAAATAGTGCAAAGCCTGACGGTAACCGACGCAGCGCATGGCCGTGCATTCCGCTGTCAGCGTTGGGTATTTAATCAATAACGCGCGCACCTCATCCACCAAGCCGGCTGCCAGCATCTGCTCAAAACGCATAGCGATGCGCTCATGCAGCCGCTGCCTATCGCTAGGCAATAAGGCTATTTTCAAAACTTGGTATGGCAGTGCTTGGCTGCTTTGCTCCGCAATCAGATCAGACAGGCGGCGGCCGCTAATGGCGTGCACCTCTAATGCACGCTGTATGCGTTGACTGTCATTGGGCGCCAAGCGCTCAGCCGTTATGGCGTCTATGCTAGCTAGTTTTGCATGCATGGCTGGCCAACCTATGGCTGCGGCTTCGGCATCCAAGCTCATGCGCACTTGCGCATCCGCCTCCGGCAAGCCACTCATACCCTGCTCCAGTGCTTTAAAATACAGCATGGTGCCTCCGACCAACAAAGGGATACGCCCGCGGGCGCTGATGTCAGCCATTAAATCCAAGGCATCTTGACGAAAGTTAGCAGCCGAATAGGCTTGAGTAGGCGGAATCAGATTAATCAAATGGTGTGGCGCCTGCTGCAAGGTTGCCGCATCTGGCTTGGCCGTGCCTATGTCCATGTCACGGTAGACCAAGGCAGAATCAACACTGATAATCTCCACCGGCAAGGTAGCGGCCAATGCCACCGCGGCACCGGTCTTGCCGCTGGCGGTTGGACCCATTAAGAATATGGCTGGCGCTGGCGACATCTAGCCCTATTTACCGCGCATGAACATTTTATCCAAATCGGCTATGCCGACTTGAAACCAGGTTGGGCGACCGTGATTGCATAAACCACTGCGTTCGGTCGCCTCCATGTCACGTAGCAAGGCATTCATTTCCGTTAGGCTCAGGCTGCGGTTGGCCCGCACCGCGGCATGACAGGCCATGGTGCCCAGCAACTCATTGCGGCGTTCGGTTAATGCACGGCTGGCACCGAACTCGCGCAGATCGCGTAAGACATCCCTAGCCAGACTGACGGCATCGGCATTTTGCAGCATGCTAGGGACGGCACGCACTACCAAGGTGGTGGGCGACAGCACCGCCAAATCAAAGCCCAACTGCTGCAACTCGCCGTCACGACTAGCCAAGGCATCCTGCACGGTCGCCACCTCCAATTTATCGGCGCTAAAGCTAACAGGGATTAACAAGGGCTGCATGGCCACCGATTGCTGATCCAAGGCATTTTTTAGTCGCTCGTACATAATGCGCTCGTGCGCCGCGTGCATGTCCACCACCACCAAACCCAAGGCATTTTGTGCCAATACATAAATACCGTGAATTTGCGCCACGGCAAAACCCAGCGGGTGCGCATCGTGGGCTACCTCATCTGTGGCAGCATCGCCAACATGCCCGTCCCTATTGGCTTGCAGGGCAGTGCTTGCGCTGCTGACTGGCTGCGCATTGGCGCCAAATAAACGCCCATAAAAATCCCTAGATTGCTGCAGGCTTAGATCTATCTGCGTTTGCTCTATGGGATAAGGCCTGGCGCTGGCAGCCGAAAATGGGTTGGTCGCTGCTTGGGTAGCGCTGGCCGCATTGGACACCCCAGTTGGGCTGGCCAAGGCTTTGTGCAAGGCATGAAAAATAAACCGGTGCAGCGCTTGGCTGTCTCTAAAACGCACTTCGGTTTTACTTGGGTGCACATTGACGTCAACCAAACCGGCATCCAACTCGATAAACAAGACAAATGCCGGATGCCTATCGTGGTGCAACACGTCTTGGTAAGCTTGGCGTATGGCGTGACTAATGAGTTTATCACGCACAAAGCGGCCGTTGACGTAGACGTATTGACTATCGCTTTTATGCCGATTAAAGGTCGGTTTTGCCGTCACGCCCCACAAGCGCAGACCGGCGGCCGATTCATCAATAGCAATCGATTCCGCACTAAAGGCGGCCCCTAAAATGTCACCAAAGCGCTTAGCCGGTTCACTTACCGGGTAGCGGCATAAGGCCCTGCCGTTATGCTGCAACGTAAAACTCACGTCCGGGCGCGAAAGCGCAATGCGATTAAAGGCGACTTCACAATGGGCAAACTCGGTGCCTTCGGTTTTTAAGAACTTACGGCGCGCCGGCGTATTGAAATACAAATCGTTCACTTCTATCACCGTGCCAATGTCTAGCGCTGCCGGTGCTATGGATGAAATCAAACTGCCGTCGGATTGTATGCGCCAAGCATGGCCGGCATCGGCACGGCGACTGACAATGTGCGTGCGTGAAACCGAGGCTATGCTGGCCAAGGCTTCACCGCGGAAACCCAAACTGGCGACCGCTTCCAAATCGTCTAGATTGGCTATCTTGCTAGTGGCGTGTCGGGTCAAGGCCATAGCCAAGTCGTCTTCGGCTATGCCCAATCCGTTATCCATGACACGCATTTGCTTGATGCCACCTTCTAATAAGGCCACTTGAACATCACTGCTGCCTGCATCCAAACTGTTCTCTAGCAACTCCTTTAGGGCCGAGGCAGGACGCTCTACTACTTCGCCAGCAGCGATTTGGCTAATCAGTTGATCGGGTAACAGTTGTATGCGCATAGTGGTGGCTATTTTACCTGTTTTAAGCTAAATTCCTCAGCCTATGCACGCATTAAATCCAGCCCTAGCGGAAAATTCTTACCTAGCTAGCTTTGCCCTTGCCAGGCGCATTAAACGCCACCACCACTTCTACTTAGGCCCCACCAATTCTGGCAAAACTCACCAAGCCATATTGGCATTGCAGCAAGCCGAATCGGGTGTCTACCTCGCCCCTTTACGTTTATTGGCCATGGAAATTCGCGATAGACTGGTGGCCGCAGGCGTGCCTTGTAATTTAATCACCGGCGAAGAGCGCGTGCTCATGCCTGGCGCAACACACACTGCCTCCACCATAGAAATGATGAACCCCAATAAAAAAGTGGCGGTGGCGGTCATAGACGAAATTCAGATGTTGCAAGACACGGATCGAGGGAGCGCCTGGACTGCCGCCTTAGTGGGCGTGCCGGCCGAGCAAGTCTATGTGTGCGGCTCTAACGCCGTCACCCAAGCCTGCCTTAGTGTTATCCACGCCCTGCAGGAAAGCCATCAGATCCGCATCCTTGAGCGCAAGACGCCGCTCCTATTAGAAGAAAACGGACTGTGTGGGCGACGTTACCACAAGCAAACATTAAAAACCCGCTTAGAAAAAGGCGATGCCGTCATAGCTTTCAGCCGCAAAGATGTATTAACCTATAGCGCACGCTTTAGGTTATGGGGCTTTCGCGTCGCCACCATTTACGGCGCCCTGTCACCGGAGGTGCGGCGAACCGAGGCCGAGCGTTTCTGCTCCGGTGCGGCCGATATTTTGGTCGCCACCGATGCCATAGGCATGGGATTGAACCTGCCGATACGCCGCATTATTTTCAGCCACATCCATAAGTTTGATGGCATGGCATCGCGGCCTTTAAACGCCACCGAAGTGCGGCAAATTGCTGGGCGGGCCGGTCGCTACGGCCTATACAACCCTGGCTACGTGACCACCCTAGAGGACGACGAGCTCATCCACATTGACCACATGCTCAGTACCGATGACACCGTACTACTGGAAAAACTGCCCATAGCCCTAGCCTTTCAAGAAATAGAGCGCACTGCTAAACAAATAGCCACTCGCAGCATAGCCGAAGTCTTGACTTACCAACGGGACAGATTGCGCGTCCATCAGCCTTTATTCGCCTTAGGCGGCATGGATCTGCAACTGACGCAGGCGCAGTTGGTGGATAGCCATGCACCGAATATGGCGTTAAAGGATAAATACCTATTCGTCTGCGCGCCCATTGCCTTAAATGTGCCGTTTGAAAAAGACTACTTTTTATTGTGCTTGGCCAGTGTAGCCCATTCGCAAACGCGCACGCTACCTAGTGCTCCAGCTTGGCTAAAAAACCATAACAACGCCAAACACCTTGCTGAGGCTGAATTGCTCAGCCACAACCTTAGCTTGTACGCTTGGTTAAGCTTTAAATTTCCGGATTTTTTTCCGGATGGCCTGCATGTTGCCAGCCTACGCCATGCTGTCAGTCGTTACATAGAGCAGGCCTTGCTATGCCAAACCGGCTACGGCGATACCAGTCGAGAATTGGATAGTTTGCAACAGAGTAGGCGTTAGCCTAGCCCATTCACCCCTATATTGATGTATATCAAAGAGCCATTAAAAATAAAGTGTAGTATGCCTACCCATTAAGCACTATGTCGCTGATTAACGAGAGCACAGCCATGACAAAATCCAATAGCCCAACAGTTGGCGTTGTCCCTTTATTAGAAATGGACGCAGCCAAACTGGTGCACATTTACAGCACCAAATTAAGCCAGCTTACTAAAAAACAAAGGCTGGTATTTGATTTATTAAGTCATGGCATGCTGGTTAAAGACATTGCCAAGCATTTAGGCTTAGCAGAAATTACCGTCAAAGTGGTAAAGGCTAGGGTCATGGTGATCTTGGGTGCCACCACCTTGCAGGATTTAGCTGTTATCGGCAAATGCAGCCAATGCGCCTACATCAAGCCGCATCTATAAGCGCTTAACACTAGTCCAAATTCACCGTCTCTAGGTAGTCGGGCACGGTCACCGGCCAATGCAATTGTTCTTCGACGTGCAAACGCATGGCATCCGCTGCAACGGGTTCGCCATGGGTAATAAAGGTCATCTTGGGTGGCGCGCTAAACTTGCTTAACCAAGACACCATTTCCGCGTAATCCGCGTGTGCTGACAGATTGGTAAGCAAGGCCACTTTAGCCAAAACCGGCACGTAATCGCCATGGATTTTTATACTTTGCGCGCCATCCAACATAGCAGCCCCACGGGTGCCCGCCGCCTGAAAGCCAACAAATAATATGATGTTATTAGCATGCGGCGCAAACGCTTTTAAATGGTGCACCACCCGCCCGCCAGTAGCCATGCCGCTGGCCGACAAAATAACCATGGGGCCGTGCATCAAGTTCAGGCGCTTGGATTCTTCCACCCCATTGACCATGTGCGCAACCCGGCATAAGGCATGACTTTGCTCAGACGATAAACGGTGTTCATCGCTGTAGTGATTAAAGATAGCCGTTGCATCTACCGCCATGGGGCTGTTTAGATAAACCGGCAATTCTTTAGGAATGGCTGCGGCCGCTTTTAGCAGGTGGATGTAATAAAGCAATTCTTGTGCGCGGCCAACAGCAAAAACCGGTATTAACACCACGCCATTTTGCTTAACGGCTTGATTGATGATCTCGGCCAATTGAAGCTGTGGATCGGAGTGTTCGTGTAAGCGGTTACCGTAAGTCGACTCCAGCACCAAATAATCTGCCTGCTGTATGGTCGCTGGCGCTTTCATTAACAAGTCGTGAGGTCGCCCTATGTCTCCAGAAAACAAAATGGAGGTTTTGTTAGTGTGTATGCGAACAAAAGCCGAGCCCAGAATGTGGCCACTGGGAGCCAAGCGCAAAGTTAAGCCAGCACCCAAATCCAAATCGCAGTCGTAGCCAATTGGGGTTAACAACGCCAAGGCACGTTGCGCGTCCTCGGTGGTGTACAACGGCAACGCTGGATTGTGTTTGGAAAAACCGTTTTTGTTAGCGTAGCGGGCTTCTTCTTCCTGCAAATGCGCCGAATCCAACAGCAATACTTCACACAAGTCTCGGGTCGCCGGCGTGCAATACACCTTGCCAGCAAAGCCATTTTTTACCAACAACGGCAAGTAGCCGCTGTGGTCGATGTGGGCATGGGTCAATACCACCGCATCGACGCTACTGGGGTCTATGGGCAAATCGGCCCAGTTCCTTAAACGCAATTGCTTGAGACCTTGAAACAAGCCGCAATCTATCAAAATTCGCCTACTGGAACCGTCTGCCGCAAGGTGACTGAGCAAGTATTTCGATCCGGTAACGGTGCCGGTTGCGCCTAAAAATCGTAATTGCATACTAGACCTCGGTTAGGCATGGGTCTTTGGCGCATAAGTCAGCAATCATTATTCGTATGCCACTTTACTTTTTGCCAGGGCCGGGTTGGTAGAAAAATATTTCTTAATGCCATTTAAAATCGATGCACAGAGTTGCTCTTGGTAGGACTCGTCATTTAAGCGACGCTCTTCCTCAGGATTGCTGATGAAGGCGGTCTCAACCAATATGGATGGAATGTCTGGTGATTTAAGCACGGCAAAAGCGGCCTGCTCCACCCTTTTAGCATGCAAGGTATTGATTTCACCTATTTCAGACAGCACCGCTTTCCCTAATTTTAAACTGTCGTTAATGGTCGCTGTTTGGGATAAATCCAACAAGGTTCTGGCCAATATGGGGTCTTTGTCGTTTAAGCTCACCCCGCCTATTAAATCCGATTCGTTTTCCTTTTTCGCTAAGTACCTTGCGCCAGCACTGGTTGCACCGCGTTCTGACAAGGCAAAAACCGACGACCCGCGTGCCGATTGCTTACTGAAGGCATCGGCATGGATAGACACAAACAAATCGGCTTGCATGCTGCGGGCTTTAACCACGCGTCCATGCAACGGGATAAAGTAATCACCATCACGCGTTAATACCGCGCGCATATTTGGTTCTGCATCTATTTGTTGCTTGAGTTTCTTTGCCACCATCAGCGTGATATCTTTTTCCCGACTACCACTCGCCCCCATGGCCCCCGGATCCTCACCACCGTGACCAGCGTCAATCGCTACCACGATTTGCCGGCCTACATTTTTAACTTCGGCCGGCATGTTCTTAATCACCGGCCCTTCTGATATGGCTGGCTGGTTTAGCGGCGCCACTTCTGCCAGCACACCAGTGGACGGCACAACCGGCTCAACGCTAGCAGCAGCGGATACTGTCGTGGGCGGCGCCTCAACGCTTACCACCGCCGCGTTTGCAGGCGCGGGATCGCGCTCTGCCACCATAGCCATCAACGGATCCACGGCTGGGTAAACATCCAAAACCAAACGGTATTTGTAAGCGCCGGTTGGTGTTAGGGTAAAGGCATTGGGTTTGGCTGCAGCTTTTAGATCCACTACCAAGCGAACGCCTTGCTGAAAGTTAGCGCTACGAATCTGTTTGATATACGGGTCGCTAGCCTGCACCTTGTCGGCCAGCGATTTAATGGCCTGATTGAGCTCGACTTGATCTATATCCAATACCACCCGATCGGGATTTTGCATGTAGCTCATTTTATAAGTGAAAGCGGCGTTGGCCTCCAATGTAATACGCGTGTAGTCTGGGGCGGGCCAAACGCGAACGGCACTGACCAAATTGGCTGCCAATACAAACTGGTTTAAGCTTAATAACAGCAGCAGGCCGAATAGGCCTTGCGCTAAGGTCTTATTCATAAGCGACTTGGTATCCCTTGCAAACATTGTTTTCCTAATGGGGTGTGCGCCACGATACGCACTCGACGGCCTAACTCTTCGCCTAGAATTTTAACGGCAAAAACAATTTCTAGGTCAGGGCCATTTAAACAATTTTTTGCCTTATCTGGCCACTCTATTAGACACACACTGGCGGCATTAAAGTACTCGCGAAACCCAGACGACTCCCATTCCTCCTCGTCATTAAACCGGTATAAATCAAAATGGCATAAATGGATAGGCGTGTGATTAGCCAAATGAATGGAATAGGTTTCAAGCAAGGTGTAAGTTGGGCTTTTGACCTTGCCCTTAAACCCTAATGCGCGCAACAAGCCACGCACCAATGTGGTCTTGCCGGCTCCCAGATCGCCTTGCAGATACACCGTCATATTGCCTTGCAAGGCTGGCGCCAACAGTTGACCTAAGGCCAAGGTCGCTGCCTCATCTGGCAAATCAAGTGTAAAATCAATGCCCATGACTAAACAAGCTACATTGCAAGCACTCGCCCAAGACATCAAACGCTGGGGCAAGGCGCTGGGGTTTAATCAAATCGGCATTACCGACACGGATTTGCAGAAGGCGGAAGCGCACCATCAGGCTTGGATTGCTAAAGGATTTCATGGTGAAATGGATTATATGGCAAAACACGGCCTCAAGCGCACCCGCCCTGAAGAATTAGTGCCACAGACCCTGAGGGTCATTTCTGCTCGATTGGATTACCTGCCGGCTAACGCTTTAGCCAGTATGGAGGTGCTGAACGATACGTCTCGAGCTTTTATATCGCGCTACGCCTTGGCGCGTGATTACCACAAAGTCATGCGAAAAAAACTGCAAACACTCAGTGAAAAAATAGCCTATGCCGTAAAACAATGGGAGCAAACTGACTACCGTTACCGGGTATTTTGCGACAGCGCGCCGGTATTGGAAGTGGCGTTAGCAGAAAAAGCCGGCATGGGCTGGCGCGGTAAACACACCTTGCTGATTAATAAGGACCACGGTTCGTGGTTTTTCTTAGGGGAGATTTATACCAACCTAGCCTTACCCGTCGATGCACCGGGCAGCAACCATTGCGGCACCTGCCAAAGTTGTCTGGACGTGTGCCCGACTCAGGCCATCGTGGCGCCCTACCAAGTTGATGCCAGGCGCTGCATATCCTACCTAACCATAGAATTAAAAGGCAGCATACCTTTAGAGTTCAGACCCATGATAGGCAACCGCGTATACGGTTGCGATGACTGCCAACTGGCTTGCCCATGGAATAAATTTGCGGAAGTCAGCCATGAGCCGGATTTTGCCATCAAGCACGGCTTAGACGACATAGGCTTGCTAGATTGCTTTACTTGGACAGAAGCCGAATTTAACAGCAAATTAGCCGGCAGCGCGATATACCGTATAGGCTACCAACAATGGTTACGCAACATCGCCGTGGGCCTAGGCAACGCCACAACAAGCCCGGAAATTATTGCCGCCTTACAAGCGCGGGCCGATGATGAATCGGCCTTATTGCGCGAGCACGTGCGATGGGCGTTGACGCAACACCAACATTAACTCAATCAATCGTCAGCGCTAGCACCAATTTTATGCACACTCAAATCGGCGCCATCAAATTCTTCTTCCTGACTCAAGCGTATGCCTACTAACATTTTCAATGTGCCGTAAACCACTGCGCCGCCGACCAAGGCAATCACCACACCCAAGCCTGTGCCTAGCAGTTGCGCCATAAAGCTGATGCCGCCTAAGCCACCCAAAGCAGTGGTACCAAAAATCCCGGCAGCCAAGCCACCCCAAGCACCGCATAATCCGTGCAATGGCCATACACCCAATACGTCATCAACTTTTAAACGATTTTGCGTTAAATTAAAAGCCCAAACAAACAAGGCACCGGCCACGACACCAGTAGCCAGGGCACCCAAGGGATGCATCAGGTCAGAGCCGGCACAAACGGCGACTAGACCAGCCAAGGGGCCATTGTGAACAAAGCCAGGGTCATTTTTTCCCAGCAACAAGGCTGCCAAAGTGCCTCCTACTAAGGCCATCAATGAATTCACGGCCACCAACCCAGAGATGCCTTGTATAGCCTGAGCAGACATCACGTTAAAGCCAAACCAACCCACTGTCAGTATCCATGCACCCAATGCCAAAAACGGGATATTGGATGGCGGGTAGGCATGCAACCTACCGTCTTTGCTGTAACGGCCAGTACGTGCACCCAACAACATGACCGCAGCTAAGGCTATCCAGCCGCCCATGGCATGCACCACTACGGAACCAGCAAAATCATGAAATTTAGCGCCATAACTGGCGTTTAACCAATCTTGAAAGCCGTAATGGTTATTCCATGCGATACCCTCAAAAAATGGGTAAACGAAACCAACCAAGGCAAAGGTAGCGGCTAACTGCGGATTAAATTTAGCGCGCTCGGCTATGCCACCTGAAACGATAGCGGGTATAGCGGCGGCAAAAGTCAGCAAAAAAAAAACTTCACTAAATCGTAGCCATTTTTCGCAGCCAACACCTCGGCCCCGCTAAAAAAGTTTAGGCCATAAGCAATGCTGTAGCCTATAAAAAAGTAGGCCACGGTGGACACTGAAAAATCCACCATGATTTTAACCAAGGCATTGACTTGGTTTTTCTTACGCACCGTACCCACCTCCAAAAAGGCGAATCCCGCATGCATAGCTAGCACCATAATGGCGCCAAGCAATACAAATAAGACATCGTTTGCTGAGACTAATGTTTCCATTTTTTTGCTACTCCAAAATTTTAAATTTTTTTGTATAAGCAAATAGCGCGCCAAAACGTAAGTAATTGTTTTTTCTATGACTAGTTTAGGACGCCCCTCATAGTATGCACGAAATAAGTGCAAGGCACTTTGCACGGCACCATAACAGTGCTTATTAATGCGCTTTACAAGCCAGGCCAGTCGCCACATACTGCACTAAGAAATAATTGAACGGTGAAAAAACATGGAATTAATATTGATGCTGATTTTGTTTCTGGCTGTCTGGTTTTGGCTAGACAGCATGGGCAAACGCGAACGAGCCATCGTATTGGGTGGTGAATTAGCTGCTCGCTACCAGCTACAGTTGTTGGATGAAACGGTGGCCTGCACCAAGCTCAGCCTTGGACGTAACCGGCGTGGGCATGTGCAATTCCTGCGCCGTTATGCCTTTGACGTGAGCGCTCGTGGCGTAGACCGTTTGCATTGCGAATTGATCCTACTCGGCGACCACTTGCAAACCTGGCACATTCCACCCTATCAGCAGTAAGCGAGCTATCCGCCCTTGGGAATGCGCTGGTGCAATGATAAAATGCGCGCATGGACAATAATCAAGACACCCTGCAGCGCTTCTTATTTGAAAGCAGCCCAGTACGAGGCAATTTAGTTCACCTAGGCCTCACGCTGCAAATGGCTTTAAATAAACAAAACCTGCCCAGCGGCTTACGCCAATCGCTAGGCGAATTGATGGCAGCCAGTGCCTTATTAGCAGCCACACTAAAAATGAATGGCAGCATGGTTTTGCAGATTCAAAGTAAGGGCACGCTTAAGCTGTTAGTGGTCGAATGCACATGCGACAACGATGCGCCACTAAGAATGCGCGCGACGGCAAAATGGTCAGGCGAGATAGACGAGCAACAACACTTGTTTGACCTCATCACGCAAGGTCAATTTATCATCACACTGGATCCAAAAGACGGCAATCAAGCCTACCAGGGCATCGTGCCATTAGAAGGCGACAGCATAGCCACTATATTGGAAAATTACATGCTACGCTCGGAGCAGATTGATACGCGCATTTGGCTCTGTTGCGACGGCCATACGGCGGCCGGCATGCTGTTGCAAGCATTACCGGAAACCATGAACCAAACCACCGTGGAACATGACGCTGACATATGGAATCGCGTCGGCTACCTAGCCGACACCATGCAGGATGAGGAATTGCTGCATCTGCCAACAGAAACTTTGCTAACTAGGCTGTTTCACGAAGAGCAAGTGCGCCTGTTTGCCGCTAGCAATACGCAGTTTTACTGCAGTTGCAGCCGCGACAGCGTGGCTAGCATGCTGCGTATGCTAGGCGACCAAGAGTTACAGAGCATACTAGTCGAACAAGGGCAAATAGAGGTCAATTGCGATTTTTGCAACACCCATTACGCGTTTGACAAAGTGGATGCCACGCAGCTGTTAATGACTCCAGTGGCTGCACCTAGCCAGCCCAACATTCATTAATGGCTAAGCTGCTGGCGCCTGCGTTCAAATAAGCACACAGCGGCGGCGGCGGCAGCATTGAGCGACTCCACTCGACCCAACTGACCCTGCGCCATAGGAATAGTCACCCGCTTAGCGGCAGCCAACTGGGTGTCACGACGCAGCCCTGCCCCTTCATTGCCAAACACAAAGGCGCAAGCGCCACGCAAGTCTTGACTGTACAATGACTCGCCATTCATGGCGGTGGCATAGCTGGTCCCGTTAAACCGCTCTAGCTCAGCCACTATGTCAGCACGCATTTGTATGGGCAGCACGAATTGCGCGCCCTGCCCGCCACGTAACGCCTTAGGCGACCATGGATCGGTGCAACTGCTACTCAAATAGACCGCTTCCACGCCTGCTGCAGCGGCAGTGCGCAGCATGCTCCCCAAATTGCCTGGGTCTTGTATGTCTTCTAGCATCAAAACAAAGTTAGCTGGATCGACTAAGGGTAAATGTTGAATCTTAACCATAGCCAGTATGCCGGTTGAGCTCACCACTGGGCTGAGTTCAGCAAACATCAGCGTGGGCAACATAATGGTGTCTAAGTGCTCCAAGGTCTGCATTAAACCGGTGGCTTCAAGACTGCTTTGGCCTTCTGGAATAATGACCAGCGTGGGCTCGCCAAACGCCACCATGTAATCTTCGATAAGGTGCACCCCATCCAGCAAGGTCAATCCCTCGCTGCGTCTTTCCCTAGCGTTATCGGCCAGTCTTTTTAATTGCCTAAAAACCGGATTATCACGCGAAACAATGTGCTTAAAAGACATGCGCTGCCACCTATGGTGTCTTAAGAATAAGCGCTTGCGCTACGCGACAGCACGCAGTACAAGCACCGTGTGCTTGGTGATTACTTATGTTTAAGTTTCAAATTGGCCGCGATGCGCAAGCGTAAGGCATTCAATTTAATAAAACCACCGGCGTCTTTTTGGTCATAAGCACCTTTATCGTCTTCAAACGTAGCAATGGTTGAATCAAATAAGGAGTGGGTTTTGCTGTCGCGACCCGTGACGATCACGTTACCCTTATACAGTTTAACGCGCACCCAACCGTTTACCACGGTTTGTGTGTAGTCTATCAGGGTCTGCAAGGCAATCCGCTCCGGACTCCACCAGTAGCCGTTATAAATCATGCTGGCATAACGAGGCATTAAATCGTCTTTTAAGTGCGCCACTTCGCGATCTAAAGTGATGGATTCAATAGCGCGGTGGGCTTTTAACAAGATGGTGCCGCCCGGTGTTTCATAACAACCACGAGACTTCATGCCTACATAACGATTTTCTACCAAGTCCAAACGGCCTATGCCATGCTTGCCACCCATTTTATTCAGGTGGGCCAATATGGCATGCGGCTTCATGGCTTCGCCATTCAAGCTCACCGGATCACCATTGACGTACTCTATGTCCAAATACTCAGCAGCATCCGGTGCTTTTTCTGGGCTCACGCTCCAACGCCACATGGATTCTTCGGCTTCAGCGGCCGGGTCTTCCAAATGACGGCCTTCGTAGGAGATGTGCAACAAATTGGCATCCATGCTGTATGGGCTACCCCCTTGCTTGTGCTTCATGTCAACGGGAATGCCATGCTTTTCGGCGTAGGCCATCAATTTTTCCCGGCTCAATAAATCCCACTCACGCCATGGCGCAATGATTTGTATATTCGGGTTTAAGGCATACGCACCCAACTCAAACCGCACCTGATCATTACCCTTACCGGTGGCACCATGTGAAATGGCATCGGCATTGGTTTCAGCGGCAATTTCAATTAGCCGTTTAGCAATCAATGGTCGCGCTATGGAGGTTCCCAATAGGTACTCACCTTCGTACACGGTATTAGCTCTAAACATAGGGAAAACGAAGTCACGCACGAACTCTTCACGGCAATCGTCTATGTATATCTCTTTGACGCCGGCTGCTGTTGCTTTAGCCCTTGCCGGTTCCAGCTCTTCCCCTTGACCCAGGTCTGCGGTAAACGTGACCACTTCGCAGCGGTATTCGTCTTGCAACCATTTCAAAATAACCGAGGTATCCAGGCCACCTGAATAAGCTAACACCACTTTTTTTATGTCTTTTTTAACTGTACTCATTGCTTAAACTTTTCCTAATAATAAATATTCCATTAATGCTTTTTGCACGTGCAAACGGTTCTCTGCCTCGTCCCATACCACGGATTGACGGCCATCAATCACCTCTGCAGACACTTCCTCACCGCGGTGCGCCGGTAAGCAATGCATAAACAAGGCCTCTGCATCCGCTACTTGCATCATGTCAGCATCGACCTGCCAGTCTACGAAGTCACGCAAGCGCTCCTCGTTTTCGGCTTCAAAACCCATGCTGGTCCAAACGTCGGTGGTGACCAAATGCGCGCCTTTGGCCGCATCCATAGGATCGGCAAAAACTTCAAAATGGTTGTTGCCGTATAAGTTTGCCCGCTCAGGCTCCACTTCGTAGCCAGGGGGCGTCGATACGTGCACATTGAAATCCAACACCTCGGCCGCTTGCAACCAGGTATTGCAAACATTATTGCTATCGCCTATCCATGCCACGGTCTTGCCTTGTATGGAGCCACGGTGCTCGATGTAGGTGAAAATATCAGCCAATATTTGGCAAGGATGGTATTCGTTGGTTAAGCCATTGACCACTGGCACACGCGAATTCGCCGCAAAACGCTCGATAATCTCTTGCTCAAAAGTCCGTATCATGACGATATCACTCATGCGCGAGATGACTTGCGCTGCGTCTTCAACGGGTTCGCCACGGCCCAATTGCGAATCACGGGTATTAAGGTAAATAGCAGAGCCGCCCAACTGCTGCATACCGGCTTCGAATGACAAACGGGTACGGGTACTGGCTTTCTCAAAGATCATCACCAAAGTGCGATCCTGCAATGGCCAATACTGTTGGTATGCCTTAAATTGGCTTTTGATGATGCGCGTGCGCTCAAACAAATAGAGCAGCTCCTCGCGAGATAAATCATTGAATTGTAAAAAATGTTTAATTGACATGTGTGTACCGCTTTGCTTCCAAATAACGCTTATTATTTTTAATTTAATTAATTAAAAAATAATGACAACCTATTGTTTTAAAAATGTTTTTATAACAGAAGATAAACGCTTAACCAATTCCTGCGCCTCGTCCTGCTTGATGACCAAAGGCGGCAACAAACGCACCACCTTGTCAGCAGTCACATTGATTAACAACTTGGCTTGTAAAGCCATTTTAACCAATTCCCCGCACGGTCTATCCAGCTCTATCCCTATCATTAAGCCGGCATTGCGCACCACTTTGACGGCTGGGGTGTCAGCAAACTCCGCCTGGAAACCGAATTTAATCAGCTCACCCATTTTATCCGCATGGGCACACAAGCCCTCATCCTCGATTGCCGCCAATGTCGCCAAGCCCGCTGCGCAGGCTAAAGGATTGCCGCCAAAGGTAGAGCCGTGTTTACCGTAAACGAACACCTCGGCTGCTTTACCCCTGGCTAAGCAGGCGCCTATAGGCACACCTGAGCCCAAGCCTTTGGCTAAACTCATCACATCCGGCATAATCGCCGTGTGCTGATAAGCAAACCATGTGCCGGTCCGACCTATGCCGGTTTGCACCTCATCCACCATCAATAGCCATGCGTGGGCATCGCAAATCTGCCGCAAGGTTTCCAAATAAGCGCTGCTGTCTTTGGGAATATTGATGCCGCCTTCACCTTGCACCGGCTCAACCAATATGGCAACCACATTAGGGTTTCTGCTGGCAACTTGCCTAACCGCATCAACGTCGTCGTAAGGTACCCGTATGAAGCCACTGACCAAGGGCTCAAAGCCTGCCTGCACCTTGCGATTACCGGTTGCCGACAGCGTCGCCATGGTGCGGCCATGGAAGGACTTGTCCATCACTATGATTTCTGGATTCGCGATCCCTTTGTTGTGCCCGTAGAGTCTAGCCAACTTAATACTGGCCTCATTGGCTTCGCATCCAGAATTGCAAAAAAACACCTTGTCCATGCCAGAAATGGCACACAATTTATCAGCCAGGGCTTCCTGTTCGGCAACCTGGTATATATTCGATACGTGTATAAGTTTGGCTGCCTGCTGGCTGATAGCCGCAACCAGTATAGGGTGAGCATGGCCCAAACCGTTTACCGCTACACCAGCCAACGCATCCAGGTATTTGTCTCCGGCAGCATCCCACAGCCACACCCCTTGACCCTTGGTGAAGGTAACCGGTTGACGCATATAGGTGTTCATTAAATGATCTGACATAGCACTCTTTGATGAAAATTAACCCAAAACAATAATGAAAAAACGGCGACCAATGCCGCCGTTGGGACTGGAGGTGTGGGTTGGGTAAGAGCCACAGCCTCGATTTACGATTGCGATACAGCCCTATAAAGCAAGCATCATCGCATTTACAAATACAGGTAAAATAATAAGTGTGAGAGTATCTGAAAACCCCTTATTTGGCAAGCCGAACGCAAGTTGGCTAGCATATTAAAAACAGTGGCTTAGCGCACAAAATCCATGCATAAAATCAACGCATTTCGAATACAACACCCTAGCCGTCCCAATTTAGGCAGCCTATGGATGCTGCTAGCGGCACTTGGCTTTGCGCTAATGGGCGCATTGGTTAAGTTGGGGGCAAGCAAATTCAGCAGCAGCGAACTGGTATTTTACCGCTCATTATTTGGCCTGATTACGGTATACCTATACCTACGCAGTCAAAACCTAAGCCTAAGCACACCGGTGCTTGCCAAGCAAATAACACGCGCAATGGTTGGCTTTGCCTCCTTGGTATTGTTTTTTTATGCGATTGCACACCTGCCGCTCGCCACCGCCATCACACTCAATTACACCTCGCCGCTTTTTCTTGCTGTATTGTCGCCTTTTTTATTGCGGGAACCGCTCAGAAGAACGCTGCTACTCGCCCTCATCATAGGCTTTGCCGGAGTCAGCATGTTACTAAAACCGACTTTTAACAGCGGCGACACCTTTGCCGGCAGCCTTGGCTTGCTATCAGGTCTAGGGGCTGCTTGGGCCTATGTGCAGGTCAAACAATTGGGGCAACTGAATGAACCGGACAGCCGCACGGTATTTTACTTCACCTTGATCTCTACCGTATTAGCCGGGTTGTGGATGTTAATGGCACCGCAAATACCGCTCTTTAAAAGCCTTAACAACGAAACAATAGTTGGATTTCATCGCTTGAATTGGCAAGACATACCGTTGCTAATTGGCTTAGGTGCCACGGCCACCATCGCCCAACTTGCCATGACACGGGCTTATCGCACTGGCGACACACTGGTAGTGGCAAGCCTAGCTTACACCACGGTGGTGCTAGCCAGCTTATTTGGGGTGATGTGGTGGGCAGAGCAGTTAAGCATTAACGATGGCCTAGCCATTGCTCTTATCGTCTTAAGCGGTCTGATTAGCCTACGCAGACCAGCCGCTTG
>Ga0172376_10003131_pt1 | contig 19786 bp, 18 predicted proteins | sample Lak35m_FD_121114 | JGI IMG/M metagenome (GOLD analysis project Ga0172376, IMG submission 121114) | Freshwater microbial communities from Kabuno Bay, South-Kivu, Congo - kab_092012_35m | ecosystem: Environmental > Aquatic > Freshwater > Lake | place: Democratic Republic of the Congo: South-Kivu... | reverse complement strand
GACCGTAGTTCGTTGGTCTCGCCACCGGCATTGCGCCCATCCCTTCCTTCGGGAATCCTCCATGCGTGAAGGGTTCGACCCCGCACGGCATCCGATCATCTCAACCATAACCCCCGAATTCCGAATTCCAACCAGTCGACCTTGTTTCGCCAATTGCCCAACCGGATCATCCGACAAGACCATCCGATTTTCCGCAAACTGCCCTTGACCGATTCCGGAAACCGAGTCCAATGCACGCACACATTCCGGCAAGCGCGAATCGGGTCGGAACCTTCGGTTACCACGGTCAGCTTCGCTGGATTCTCCCTCTTCGCCAGGACATCGACACCAGGGCATTCGCAGAGCCATCGTCGGAGGGCATCAGGACGGCCATGAGCGACACCGATGCGAAAATCGTTCTGATCGGTCTCTCGGGCGTCAGCGAGACATCGCTTCGAGAATGGGCCGCTAGCGGCCTGATGCCCAGCCTGGCCAGACTTCGCGCCGAATCCTCGAGTGGCCCTCTTGTCTCTTCACGTCCGTCGGGAACGACCGTCGCGTGGAGCAGTCTGCTGACCGGCCGAAATCTGCCTTGTCATGGCGTGTTCGACCGGGATTTCGTGGACGCCTCGCACGGCGGGATTCGCCATGCCGGGCCGGACCGCCTGACCACCCCGGACCTTTGGCGGCTTGTCGATCCGGAAGGCGATGCGGAACGTCGTCATGCGGACCCGAGGCTCTCGGAATTTGCCCCGATACTCAGAAGATCCCTGGTACGCGGGTTTCTGCCGCGATCCGGTAGCGGGCGAGGTTCGCGGGCGATCGCCCTGACGACAGGTTCGGTCTGGAAACGCCGCCCTCGCAACGTCGGCGAGGCTGAAGCGCTCGCAGCGCGGCAGATTGCCGATCTCGGCCTGGCGACCAATGTTCTGGCCGGGACGGAAGCGGGTCATCCCTGGAAGTTGATTTCGCTGCGGGTGCGATGTCTCGCTGGTTTGCAGCGGCATTTCTGGACCGAGTTTCCCCGGGACGGCGAGAATCCGGCTTGCCATGAATTCGTGCCCGGCGTGCGAGCCGTATTGGCCGCGCTGGACGAATCGATCGGTCGCCTGGCGGCGATCGCCGAAAATCGCCAGGCGGCCTTGATGGTCGTTGCCGAAAACGGGATCGGACCGTCGAAAAGTCTGGTCAACGTCAACGGTATTTTGCGGATTCATGGAATCCAGAAACCGGCGGGTTCGCTCCAGACCTGGATGCGGCTGGGGCACAGGTTGGCCTCGCGAGCGGGACACGGGGCCGCCCGGCACATCTTCGGCAGCCGGGTTCGCGAGTCGTTCGACGCGCTCGGCACGCGCAATGATTGCGACTGGTCTCGAACCCTGGCTTTCGCGCCGTTCGGCGAAGAGGCCGGGCTTGTCTATCTGACGCCGAAAGCCCGCAGACACAACCAGAGAAGCGAGCGGGTCACGCTCGAAATCGCCGAGATTTTCCGCCTGATCGCTGATCCGGCCACGGGAAATGCCGTGTTTTCGGACGTCATCCCGGTTCGTCCGCGCTGGAACATCGATCCCGACGAATCAGGCTGGCCTGAAATCATCGCCGTGCCGGCGGATGGCTACCAACCCAGGGCGGATTGGCGATTCAAGGAAAAAGCCCGCATTTTCCGGGCCGATTCCGGAACGCCCGGAGCCGTCTACGAGACTGGTTCGATTTTGGCACGAGGCCTTCGGTTCAGGCTCGACGCCCGTCCCGTCGTTCGTGTCCTGGACATCGCGCCGACGGTGCTCGACCATCTAGGGATCCCGATTCCGGAATCGATGGAAGGGACCTCGCTGGGCCGGCCTCTCGACCGGGCGATCTATCAGCCACACATCCGACCCGATGCCAACCGCCGGTCCGGCCATGCGGATTCGCTTCACCAACCCTACCGTTTCCCTGTCACCTGAAGCCCCTCGGAAGGAGCCGCGTTTCCATGAGCGACGTCATCCATGAAGTGAAAACCTATGTTCTCGAGAATTTTCTCCCAGGCGAAGATCCTGCGAACCTGGCGGCTGACACGCCACTGATTACCGGGGGAATTCTCGATTCGATCGGCACGCTCAAGCTGGTCGTGTTTCTGGAGAACCAGTTCGGCGTCACGCTGGAAGCGCATGAAGCCGGCGCCGATCACCTGGACAATCTGGAATCGATCGATCGGCTGATCCGTTCGAAAGTCGCCTGAGCGTTGCCGAAATGCACACGCGATCGCATTCGACGCCAGGGCGGAGAATTGGCCCTGGCGATTTCCGTTTTCGAAATCCCGCTCAGCCGAAGGCCGGGTTCGACCTGCATTCTCTTGATTCGATCGTTCCGAACGATTCGTCCATTTTCCGAAACCCGATGGACCCTGGCTTTCTGATTCGTTCAATGGGAGACTTGGTACGCCAACGCTCCGAATCGAAATCGACATTGGTGGGGGTCGACCGGTTCTTTTCGAACGCATCCTTGATCGAACTCATGACCGACTTCACGGGTGAGACCACGAATCCGAGCTTGATTCGTGAGATCGCCGAGGGTCGAACCGACTCGTGGTCGTGGCCGATTTTCGTCGAAAAATAAGGACCGATCCTCCACCGATGGTGCAAGCGCTGGGGGGCAAGCACGCAGGATGCGGAGGACATCGTCCAGGAATGTCTGATCGTCGTTTATCGCAAGCTCGACACTTACCGAAAATCTCCGAAAAGTAACTTTTGGTCCTGGCTCAAGACGGTCGCCTACCGGGTCTGGCTTCAGGTCATCGAAGTCAGGGAACGGAGAATACGCGAAACCTGCCTGACAGGTGCTCTGGGTCCTGGGGATTGGAAAGGATTGCGAAGCCAGGCGGCCAGGGAGGATCTCTCCCGGAGTCTTGATGCGATGGCGGACAGGGAGATTTTCGAGCTGGCGACGAATCGGGTCAGGGACAGCGTCGAGCCGCTGACCTGGAGATGTTTCGAGCTTTCCGATCTGGAGGGATTGGCGGGCAAGGACGTGGCGGTGAAACTCGAGATCAAGGTCGCAGCGGTTTTCACGAACGCCTGCCGGGTTCGAAAGCTGCTCAAGCAGGAGGTTCGAAGGCTTGAAGCGGATTGACGAACCCCAGGATGAACCGGTCGAATCGAGTCGTGGCGCCGATGCGGCGTTCGATGCTCTTCACCGTTCAATTTCTCCGACGAACGAATGTCCGCCTGAATCCATGCTTCTTGCCGCCACTTCCGGCGAGGCGGACTCATGGAGCCTGGATGCGCTGGCGGAGCATCTCAGTCGTTGCGACAACTGCGTCGAGCGGATGGAGACGCTCATCAGGGGATCGCGATCTGGTCTTCATGCAACCGAACCTCACCCGAAGGAATCGGAGGATTGCGAAGGGATCGAAATCGTCTCGAACCTGGTCGAGTTCGGAGCGGTTCGATTCTCGAATGACGATCGCGGGAATTTGCTGGGACGATACCGGCTCGGCCGATCGATCGGCCGCGGCGGTATGGGGAACGTGTACGAAGCCGTCGACACCGCGTTGGGGCGGACAGTCGCGGTGAAAATGCTGCGCGCCGATGCGTTCACTGCCAATGCGATGGACAGGTTCGAACTCGAAGCCCGGGCACAGGCGACGCTCAATCACCCCAATATCGTCCCGCTGCACGAATTCGGTCATCATCAGGGCCTTCCCTTTCTGGTCATGGAATACGTTGCCGGGGGTTCGCTTTCGAAATTGCTCCGGGAACGGCCACTGTCTTCTCGAATGGCCGCGTGGCTGATGGTGCCGATCGCCAGAGCCGTCGCCCATGCCCACCGCATGGGGCTGCTGCATCGGGATCTCAAGCCTTCGAACATTCTGATCTCGGCCAGCCCGGACGAACGTTCCGGGTTCGAGCAAAGCCGGGAAGTTCGGGAGATCGACGTATCGATCATTCCGAAGATCGCGGATTTCGGGCTGGCACGGACCCTCAATCATGACTCGGACTTCAGCCGCGGCGATTCGCTCGTGGGGACGGTGGGGTATCTCGCTCCGGAGAGGATCTCGAATTCGGCCACGATTGCCGGTCCTGAGTCGGACATCTACGCGCTTGGCGTGATCCTTTACGAGTGCCTGACCGGACGCCCGCCATTTCAGGGGGAGGACGCCGCGAAAACGCTGGCGATGATTCAGGAACTCCTGCCTGTCCCGCCTTCGGAACTGAAACCCGACTTGCCGCGAGATCTGGAGACCATCTGCCTGAAATGCCTGGAAAAGGAGCCACGTCACCGATATGCGACGGCCGACGAACTGGCCGACGACTTGCAGCGGTTTCTGAACGCTCGGCCGATCAAGGCACGGCCGCCGGGGCTTTTCTTACGGAGCTATCGCTGGTGCCGCCGTAATTCGGGTGCCGCGGCAGCCATCGCGGTCGCGCTGCTTTCGCTGACGATTCTGAGCATTGTCGGCTGGGTGACGGCCGGGAACCGGTCCGAAGCGATCGCATCGGCCCGGGCCAGCGAAGCCGAGGCGAAGCGGCTGGCCGTGATCGCGGAAGCATCCCGCCAGGCCGAGGAAAAGCGCCGCGAAATCGCCCTCGCTCAATTCATGAGCGGTACGACGGCCCTCAACCGGTTCGGATTGTTTCTCGAAACCCAGGCCGAGAAAGGGGCGGATACGGCCACGAACGAGGCGCTTCGAGTCCAGTACCGGGCGGAACTCGTCAAGCTTACCGACAAATTTCTCAGCGAAACCGAAAATCTCGGCGAATCTCCGGCGATCCTGGTTTGAATTCTGGGTATAGGCGCGGCCGCTCATGCACGCAACGGAAACACGCAGCGGGCCGAAGAATTGTATTGCAAGCTCGAAGATGTCGCGAGCCGCATCGAATCGAATCCGGGACTGTTCGATAAAACCAGATTTTTCGCAATGAATGCTGCTTCGGCGATCGGTCATGCCTACTCCGAGACGGGTCGAAACGGCGAAACGATCCGGATCCTGACCGAATGCCTGGCACGATGGTCATACGATATTCGACAACCGAACGTTTCTCCCGTGATCATCTCGATACGACATACGATGCTCTTTTCGCTGAAGTGCGCACTCGAAGCGGAGAGCCTGCCCCATTCCGACGAACTGGATCAGGAACTGGCCGAACTCCGCAGGATCATCGCCCGGCTTCGCAGCCCAAACCCTTAAGCTTCATCCATCAGCCGAAAGAAATGCCGAACCCGGAGCGGACGGGATCGAATTCCTCTTTTCCGAAAAAAATCGAAAAATCGTGTCAGGTTTGTTTCGCATCGAGACTCAGACAATATGGAATTGAGTGGAATTCAAGATTCCATATCCGATTCGTATCGGACCCGTATTGACGTTCCGACAACGTCACCCCATAGCTTCGGAGGGGCGTCAATCCGGGAAACCGATCGAATCAGGATGGAGAATCGACTGGTTTCGCTCCATCCGTTCGGATCGATTCCCGCGAGTCCGACAACCCGTTACCAATGCCCCCTGGACTCGCGGGGGTCGGCCACCAAAATCGGAAACGCCGAATGAGGAGTTGAATCGGACGGGGCGACAGATTATCGTTTCGCAATCGATGTGCCGCGATCCCGTGGCTATGAATCAAGCATGAAAGTCATCGCTGTGTCTCGATACTCAAGATCGCTCCGTTCGTTCGCGATCCTTACCGCGTTTCAGGCCAGCACGGCCCTTGCCCAGTTCCCGAACGAGCTGACCAAATCCGCGGTCCCTCCAGGCACACCAGTCCCTGGCGGCAGCAAGCTCGACCTGCAGAAAGTCCGCAAAGGGGGAACACCGTTCGCCCCGACTGGCTCGCCGGGCCAGCCCGCGGCCGCAAGAGCGGCCGCTCCGCCCGGCGCCGAGATCGAGGTTCGTGGCGAATTCGAAGGGCGGGCGTCGTCGCGGCGGCTTCCGGTCGAGTTGTTCGCACCTGCCGCCAGGCCGAGCTTCGGATACGTTCACGAATACGGGTCGTTCCAGATTTCCGGCAATACGGCGACGGGCATGTTCATGCTCGCGGCGCCGCGGGCGTTCTCGCCTGGCAGGGGCTCCGTCGATTTCTACTTCGCCCGTCTGGATTACGTCGGCGAATACACCGACCGGGGCATTCACGGGTTCGTCTATTCCTGCCGGGTGGATGCCCCCATCAACGACACCCGCTATTTCCTTTTCAGCGATCAGGACATGAACGTTCGCGACCCGAACGCCGACGCCAAGCGCTGGGTCCTCTATTACAACGGCCGGGTCGATTTGACCTTTTCCACCCAGGCCCGATTCTATCGCCCCACGCCCCAGCGGCCCCCCGGCCCTGGCGACGTGCCGCGCTGAAATTGACGTTACACGCACGAAAACGGGGGCAGGGAAGCCCCACCTCATCATGCGAGACCGATTCGCATGACGGACTCATCGAACCTGTGCGACCGAACGAGCCGGCAACCGCTTCGTTGCGTCGACTTGGGTAAATCGGGAAATTACGACCAGCGTTCGGCGGCCGCAAGCCCGACAGGCAACGGGTGAATGCCCGGATGCAGCGCATTGGCGAGAATTTCCAGACTGTCCACCAGCCGGGGCCCGGGACGGTTGAAATAGGCACTGCCATCGATCAGAAAGATCCGCCCGTTCCTGACGCACGACAAATCGCCGAATCCCGGATTGCCCGTGAGGAACGGCACATCCTGCCGGATCCTGGGCACGTCGAACCCGCAACTTGCGAGCACGAGAACTTCCGGATCGGCGCGCACGATTTCGTCCCACGCGATCGTTCGGGAAGGACGCCCTTCCTGGCCGATGGACTCGATGCCACCTGCCAGGCGGATCAACTCCGGCGTCCAGTGGCCGGCGCAGAACGGCGGGTCGATCCATTCCAGGAAAACGACGCTGGGCCGGTCTTCGATCGAGGCCGACCGGCGTGATACCGCCGTAACCCTCGATTCGAGCCGTGCGACCGCGGCTTCGGCGGAGTGGGTCACTCCGGCGGCTTGTGCCACGATGTGCAGGCTCTCGAAGACTTCGGCCAGTCGCATCGGCTCCAGATCGATGACTTTTGGCTGACCCGGCAACGCACAGGCCGCGGCACGCACTTCGGCATCGGAGACGGCGCAGACATCGCACAAGGCCTGCGTCACGATCAGGTCGGGCCGCAGGCGTGCCAGGGCTTCCATGTCGAGCGAATAGAGGGCTTTTTCGTCCTCCAGCCGTTCGCGCACAAGAGCGTCGATTTCCCGGCTGGTGGCCTCGTGCGGGATCGCCGTTCGGGTCACTTTCGGCAAATCGCGCACGAACGGCGGCCAGTCACATTCATGGGTGACGCCGACGAGTCGATCGCCGAGGCCAAGCTCGCAAATGATTTCAGTCGCGCTGGGAAGCAATGAGACGATGCGGTTCATGACCGGCATTCTCGCCGACCCGGCGAATGCGGCACAAGCCCCGGGTCAAACCTGGTTTCAGGACAGAACCGAAAGACGTTCGAGCTTGCCGCCGTGCCAGACGGGCGGATCGATCCAGCGTTTTTTCGGAATGACCGTCGGCTGGAAATCGGCGAGATCCGATGGGCAGAAGTTGCGGATTTCGTGCAGCGATTGCCTCAGGCCCGCGTCGCCCCGATTTTCGATCAGGGCGATCACCTCGTCGTCGGAACCGAGCAGGTCGTTTTCGGTAATCGCGCCCGCCGCGATGGCGCGGCGCAAAAGATCCGCGAACCGGTTGTAGATGAACGACTCCGAATCGCTGGCCCACCAGTGGTCGTTCATACGGTCGAATGCCTCGGCCATGCTCAGGGCGAGGGCTCTGTCGGCCACGGCGATGCGGTCATTGACGACGACCAGAGACCGAAGAACGGCGGTGACGAAGGGCCGGCCGATTTCGTCGCAGGCCAGCCCGTCGCGGAGGAAGTAATCGATCCGGTCGGCACACAATTCGGGCAGGGGGCGTTCCAGCAGGGTATAGGCCGAATCGTCCATGAAATCGTCGGGGGCATAGCCCATGGCCGCAAGGGCTTCGACGATGTCCGGGCGATGCAGGAAGACGTCCTTGAGCCGTTCGTGGTGGTTCTGTTCGTCGGACGTGATGAGGAAGTCGATGGCGTGGGAAAACGCGGTGTGGGAGATGTCATGAATCAGGCCGGCGACACGTTCCTGATGCGAGGCACCCAGCGATGTCAGCAGGTGATAGACCCCCAGGCTATGTTCGAGGCGGTCGACCGTTTTGAACGGGAAAACCAATGCCGAAGGCCCGGACTGCCGGACACCTGTCAGCCGCTGCATCGTGGGCGTGGCGACGAGATTTTCGACCCCCGGATCATCGATCGTGACTGGCCCATAAACCCGATCGTTCCAGCTCAGCATCCATCTGCTCCGAATTCTTACGAACCTCGACGGCCAGCGATCATGCCAGCCCGCCCGACATCTTCATCGTTCGTAAAGTCTTCGCAATGATCAAGTGGGAAGGCGCAGGCGAATCCGGGTTCCGGTGAGAACGAGGTTGTCGGTTCAGCCGGTCAGGATTGCCCTGACCGCTGGCCGCGGCACTCGCATTCGATCCTTCCTTCGGGTATTATCTCGGCATCTTCCGTAGTGAAATCCATTCGCGTGCGTGGCCGGCCAGACCGGCTGCCTCGCCGATCCCACCGAACTTCAATCGAGGATCTTCCCCCGTGCAACGACGCATCGGTTTCTCGACCCTGGGCGTTCTTTCGCTCGCATTTTTTCTGATCGGCTGCGGCGGCGGCAACGTCGAAAACGCGGCCAATCCCGGCACGGCTTCCGGCACTTCGGCCGCCCCCTCGGCCAAGCCGGGCGGGTTGCGGTTCATCTTCGTGACCAATTCCAACGCCGACTGGTGGAACGCGATGGAAAAGGGCATGCAGGACGCCGCCGCCGAACTGGGCGTGAAGGCCGAAATGCGCCGTAACGAGAATGAGACTCAGGGGCAAATTCGGCTACTGGAGGATGCCCTGAGCCTGGACGACGTCTCGGGCGTGGCCGTTTCCGTGTTCGAAGCCGATTCCCCCGGTATCGCGGACGTGCTCAAAAAGCTGAAAGAAGCGGGCAAGGTCGTCATCACGGTCGATTCCGATATCGCCCCGAACGCTATCGACGCTCGGCGTGCCTATATCGGCACTTTCAACGTCAAGGCGGGTGAAGCTGCAGGCAAGGCCGCGGCCGCGATTCGCCCGGCCGGTGGCAAGACGGCCGTTTTCGTCGGAACGGCCGCAGCTGCCAACGCACGGGAACGCCGCGAAGGCTTCTTCGCCGGCGCCGGCTCAGCGTTCTCTCAGGTGGAGATATTCGAAGATCGAACTGACAAGAACAAAGCCCAGGTCAACGTGCAGACGGCCCTTTCGAAGTATCCGGACCTGGGCGTTCTCGTCGGCCTGTGGAGCTACAACGCACCCAGGATCGCCGAAGAGGTGAGCCGCACGCCCGACATTCGCAAGAAGGTGAGCGTCGTCACGTTCGACCTCGACGAACTGGCCGTCGGCCATCTGCAGAACAGGAACATCGACGCAACCGTCTGTCAAAACCCTTATGACATGGGTTTTCAGGGCGTCAAGCTGCTCAAGGCCCTCGTCGAGAAGGACGAGAAGTCCGTGGCCGAAGTCCTGCCCGACGGCAAGGTGCGTGACACGGGCGTGCGAATCGTCGTCCCTGATTCGTCAAGCCCGGTCAAGGGCGAGAATGTCATGACCATCGAAGAAATGAAAGCCTGGTTGAGCTCGAAGGGCCTCAAATCGACATGAGCCTGGCCGATTCCGCACCAGCTTCTTTGCCGCGCCGTGTCCTCGGTGGCCTGAAGGCCATACTGGGCGCTCCAGAAACGGGATTGATCGTGGCGATTTTCGTCGCGCTCGGGGTGATCGCCTACCTTGACAGCTCACTGGCGTTTTTCAGCCGATACAGCCGACAGACGCTCTATCATCAGATCGCGCTGTACGGCGTTCTCGCCGTCGGTGCGGCCATCGTCATCATCTCGGGCGGAATCGATCTTTCCATCGGCTCGGTCGCGGCCTTCGCTTCCGTGCTTTCGGCCAAGCTCGTGACCGAATGGCTGCCGGGGGCATCGGCGGATGCCGCGGCACCGCCTGGCCCGGTGACGGTCCTGATCGCGATTTTGATCACGCTCTCAGCGGGTGCGTTCATCGGGATTTCCCATGCGTTCATCATGGACCGCATCGGCCTGCCGCCGTTCATCACGACGCTGGCGAGCATGGCCGGGCTGCGGAGCATTTCGACGATCCTGTCCGAAAACCGGTCCATCAACGTGTCGTTCAACACGTTCCGCTGGCTCGGCAAAGAATGGGAAAACTCGGTGGCCGTTTTCGCGATCGTAGCGGTGATCTTCAGCGCCATCATGGGGCTGACGGTCGCAGGCCGGCATCTCTACGCGATGGGCGGCAACGAAACGGCAGCCAGGCTCTCGGGTGTACGAGTGCGGCGTCTGCGGGCATTCGCCTATGGATCGTGCTCGATGCTCGCGGCCCTGGGCGGTGTCATGTTCACGGGCAAAAGCGGGCAGGGGCAGAGCACCCTGGGCGTGGGTTACGAACTCTGGGCCATCACGGCGGCTGTCGTCGGCGGCTGCAGCCTGGCGGGCGGTGTCGGTTCGATTCGAGGCACGGTTCTCGGTCTCGGGTTGATCCAGATCATCATCAAAGGCACGGGGCAAGTCGTTCGTGACTTCGAATTCTCGCTGCCCTGGATTCGGATGGTCACCGAAGCCCCCTGGCTTTCGCCCGGCTGGCGCACGTTCGCGGTCAAGGGAATCGACAGCACCCAGATCGAGGGTCTGATCCTAGGCCTTGTCGTCGTTTGTGCGGTCGCGTTGAATCAGAGGCTGCGAGTGAAAAGGGGCTAGATCCGAGGCCGTTCATCAGGGGATCACGATGATCGGCTGGCGGTGCTCGCTATAAGGCTCACACAAACTCGGCATCGTCCATGCTGTCGCTGGCGATTCGAACGACGACGATGATGATGGAGCGATCATCTTGGACAGGTCCGAAATTCTGAAGATCGCACTCGCGATCTGGCAGCCCGTTCGGAGCAGCCTGCGCGATTTGGCCCCGATCGTCGTCGTGATTACGGCATTCCAAGTGCTTGTCTTTCGCCAGCCTTTGGAAAATTTTGGAACGATTCTCCTGGGGCTGGTCTTTGTGGTCGCGGGACTCAGCCTGTTCGTCGTCGGGCTGGATATGGGGCTTTTCCCGCTTGGCGAACAATTGGCACGTGATTTCGCACTCAGGGGCAACGTATTCTGGCTTTGTCTTTTCGCATTCCTCATGGGCTTCGGAACGACGTTCGCGGAACCGGCGTTGATCACCGTTGCCCAGAAAGCCAGCGAGTTATCGGTGCCGGACGCTGGCCAGAACGATCTGAACGAGATTCGCAGCAGTTTCGCGATCGGTCTACGCACGACTGTCGCCTTATCGGTCGGAACGGCACTGGTGATCGGTGTCCTGAGAATTCTGACAGGAACGTCCTTGCCTCTGTTGATCATCTCAGGTTATGGATGCGTGATGATTCTGACCCCTCTGGCGCCACCTTCGATCGTGGCAGTCGCTTACGACTCGGGGGGGGTCACGACTTCGACGATAACCGTGCCGCTGTCGGCGGCCCTCGGCGTTGGGCTCGCTTCGAGCCTGAAAGGACGAAATCCACTGACGGACGGTTTCGGCCTGATCGCTTTAGCCTCACTGTCGCCCATCATCTTCGTTCTGATCTTCGGGATAATCAGGTCATGACTGCTTTGACGACATTTCTGGAACCCTTCGCGAAAACGGTTCGGGATGTGTTGCCCATCCTTTCGGTGATCGCTTTTTTTCAATATGCCATACTCCGCCGCCCGATCCAAAACCTTCGAAAGGTGTGTCTCGGCACGATTTTCGTCCTTCTGGGTCTGACGCTCTTTCTGCACGGCCTCGAAATGGCCCTATTTCCGCTGGGCGAAACCATGGCCCAGCAACTGACATCGCCCGATTTACTAGGCCATGGGGCCAAGGGCCAACCGCTCGCCTGGCACGCCTATTTGTGGACATACGTTTTTTCTTTCGCGATTGGGATTAGCACGACGATCGCCGAGCCAGCCCTGATCGCGGTCGCCATGAAAGCGGAGCAGATTTCAGGGGGGACGATCAATGCGCTGAGGTTACGAATCGCTGTCGCCCTGGGTGTTGGCGTAGGTGTCTGCCTGGCATCATTTCGGATCGTTACGGGACTTCCGCTGCCCTATTTCGTCATTGGTTGCTACGGACTCGTGATCGTTCAGACGTTTTTCGCTCCGAAAGCCATCATTCCACTGGCGTTCGACAGCGGAGGCGTAACCACATCGACCGTGACGGTTCCACTCGTTGCGGCGCTTGGGCTGGGGCTGGCTTCGAACATTCCCGGGCGCGACCCTCTGACGGACGGTTTCGGCGTGATCGCCTTCGCCGTCCTATTCCCCATCATGTCGGTCATGGCTTATGCCCAACTGGCTCAATGGAATGCTCGTCGGATGAGCGCGAAAAAGAGTCTGAGTTCGACGTTGACCGAGCCACGTTCGGGACCTTCCGCATGATCGTTCGAACCAGAAGACGTCCAGGAGACAGCCGATGCACTTCAAGCTGATATTGGCCTTCGTCGACACAGACAAGACCGACGAAGTCATCAAAGCCGCCCGCGAGGCCGGTGCCACGGGCGCCACGATCTTGGGCAACGCCCGGGGCGAAGGACTAAAGCCGACACGCACGTTTTTCGGCATGGCGCTGGAGTCTCAGCGGGAGGTGATCCTGTTTCTCGTCAAACGAAGCCTGGGCAGGAAGATTCTGGAAACGATCTGTCAGTGTGCCGCATTCGACACCACTTCGGGCACCGGGATCGCACTTCAACTGGACGTCGAAGACGCCGTGGGCGTCAGTCATCAGATCGAGGAACTCACGAAATCCCTGGAGCGAAAATGATGGCAGAGAACAAGATCCTCAAAGTCGTCGACGTGATGAAACGGGAATTCGACGTCATGGACGGCAACATGACTGTCTCGCAGGCCCTTCTTTCGATGAAGTTTCCTGACACCAGAACGATTATCGTGGCTCGACGCGACGAAGAAGACGAGCACGGTATCGTCCTCATCTCCGACATCGCGAAAAAAGTTCTTGGCCCCGACCGATCGCCTGAACGGGTCAATCTTTACGAAATCATGTCAAAGCCAGTCCTGGGTGTTCCGCCCGAAATGAACATTCGCTATTGCGCTCGACTTCTGGATCGCTTCGGCATCATGAGGGCCCCAGTCATCACGAATCGGGAGATCATCGGGATCGTGAGCTATCACGATCTCGTTCTTCGCGGGCTCATGCAGTCGATCAACCGAAACCAGCCAGGTTCCTGATTGGATGCGGAATACCGTTTTATTTCAAGGACGGTAATACCAGCTGGATTCGATGGATTGCATCTCCAACCTGCACAGTCTTTTCTGGCTTTTTCTTCGTGCTCTTCGTGACCTTCGTGGTGCATCCGGATTTCCCTCGGACGTTCGAATCGTTGACGGAACCACCACGAAGGTCACGAAGAGCACGAAGTCCGGATTGAGAAAGGCATGTCCTGATCGAATCCCGCTTTCGATTCGCGATTCGTCTCACTCTCGTTGTCCAGCCAGCTTTGCCGTCTACGTTTTTTTTCAAGGACGACAAAGAAGGCTGGAGTGTTCGAGTTCAGTAGAAGCGGCGTCTCGCCGCTTTTGCACGTCGAGTGAAGTGCAACAAGCAGTGACCGAAGAATCGTCATCAATCGCAGCGATGAGAAACTCCGAAGGCGACAGGATGCCGCCTCGACTTTCCTTGGCATTCGTGAGTCGTCGAGCCCACTTTGCCATCCTTGTTTTTTTCCCTAAACTGACCTTGCGGGTTTTTCGGTTTCGGGGCATATTTCGCTCAAACTGCGATGCGAATCGCATGCGCTGGCTCGATTTTCCGGCCTGACGGGGGCGATCCCTCCAGCCCGGACGGGAAAGCAGGCGGCGCGAAACGACGGCGCAAGACCGTATGTCGGGAAGGGAATCCTGGCATCTTGCGACGATGAGAATTCTGGCGGTACGACGTCAGCGACGATCCACGGAGTCGAGACGATCCCGTTCGCTTCGTTCGCGAATCGTCGATATGAACTTCCCGAAAAGGGTGGCGAAATGTCGGCAATCGGTCGAATCAAGTGGAATGGAATTCCTCTCGGGCCTCTCGCGAGCGGATCGGCAAGGAGGCGTAGCTTGCGTAACCGTACATGGACTTGGCCGGTCGTGATGGCCGCAGCGGGCCTAGCGGCCTCTTCGGCCGGAATCGACGCACAAACCGATCGCGAACTCGGTTCGGAGAACTCGGCAGTCCCGAACGCGAGCGCTCCGCCTGACACTGCGAACCAGGGCGCACCCGTGCCGCCCCGCGCCCCGCAAGCTCCCGCCGAGGCCGATGAGAAAGGCCCCAGGCTCAGCGCGGCCGAAGCCGCCATGCTGCGCAGCCGTAGTGCCCGGACGCTTCTGCGTAACGGCAGCGATTTCATCAAATATCAACAGTTCGAAAAAGCGCTGACCTACCTCAGAGAAGCCGAACGCCGCCAGAAGGAACTCAACGCTGGCGAGAAGGCCACCCTGCGTCAGGCCATCGACACCGCCCAGCAGGGCCTGCGAACGCCCTCGCTCCAGGCCGGTTATGCCCGAACCCGCAAGCCGCAGGCCGGTTCGATCGCGATCGCTTCGCGAAATACGACCGCTTCCAAGGCGGACCCGGCTGTCGCCCGCACCGAAGCGGCCCAGCCAGTCCCGGACTCGAGAGCGGAAGCCGTCGCGGCCCCTGCCCTTGAGCGCATGAGACCGGCTTCCAATGGCGAGGCCCGCGTGCATTCGCTCGACCCGCTGGCTCCCGAAATCCTTGCGAAGGAACTGCCCAGCGCCGCCGACCTGGCCGAGTCGAAATCCGCCCGTACCGCTCTTAAGGAATATGAAGCAGCCGGGCTTCCGACGAATCAGCCCCGTCAGCCGCTGGAACTGCCCAAGCCGCTGAACGAGAAGATCGGCACGCTGGAAGAAACCGAAAGCCAGTATCAGGCCAGCGAAAGCCGCCCGGACCCTCCACCGGAAGCCATCGCCGCCAGTCTTTCGGCCATGCGCCGTCAGGGTACGCCGGAACCTCTGCCCGGCAGCCCGGTACGCTCCGCGCCTGGCGACGAACCCCTGCCGAAGATGGAACCCGCTCCCGAACCGGCCAGGCTGACGGAAGCGACCCCGGAACCTGTCGCGGTCGTGGATCGCCCGGCGATGAACGATCCTGCAACAGATCCGGCACCCGAACCGGCCGAATCGGCTTTGCCGAAATTCGATCCGCCGACCACGGCACCTGTCGTCGCGACGCCTGAACTGCCGCCGCTGGACCCCGCCGAATCGACGAAGCCGGTCGAGCCGGAAGCCGCGCCACTGGCCAAGCCCGCGGAACTCCCGGAACTGCCGGAACCGCGCACGGCACCGACCGAACTTCCGCAATTGCCCGTGACGACCGAGGAAACCCCGGCCAGGGAAGCCGTCGCCGCGGAGGAAAAAACCCCGGCGACCCCGGAACGCCCGGTCGATCCGCCGGCTGAGGCTCACGAAGAACTGAAGGAACCGGCCTTGCCCGAGCTGCCTCGCCCGCTCGCGAACGAGACACTCATCGCGGCCGAAGCCGCACCATCGGATAAGCCCGCGGCGGCGAAAATGGAGCCCGAGCGGGACTCGAATCTCTCGAAAGTGCAGGATTTGACGGCACCTCCAGCGGTTCACGCGGAACCCGTCGCCGCAACGCCTGCACCCGAACCGCGGAAAGACGAAATCGAATCTGCCTCTGGTATCGAGCTGGCCGCCATGCCCAAGGCGGAAGCCTCGGATGAGCCTGGGTTGCCGCCGCTGCCGGCCAATTCCGAACGAGGTGCCCGGTCGCTGCCCGATTCGCTGCCGCCCTTGCCGGTCCAGCCGATCGCGGAAGCCGCCGACGCATCGAGCGATCTGCCGCCTCTGCCGGATCGTCCCGTGAGTGTCGAACCCGTCGAACGCAGCGCCTTGCCGACGTTGCCGGGCACCACGGTCGACGCACGGAACCCCGAGCCGACGGAACCGGCCGAATCCGATGTACCAGCCCGGGCGGAACTGCCGCCCCTGCCGGTGGCAGCCCCCGAATCGGACAAGTTGCCGCCCTTGCCGACGGCTGCCGCATCCGAGGTCAGGCCCGTCGACGCCAGCCTGCCGCCTCTGCCGACAGCCACAGCCGTAATTCCAGAAGCGAATACGACCGAACCGGCAAAGGCGGAATTGCCCCCGCTGCCGGATTCGCCACCGGCCCCCACGCCGTCCGCCAGCACGGATGATTCGCTGCCGAAACTGCCCGAGCAGCCCGAACGCGTCGCTCAGGCCACGCCTGTCGAAGCCCGCACGCCTGCTTCCGACACGCTGCCGCCTTTGCCGGCGGAAGAGATCTCCGGATCGCCCCGGGCCGCTGCCCCCGCACCGGAAGCCGCGACCGAAAGCACCGGCTTCTCACGCAGATACCTCTCGGGCCTGAACGATCGTCAGCGCCGCGAAATCGAAGAACTGGCTCGCGTGCAACAGGAGCGAACCGGCGGCACCACGCCTGGTCTGTCGCCTCTGGATGCACCTGCCCGTGAAGCCGGCGACAGCCCGCGAGTACCGATGCCGGCGGGCAATTCTTCGATGTTCGGGGCGATCGACGACCCGCTCGTCCGCCTGGAACTGCCACGTGCCCCCAGCCCGGCCGAAGCCCGGCCGATTCGGGCCATCCTGCTGCCGGAACAGTTCGAAACGCTCAAACCGCGCGAATTCGAGCCGAGGCGCAAGATGTGGGCCTCAGCCGCGACGGCCCACTACCCGCTCTACTTCCAGGACCCAAGCCTGGAACGTTACGGAATCTCGGTGGAACAGCGCCTGGGCCGCAGCGGCCGCAAGCTGACCTATCCGATCGACGATCCGAAGGAAAGCAAGCTGAGGAACCAGATCGCCACGCCGTTCTTCTCCAGCGGCCTGTTCGCCCTGCAGATCGCCACCTGGCCGTTCCGGGCGATCGCCGACCCGCCGTGGGAATCGACCTATGACCTGGGCTATTACAGGCCAGGCGACATCGTCCCTGAAGACACGGTCGTCATTCCCTGGAAGGGTGTCGGCCCGCTTTTCCGCGGCAACGGATATTGATCGCCGCCCCACGGCCGGATCTTCGAAATGCCTCCAGCCCCCGGCAACTTCGCCGGGGGTTTTCATTTCGGCTGGGCATATCCGAGAAATCGCAAGACAGTTTTGCATTCGCCCAGCGGATCGATTAGAAACCGTTTCCACGACAAACGGCTGTCGAACGCATCGCCGTACACAACTTGGAGAACGATACCCATGCGTCTACCGGTCCTCGCGCTGATTGCCTTCGTCGCCTGCCTGATCGGAAGCCCCGGCCAGAGCCAGGCACGGCAGCCCAACGTGATCGTGATCGTGGCCGACGATCTGGGCTATGCCGACCTCGGCTTTCAGGGAGGAAAGGACATCCCGACGCCCCGGATCGACGCCCTCGCCGCCAGTGGCGTTCGCTGCACCAGCGGCTATGTCTCAGGCCCCTATTGCAGCCCCACGCGGGCGGCCCTGTTCACGGGCCGGTATCAGCAACGTTTCGGACACGAATTCAACCCGGGCGGAAACGCAGACGATTCGGGCCTGCCCGTTTCCCAGGTCACGCTCGCCGACAGGCTGAAAAAAGCTGGCTATGCCACAGGCCTGGTCGGCAAATGGCACCTGGGTTCGAAGCCGAAGTTTCACCCGCTGAAGCGCGGATTCGACGAATTCTACGGCTTTCTCGGCGGCCAGCACACCTATTTCGCCGAACAGACCGGGACGATCCTGAGAGGAACCGAAATCATTCATGAGAAAGACTATCTGACCGACGCGATCGCCCGCGAATCGGTCGCCTTCATCGAACGCCACAAAGCGAAGCCCTTCTTTCTGGCCGTGTCGTACAACGCCGTCCACACACCCATGGATGCCACCGATAACCTGTTGGCCCGCTTCGCCCACATCGATCACCCGATGCGCCGCAAATACGCCGCCATGCTCACAGCCATGGACGAAGCCGTCGGACGCCTGGTCGACACGCTGAAAGCCCATGATTTGCAAGAGAATACGCTGATCGCCTTCATCAGCGACAACGGTGGGCCGACCATGCCGGGAACGACCGTCAACGCCTCGATCAACGCACCCCTGCGTGGCTCGAAGCGGACGACGCTCGAAGGCGGCATCCGCGTGCCGTTCGTCCTGAGCTGGAAGGGAACCCTCCCCGCAGGCAAGACTTACGAACAACCTGTCATTCAGCTCGATATCGCCCCGACCGCGTTGGCCGCGGCCGGCATCGCCGTTCCCGGTGATGGTTCGATCGAGGGTGTCGATCTTTTGCCGTATCTCACCGGCAAGAAGGACGATGCACCACACAAGGCCCTGTTCTGGCGACTGGGCGGCCAGATGGCCATTCGGCAGGGGAACTGGAAGCTCGTGCGCCATGACGCTGCCGTGGACACCCCCGGCGAAGTCTCTCGCGGACCTTCACCGAAGCTAAGCCCTGTCAGGCTTTACGATCTTTCCAGCGACATCGGCGAGACCCGCGACCTGGCCACCGAACACCCTGAAAAAGTCAAAGAGCTGATGGCCGCCTGGAATGACTGGAACAGCGGCAACATCGCCCCGCTCTGGGGAAGCGGCAACGCCGGCGCAGGCGAAGCCGCCGCGAAAAAGAACCGGTAACCCCGTCAATTCCGAGGCATGCGAAAATCGGAACCAGTTTTCAGTCGACTTCGAACGGCCTGAGCATCGAGCGCGGCACGCCGATATCGACAATTTCGACGACGCCTGTCAGCACCCTCGCCCCGGTTGCGGCGAAACCCATCTTGGGAGCCACGAAGCTGGCCGTGACCGTTGCCCGTACGGCCACGCCGAGCGCGGCCCCGGTATCGGCATGCATGCCCGAGGGCAAATCCAGCGAAAGCACAGGTTTGCCGCTGCGATTGATCGCCTCGACCCAGGCGGTGGCCGGCTCGCCTGAAGCCAGGGGCCGCGAAAGCCCCGTGCCGAAGAGGCCGTCGACGATCCAGTCCGCACCGGCCAGGATTTCGGCGGCGGCGGCCGGATCGACACCGTTTTTCTGATCGGCGACGGCGGCCGCCAGAATGCGGAACTGGGCCGGGGCATCGCCGCGGAGTTCTTCGGGGCGGACCGTCCAGACGACCTTGACCCTCGCCAGCCCGAGTGCTTCGAGATGCCGGGCCAGCACGGCGCCGTCGCCCCCGTTGTTGCCCGAACCGCAGATGACGATGACGTTCGGAAGATATTGCTGTTTTGAGGTTTGCGATTCGTATGGGCCGAATTCGCGGAAGGCCCGGGCCAGCACTTCGGCGGCGCCCCGGCCGGCGTTTTCCATGAGGACCATCGTGGGCAGGCCGAGCGTTTCGGCCGCGTACCGGTCGATCGCTCGAAATTCGTCACGATTCATCGGACGGAGGCGAACCCGCGACTTTTCCGATGAAGCGGGTCGTGTCGGGCGGTCCTGCAGATTCATCGCGTCAACTCCGTTTCTGGCAAGCCGGAAGCACGGATATTATTTCCGGATTTCCGAGGCATCGCGAGAGAATTCCATGACCCCGAACGGCACCGCGAGAATCACGAACCGAAACACGTTATCCCGGGGGATAACGTGTCATGAATGGTCGAGTTCCGAGCCGTTTTGGGTTGGAATCGCGACGTCAAGCCGCTATATTGATTCGAGCGTCGAGAGCCGGGAACCGGCAG
>Ga0172376_10003128_pt1 | contig 19797 bp, 16 predicted proteins | sample Lak35m_FD_121114 | JGI IMG/M metagenome (GOLD analysis project Ga0172376, IMG submission 121114) | Freshwater microbial communities from Kabuno Bay, South-Kivu, Congo - kab_092012_35m | ecosystem: Environmental > Aquatic > Freshwater > Lake | place: Democratic Republic of the Congo: South-Kivu... | reverse complement strand
TGGTTTGCACTAATCCCGCACCAATATTGATCGTCGCTTTTGGCGGTAGCCCACTAAAAGAAAGATCACTGCCAATTTGAATATCGCTGGCAGCATTGTAGTTACAATTCGCAGTCGCATCTCGATAGGCCCGGACATACGCAATATCTGACATCGCTGCCGTACCAGTCATTGTAAGAATGACTTGAGTAATATCGGTCGCTGTACTGGCCTGATTGAGTGTGAAGGCAAATTCCGCAAAAGTCAGGGATGTACTTACTGCCACTGTTCCCGTTGGCTCCCCGGTCTCAGCGTCATTCGAGATTGTTAATTCTACCCCAGCTGCAGTTCCCCAAGTGATTCGATTATTGGGGTCAATTTCAGAAGCCGTTCCTGAAACACTACCTGAATAGTTATTAATCGTGACCGTCGCTACATTGTAGTTGGTGGCATTAATATTTCTCGGTGTGGCCACATTGTCGTCATTAAAAAAACCAATTGTCGTCCATGTTGCCGGAACAGCGGCAGCAGCACCTAGGGTCATGCCATATCCGTTATTAGTCATCCCCCTAAACTCACCATTATCGAGTTGGGAAATCGTTCCTGTGACATTCATCCCCGCTGCAGTTGGCCTGGTAATAACGAAATAATTGGCCGACAGGGTTCCTGCCATTGTGAAGCCAAACCATGAACTTGCATTAGAGGAAGAAATTCTGGCAGCATTCCCGCTGGCACCTTGCAATAGCAAATTGGCACCAGCAGCAATGTTGAGAACGCGCGTGTTGGCCATCTTGAGCTCACCGCCAGCCTCCACCCGCAGCGAACCGTTAATGGTTAAATTGTTCGAAGCGGTAAGTGATCCACCATTTTTAATAACAAGGGTATGACCTGCGGGAATGGTCATCGCATTGGTAACGGTGACGTCACCTTCTATGTAAGTTGTTCCTGTTCCCGTAAACAGAAGGTCAGATAAAATTCGAAAGCTATTTTTCAGGGTTACGGTAGTTTCATTAACGATACGCAAGTCGCGAATATCATCAACCGCTTCAAAAGTTTGCGGAGCACGTCCGGCCAAAAAGATCACCAGAGCATTGCTTGTAAAGTTGAGCGTATTCTGGAAAGGAGCTTGAAAATAATCTCCAACGATGGTTAAAACGGCAGCCACAGTTCCATTAAGAACACCTGACTGAACATCGACACAACCAACAACAATATTACTACTGATGTTGGGAGATGTACCATTGTTGATAATGATGGCATTTTCATTGGCACTATCGGGAAAATTGTTACCTGACCAATAACTATTGGTGGTCCATGTCGCTGCACTCCCCGCCCATGTTCTATTGTTGGCACCACAACCGGCTGTTGTATTGGGAGTGCCCCAGGTAATTCGATTATTGGGGTCGGTTTCACGTAGTGGACCCGCGACACTGCCCGAGTAGCTGTTGACCGTCACATTACTCACGTTAAAATTTGTGGCATTAATATTTAAAGCAGTCACGTTGTCATCGTTATAAAAATCTAACCCGGTCATCGTCGCCGGTACCACCGCTGCCGCACCAAGAGTCACTGCGTACCCGCCAGTTCGAATGCCATAGAAAGCGCCATTGTCCATCTGTGCGATCGTCCCTGTGACATTGAGACCCGTAGTTTGAGAGCGTTTAATTGAAAAATAATTGCCGGTAAAAGTGCCGGCCATATTAAAAGTGAACCAAGTCGCTGGAGCAGCTGAACTTAATCGAGCAGGGTTTCCACTGGTCCCGACCATGGTCAGCGAACCGCCTGCATTGACGGCCAGAGTTCGTGGACTGGCAATTAACAATTCTGCGTTTGGTTGAACGGTGACGTTTCCATTGACCGTAAGATTTCCGTTTGAGCGAAGTGTATAACCACTTTTCACAATTAGCGAATGGCCAACAGGAACAGTCATGGCGTTTGTGACGATCACATTTCCTTCGATGTAAGTCGTACCTGCACCAGTCAGGGTTAAAGTCGCGATGGTAAAATTTCCTTGAATAGTTACGTTGGTCGTATTGTTGATGGTTAAGCCAGAAACGTTGGCGTTGTTTGTATTAAAAGTTTGGGCGGCAGTCCCATTCATGGCAATAACGTTTGAAGCGGAGGTAATACTCAACGCACCAGGTGCGGTCACGCGAAAATAATCCCCTTGAACAGTTAGAGTTCGAGTGTTTGTTGAACCTGTAAGCGTTCCGGACTGAACATCCACACAAGACACAGTAGCGTTGACAGAAATATTGGGATTAGCCGTCGCAGTTTGGACTATGGCATTTTCAGTGTTGGTATCTGGTACATTGGTGCCAGACCAGTTCGTTGTTGTGTTCCAAGCGGTTGTTGTTCCCACCCATGTGCGATTTGTGGCCCCGCAAGCGGCATAAACATTTTCGGTTGAAAAAATCACTATCAAAATAGCAGCAAGAAAAAGTAAATTTACTTTTTCCTGCCATTTCAAAAAGTGATTTTTCATTTTCATGAAAACCCTTTCTTGTTAACCCAAATTACCCTGGCCCAATGAAGCCTCAACTCTTTTCGGAAAAATCAGTAAACTTAATAATTTAGGCTTAGGTTATTCTAGCTGGTGATTTTTTCCCCCTGCCTAGAAATCAAAGACTTAGAACTGTCTGATAAGCTCCAGAAACGGACCTTGTAATAAAAAGGGTTTAGGCTTTAAGCCAGGGTGGATTCACCTAAATTAGACACAATTTTTTGCAGTTATTTAGAAAAAGTGCCTGTTTTTTGAGGCGCTTTTGGCCGACTAATTCTTACGGTAAAAGCAACCCACCGAATGACGATTGATGCGCGAAGCTTGCATAATCGCCAAGCCAACTTCAATGGCATTGCGAAGACCAATAAGTGAGTCTTTCAATTTAGCATCTCGATAAAAATTTCTCGTTTGCACGGCCAGCTCCCAAAGCATGGCATCGGCGCGGTCGAGGCGCTCTTTGGTTCTAACAAGCCCAACATAATTCCACATCGTCTGCTTAAGCGTGAGCCAGTCTTGTTGAATTAAGGCCGTATCAACTTCTTTACTGCCAGTTTCCCAATCGCGAATGCGCTCAGGACTATAACGCGGAAGCTGAGGCAGTTGCTCTGCAATTCTCGCGGCCGTTAAATGTCCAAAAGTAAGACCTTCTAAAAGTGAAGTCGAAGCCAAACGATTAGCACCATGAAGACCATTACAGGCCACTTCACCTACAGCATATAAATTGGCGAGGGTGGTTCTGCCTTGCAGATCAGACTTAACTCCACCACAAGTGTAGTGGGCCGCAGGAACTACCGGCACTCCCTCTTTCGCCATATCAACTTTATGTTCAGTGCAATGCTGATAAATTGTTGGGAAGCGCTTGGCAATCCACTCACTCCCCATATGTGAAATATCGAGATAAACGCAATCATGGCGCGTTCGAATCATTTCCTCTGCGATGGCCCGAGAGACAACATCACGAGGCGCTAATTCTCCATCGGCATGATAGCGAAACATGAATCGCTCACCTTCACCATTTTTTAAAATCCCACCTTCGCCGCGAATCGCTTCCGAAATTAAAAAGCGACGATGGCCAGAACGATCGAAAAAAGTTGTTGGGTGAAATTGAATAAATTCCATATCAGTCAAGAATGCACCGGCACGTTTGGCCATGGCATGACCGTCCCCGCGCGCGCCTTCGGCATTACTGTGGTGAAGATACACAGACCCCACGCCACCAGTAGCAAGAATCGTGGCCCTGGCCAAAACTTTAACCACCTTTTCATCTTTTCGATCAAATAAATAAACGCCAACCACTTGATGAGATTCATAGCGCTGCTTTAAATCGACGCCATGGTGAATAGGAGTAATTAAATCGATAGCCGTATGACCGCTTAGAAAAATTAAATTAGGAAATCGGCCCGGAGTGCTAATATACTCCATGAGTGAGCGCTGAACTTCGTAACCTGTGAAATCACCTTGATAAATAATGCGATCGCGCGAATGTGCCGCCTCTCGAGTAAAAGAGAATTTTCCATTTTCCTCTTTCTGAAAATTAGTTTTAACTTTCCCAATTAAATATTCCGCCAAAACCTTGCCTGAATATTCGCGCAAAATATTAGCCGCCTCGAGATTGGAGGTTTGAGAACTTGCTTTATAGATATCGCTGACGAAATCAACATCCTTTTCATCCGTATAAACGATGCCACCTTGGGCCCATCTAGTATTGGTATTATTAGGATCTTTTGCGCGCGTGACTAGTGCCACACGAAACCCTTGCTCAAGCAGAGTAATCGCTGTGGTTAAACCGGCAACACCTGTACCCAAAACTACGGCATCAACATCCAAAGTTTCTGTATAAGATTTTGCCATAGAACTACTTCCTCATTTTAAGTGAGAGATCAACTGGCTTTGGAGAATACGTCAGGGCCCCAATGCTAATAGCATCCACGCCGAGTATCAGATATTGATCTAAATTGGCTTCGCGGATACCGCCCGATAGTTCGAATGTCATACCTTCTTTCTTAAACTCGACTGCACTCTTAACCATCTCAACTGAAAAATTATCCAGCAAGAAGTGGCGCACACCCAAATGAATGGCGTCTTGCAGCTCCTCAAGCAAATGAATTTCAACAACTGTATTCTGATAAAGCGCCCCTTGGCCTTTAAAAAAATCTAAGGCTTCGGCGATTCCACCAAAAAAAGATTTATGGTTATCCTTGATCATCCATACATCAGTTTGAGTGGTGCGATGATTATAGCCACCACCTATTTGCACAGCATATTTCTGAAAAGCTTTTAGTCCAGGTAAGGTTTTTCTTGTTTCTAATATTTTAATGCCAAAAGGTTTGGCCCTTTCCGCCAGTGTTCTTGTTTCTGTTGCAATGGCCGAACAATTGGCCAACAAGTTGAGCGCTAAACGCTCACCCGTGATGGCAACAGCAAAGGGCAATTTAAAACTAAAAAATGGAACTTTGCTTGCGCGCAATTTTTGTCCTTCATATTTGCGCAGACCTTGCAAGGCCTCAACTTTTGCACCAGATAATAATTCAAAGACTCCGTGAAAAAAGGGAGTACCACAAAGGACTAAATCGCTTTTTAAATAGAGATCACAAGTCACTTCGTGTTGAGGTAAAGAGAGCCAGTACGGCCAATGCCCTTCCAATCCATCTTCGCGCAAGAAATTTTCCAGCTCGCTTCTAAAAATAATATCCATTGAACTTATCCCGGGAAAATTTTTTTGGAACTAATTTCCATGAGGCCCATCTATACCACCCTTTTTTCAAGACGTTAACCCATGAAAGCTTAATAATTCCATGCATTTAGCCCCCCATGCTCCGACTCCTTTTGCTGCTTGTAGCGGCCCTGACTTTTCTTTTGTCCATCAAACAGTTTTCTTTGGGCCCCGCCAGCATAAAAACATCTTCTGATCACAAGCTTCTCTCTCCATGGGAAATCATTCCTTCCTCCAAACTGGCCCTACTCTCCAATTCTCACCCTGAAACATCTCTGTCCCCCCAAATTCAACGCTATTGGCGTGCCTTATTCGTTGGTGATTTTCAAAAGTTGCCACCCAAACTCCACGGCAATATTAAAATTTTACAATTGCAACACCTATTCACTCCTAGCGGAATGCACTTCTGGCCCGTTCAATATTTCTTATTATTTTTTGAATTTCTTATCCTCAGCTTACTTCACATTCCTTTTCCCTATTTATTTCACTCTGAAAAACGCTCTCGCATCGCTCAATTTCTTTTTATGATTCCGAGAATTATTTTTTATCTTTTTCCCCAATTTATACAGGGCTTACATGCACTCAAACGCATGGGACTCTTTTATTTAACTAGAATATTCACCTCGAAAAAGTATTCTTCTTTTTGCATCTTCTTCATTTTATCGACTATCGACGTTATTATTGGCCTGCTTCTGCAAAAACCATTTTTCCTTATTTCCACCGTCGCCTCTTCCCCCCTTTCATTTTTCTACACTTTTATTTTTCTTGGCTCCCTTCTCTGTTCTCCGGGGAATTTTTTATCGAGTCTCTATTTTATTTTTTTTGCGCATATTTTTCTCGCGTGTGTATGGGAAATGCCAATCACAACATTGAGTCTCATCGCGACTCCCCTCCTTGCGGGTCAAATCACCTTCCTTTTTGCCCTCCTCCTCTTGCAATGGGTGTTCCTTCCTTGCCAATTTATTCACCAATGGTGGTTAAAGTTGTGTGTCGCCATAACGGAGGCGCAGATAAAACAAATCCACTTTTTAGGAAATTTTTATTCTCAAAAATCATTCAAACAATTTGAGGCCTTCAAATGGATCGAACCTTCCTGGCCATTATTACTCGCTCTTGCGCTGGTCCCGACTCTTTTCGTGGGCCCTAAACTTTCAAACAAATGGTTTCGCATTGCTTTTCTTGTTTATTTTTTTCTTCATGCACCAGATTTAACCAACCAGGATCGTAAGATTTGGCGGCAGGTGAAAAATCAGGCGATGATGGATTATTTTCAGACCAGCGGCCCCATCTCACACTACCGGCAATCAAGACTCTGGGAGAAAAAACTGAAGGCCAAGCAAAGGCCCAAACAGGAACTCATTTTCAATAATTGCTTAGCAATTCCCCTCACAGGAGAATGGAAAACAGAGTGCAAGCACCCCAAGCATTCTAAGAAGGTAAGGCGAAAAAAGAAAAAAGTAAAAGCCGCAACGACTTAGTATTGAAGAAGTTCTTCTAACGCACGCGCAATATCTTCAATTTGAGGCAGAACAACGTCTTCGAGCGTTGGACTATAAGGAATATGACTATCTGGGGTCGTCACCCTTTTAATAGGTGCATCCAAATATTCAAAGCACTGTTCGTTAACCAGTGCTGCAATCTCTCCCGCAAATCCTGAAGTTTTTGTTTCCTCATGCGCAATCAAAAGACGATTAGTTTTCTCCAATGATTTTTTCACCGTTGCCATATCAAAAGGCACAATGGTTCGCGCATCGATGACTTCTACACTAAAGCCTTTCTCTTCAAGCAATTTTGCCGCCTCAACTGATTTATAAACCAATGCTCCCCACGTCACGATGGTGGCATCTTTCCCTTCTTTAGCAACTCTTGCTTTGCCAAATGGAATCATAAATTCTTCGCCCGGATCGGCCGTGCGATTGTATCCTTGGTAATAAAGATGTTTGTGTTCTAAAAACATAACAGGATCGTCACCGGCAATTGCAGTACGCAAAAGTCCTGCAGCATCTAAAGCATTAGATGGATAGGCCACCATGATGCCTGGGCAATGAGCGAATATTGATTCCCCACATTGCGAGTGGTACATGGCCCCACCTTTTAAATAACCACCAATTGGAACCCTCACGACCATAGGGCATGTATAATCGTTGCCGCTTCGGTATCTCATTGTTCCCATTTCATTTCGAAGCTGCATGAATGCTGGCCAGATGTAATCAAAAAATTGAATTTCAACAACTGGCTTTAATCCACGTACCGCCATCCCAATAGCACGGCCAATAATATTGGCTTCAGCTAAAGGGGAATTAAAAACCTGATTGGGCAAACCAGCTCTTTGGCATCCAGCTGTAATTTTAAAAACGCCACCCTTGCCTTTTAAATTTGGATCTTGCAGTTTGCTCACTTCACCAAAATCGGCCACGTCTTCACCGAACATTCTTAGAAGAGGATTTTTTTCGATCGCCGATTTCAGCACGCGATTAATGGCCCCGGCCATTGGAACATCCTCTTTGCCTGAAAATTTAGGAGCCGTGGAAAATTTATCAGCTGTCATGTCCACTTCTTCTGAAAATACGTAGCGAGTCGCTTCGCTCAGGGCAGGCACAGGAGTTTCGATGGCCTTATTCATGGCCTCACGAACTTCCAAACTAACTTCTTCAATAAGTTTAGTTATTTCAGTCTTAGATAATACTGAAGCTTCCTCAAGGAAAATTGGATAGCTGTTATAAACATCAATTTCTTTTTCACGTTGCAATTCTTCAGTCGTGCGATACATGGCATGATCGTCAGAAAGCGAGTGAGAATAAGGACGAGTCACGTGAGCGTGAACTAATACTGGCCCTAATCTTTCGCGCAAGTGTCTCTCAGCGTCCTTCACCACAGCATAAGACTCAATAGGACAGTTGCCATCGACTTCAAAAATTGTCAGCCCAGGGAAATTAGACAGGGCCTTGGATATTGACCCACCCGGAGTTTGAATCGCCACCGGAACAGATATCGCGTAACCATTGTCTTCTATTAAAAAAAGCACAGATAGTTTATTAACACATGCTGTAGTTAGACCTTCCCAAAATTCCCCTTCTGAAGTCGTGCCATCACCTGCAGAAACATAGACAATTTCGTCTTCATGAAATGTCGGAAGTTTCCCAGTATGGCCTAATTTTTTTAAACTTCCCAAATACTCTCCGGCCTCAGCTAATCCACAGGCCTGCAAGAACTGTGTACCAGTACAGCTCGATTTACTTACGATATTAAGTTTTTTGTGGCCCCAGTGAGCGGGCATTTGTCGGCCGTGAGAGCCAACATCGCCAATATTGCCATTGGCCTGGCATAGCATTTCATAAGGTGTCATACCAAGACCGATGCACAGGGCACGATCGCGATAGTAGGGAATAAAATAATCGTAAGCAGGTCTCAAAACTTTAGCGGCTGCCACCAAAATTCCCTCATGCCCGGCACCTGAAATTTGAAAATAGGCCTTATTTTGTTTCTTCATGGTGATCTCGGCGTCGTCTGTTTTTCGAGACGTCACAATTGTGCGCAAGAACTCCACCATCATCGCCTTCGTCACGCCATAGCGCATGGCCAGATCGAGCTTATATTGAACCTTGGCAGAAACATTCCCCGCTTTAGATGAAGCGCCCTTACCACTATTCGTTTGTGTATTATCTTGCATGCTGATACCCCATAAATAACTATCTTTATTGAGGATGCTAATTTAGCGCAAATGGCCACACTTTGTCTAAATTGGTCTCTTGAAGCGGCCAAAAAAGGCCTAAAATCCGGAAGAAAAATTGACGGCAAAGCGCCGATCTTCCTCACCTCTGAATTCAGATGAAGTTGTATCAACGGCATAGGTTGTTAAATCAAGTTCTAATTTTTGAGATTTGAGGCCTAAGCCTGCGGAACCAAATCCATCGCCATAACCAAAGCGAATGAATAAAGCGCGCCACATATCAATTTCCATTCCAAAAGTTGTGCGGCGTTGGCCAGATACACCAGGGTATTTTTTGGCCAAATCTTTGTAGTTTATTTCTAAGTGGAGTCGAGTCGTATTGCCAAGTTGGGGCGTAATAGAAAAACCAACATTGACCGTTCGCTCCACTTTAGTCGGGTTGCCAGGTGAACCTTGCTTAGCTGCAAAATTTTTATCTAAAGAGTTGTGAGCGACAAAAGCAAAGGTTGGAAGAGCATACATAGGAATCATTAGTTTCCCACCTGCAGTTAAAAGAAAGGCATGTCCTTCTTTGTATTCATCCTCCAAAGTCATTGGAGCATTAATATCCTGTTCACCTATCGCCTCTTTTCTATTGAGGAAAATACCTGTTGCGCCAAATTTTAAAATTCCACCAAACAAAGATACGTTGGCACCCGCATAAGGTCCGTGATCAACCCTGTCGGCATATTCATAAAGTGCATTGGAATTTCTGCCATAAGTCGCGCGAATTTGATTGGAGTAGAGGTAACCTAAAGAAAAATATCGCATGGTAAAATTAGGCATCACGGAGAATCTACTTTGCACAATCTCGCCTGGATGATCTTTAATTAAAGTTCTAATTCCCTCTAGGTCTAGAGATTTTCCAACGTTAGAAATTGCATCGTCGGCCTTCCCACTCGTGCCGATGTTCAACCAACCTTTATTCACTTCAATATAGAAATTTGAAAGATGAAGATGGGTGTTTCTAATCGTCCCAAGACCAGCGGGGTTGTAAAGAATGGAAGTCGCATCATCAACCTTACAAATGAAAGCATTACCCATGGCCAAGGCACGACCACTCATCGCCAATTCTGGGTTGGTTGCATCTTCAAAGCGAATAAGAGCATGAGAGCTCGCCGACCATGCTAAAATTAGCACCAGAAAGAAGCGACAACCATAAAGTAAATTTTGAATTTTAATAGATAATCCGTTCATGGGTCCCATTATAATCGAAGGGACCTCAGAGCATCTAAAAAATGCCCAAAAATAACTTTTTTGCCTAGGATGACTAGGATAATCTGGAAAAAAATCCACGATCCTCAACAATTTTAGTCAAGAATCCAACATTGGGAAATTAGACTTGGGCCAATCGACGTTTACGACCAGGGAATCGGTGAGCCGAAGTTCCAATATAGCGGCCACCAATTTTCTTAATCGAATCAAGGCGACTTTCTGCCAAAAGATCGGCAGCCTTATAGGTTGGTAAATTATTTTTATCAGAAAGAGTAAATATCTTCGTCATGGTATCGTGAATCGTTTCAACCATGCGACGAGCTTTTGTATCTGACCATCCTTCAAACTCTATAGAAACGTTCATCAAGCCACCAGCGTTGATGGCGTAATCAGGCGCATAAAGGATTCCGCGCTGGCGAAGAATGTCACCATGTCTTGGTTCAGCTAATTGGTTATTGGCCGCTCCGGCCACAATTTTACACTTCAATTGCTCAACAGTTTGATCATTAACGACCGCTCCAAGAGCGCAAGGAGCATAAATATCGCATTTTGTACTGTAGAGATCTTGAAGAGAAATTGTCTCTGCACCTGGGGCCGTTTCTTTAAAGGCCTGAATATTTTTTTCATTAATATCGGCAACCAAAATTTTGGCACCAGCTTCATGTAATAACTTTCCTAGATTGCGACCCACGGCTCCCGCACCTTGCAAGGCCACAACTTTGCCTTTTACAGAGCGATCGCCATAAACTTTAAGGCAACTTGCCTCAATACCTTTAAAAACACCTAGGGCCGTATAAGGAGCAGGATTTCCCGATCCACCGTGTGGAATGGCCACACCGCAAACGTTATTGGTTTCAGTAAAAATATGCTCAACGTCTTCCACGTTAATGTTAACGTCTTCAGCTGTAATATAACGACCGTTGAGACTTTCAACCAAGCGACCAAAACTTCTAAACAATGCTTCTGATTTATCTTTCTCTGGATCGCCAATGATAACTGCTTTGCCGCCGCCCAAATTTAATCCAGAAACAGCTGCCTTATATGTCATGCCTTTTGATAAACGTAGAACGTCTTCTAAAGCTTCTTGCTCAGATTTATACGGCCACATACGAAGACCGCCCAAAGCTGGGCCCAGGATGGTATTGTGAACAGCTACAAGAGCTTTGAGGTTACAAGTAGGATCAGAGTAGAAAACAACTTGCTCATGACCCATAGAATACATTTTTTCAAAAGTAATCATAGCTTCAGCCCCCCCTGCGGCCGTAAAATAAACTTGCTACGAAAGTCTTTATCAACCTTGCTAATAGCTTGAAAAGACTACGAATAAAATAATCGGCGGAATTTATCCCTGCAGGAGTGAAATATATATGCCCACTGCGTTAGTCAAGCTTAAAAATTGGCCAAAAAAGAACCAAGATTCCACCCAAGAATTCCAGGTGGAAATCGAACAAAAATTGTTTGATGGTCTACAAAACCTCGGCACTGAGCTGCCATTCGGATGCCTGGCCGGAAGCTGTGGCTCTTGCAAAATTGAAGTCCTGGAAGGGGCTGAAAATCTCTCCCCTATGAGTGTCGTGGAAGCAGATACAGTGAAATCGATTAGGGAAAAATTTGAAACGAACCCTCAAATTCCCGTGCGATTATCTTGTCGCGCCAAAGTATTAGGGCCAGTCACCATCAAAGTACTGTAAAGTGTAAAGTATAAAGGTAAAGTAGTAGGTAAAGGTACGTCCTGGGCTGTAAAAGTGAGGTAAAGGTACGTCCACACTTGTGAGCTCATACCTTTACGCCCACAAGTGTGGACGTACCTTTTCTTCCAAGTGTGGACGTACCTTTTCTTCTACCTTTTCTTTCTCCTTTTCTTTCTTTTCTTTTTTCTTTCCAATGTTTAAATAAATTGGCCAAGGTCACGGGATTGGTTGAAGTCTTTTTCCCCTCAACCCTATTAAGCTTTTTAGGTGTGCGCGAAGGCGCTATTTCAGATTTTGAAACAGTCATGTCTGGTTTGATATCTTCAGTGGAATCTCGACTCGGTTTTCTACTCTGTGGGTCCTCTTGTTCTTTAACATCCTTCTTGGAGTAGAGATGTTTTGAATCATCGACAGATTTTATACGTACTTCCTTAATCTCGTGGTTTTCAACTTTTACTAATTCAAATGAAAAACCTTCCCAAAAAATGAGCTGACCCTTTTCAGGAAAATTATTTCCAAGCATATCGAGAATAAAGCCGGCCAGGGTCGAATAATTATCTTCAATCGGCAGCTTTACATCATATTCTGTATATAAATCCCGAATGGTTGTTGTTCCAGGCACCACAATACCTGTCGCCAAATTGTGATTCGAGTGGGCCGCAATTTCCTCATCATGCTCGTCGTGGATATCGCCCACAATTTGCTCAACAATGTCTTCCAAACTAATAACTCCGACGACTGTTCCAAGCTCATCCTTAACAACCGCCAAGTGCATTTTTTTACGGTTCATGTGATCGAAGACTGAGTTAATTTTCATATGTTCATAAACAATAAAGGATGATTTTAGATGTCGATCCAAACGGAAGTTTTGTTTCTGCTCATCAGTTAAAAAAGACAAATCCTTCACGTGCAAAAGACCGATAACGTGTTCTAAATCTCCATCCACAACCGGGTAGCGCGAATAGTGATATTTTTGAATAGCCGCTCTCACTTCAACTAAGCTCATACTCCGCTGAAGATATTTTAGCTTGGCCCTTGGAACCATAACATCTTTAACTCGAATCGCTGGGAATTCTAAAATCGAACTTAGAAGCTCAATATGCTTTGAGTCCATGGTTTTTTCTTTTTCAGCCCGATTAACCATATATTCTAAGTCTGCCTTGGTAATCACATGCCCTTTTAACTGAGCATTACTCCCAAGCAGGCGATTCACCAACCAAACAACTGGAGTGATAAGGGGGTACATCGAATAATAGAGTGCGCGCATAATTATCAGTACGGGATAGGACAGGCGTTCGGCGTTTGATCTTCCAATTGTCTTTGGTGCGATTTCACCAGACATTAAAATTACAATGGTTGTAACACCAGCAGTGTATCCAACCCATTCCTCACCAAATAGGCGAGTTGAAATATTCGTGGTTAAAGCGGCGGCATAAATATTGGCCAAATTATTTCCAACCAAGATTGTCGTCAGAAGTTCGGTTCCATGGGTGGTCATAAAGTCCATGGCGTGACCAAATGTCCCGCCCTTTTCAATAATTTGGCGAGCGCGGTCGATATTAATTGAAAGTAGAACGGCTTCTGAAAGTGAAAAAAAGGCCGAAGAGCCCAAGCAAATGACTAATAAGAACAACTCAAATGTGGAAAACATAGAACTCCGATCGAACACTGAACATAGCGCGAGAACAACCAAATAAATTTTATTTGGTCCCGCAAATGACCGTAAGATAATATCTTAAATCGGGTCACTATTCAAGTCCATCAACACGCAAAATCAAATAGTTAGACTATGGCTTTGCTAATGGGAAAGGCCTTGACCGCCAAAATCGTGATCAGCATAGACGATGCGATCATTCATTTCATGATCGAAGGGTTGAATGTCTTTGATATTGGAAACCTTACGAAACAGCGTTTGACACTTGTAGCATGACACGACTTCACCCAATTTCTTATAAAGAATGAGGTCAAAAAGATAGAGAACGATAAAACTAATTCCATAAGTCCAAATAGAAAGAATGGCCGCCAACACAAAAAGGAATACGCCAATTTTTCGATTAAAATCTTTTTGCTTATAAAAATCTTTTCGACTGCAGCATGGGCAATCCCTCAACACACCATTTTGATGGTCGAGAGAAAACTTAACGGCATGCTCCTGCTCACAAATTGGACATTTAGCAATATGGGCATCAACTGACGGATAAACATTGACGGCAGAACCACATTTTTGGCAGGTTAAGGTAACTTCCATCATAAAGACCATCCCAATTTGTAGTGAAGGTAAACACCAATCAATTCACCACCAAATTCAAAAAATGTCATGACATAAAGAACGCCTGTCGCTGACTGAAGAGAGCGCATTTTTGTGAGTCTAAAAGTAAAATAGCTCATGATCGCAATCAGAAAATAACTCCAACCAAAACGAATCATCAACAACATCCAATTGAAACTGCCGCTCCCAGTTTCGGAGAGCAATTCAAAATCGCTCGCTTTGAAATGAAGGGTATAGGGAGTGAAAGGAAGTTTTAAAAGCATGATTCCCCACAGTGCGTAGAGACACCATAAAATTGGCTTTTCACTTAACTTGGGCGTCACCAAATACCAGTGACCTAAAACCATGGCAAAAGTTATAACCCCTAACATTAATCCGCTCGACAACAAATAAAGCCACTCAAGAAGGCTACTAGGATTTAACAGAGTAAAAAGGCCCAAACCTAAGACGAGTTGAGCAGCATACAAAATTTTATCGACGATTCGCGGCTGATCTTGTCTGGTTAAAAAAGCAACGACTAGAAGGAAGGCAGGCGCAACTAATAAAAGTAAATTTGGCGTGTAGCTTAGTAGAGAGCTCTTCAAAGTAAAAAATAAACAAAGGAGGCAGCCGAAGGCCAGCGAGTGAAATAGTTTCGCCAATCCTGCGCCAGTCTGACGAGTATCAATGGTGAAGAGGAAAAAATTAAAACCTAAATTGAGTGAGATTAGAAAAAAGGCCAGTGACTTACTTAAAATATCCATTCTTCATTCCCTTCACTTCGCGAAGTTTAACACCTATTAATCCAGTTCCGGCATCGGGCCTTCAGCACTATACATCATTTTCAAACGCTGAAGAACTTCCGATTTTTGCCCAGCAAAAATGTTGTCATGCAGATATTGCCTGAGCATTTTCCACAACCCGATATTAGCGGGTGGTATATGAGGCAACAAGGCCTCGACGGCATCCATTTTTGTGACATCCAGCTCATACCATGGACTCACCAACCTTTCTATGACTTCTTCCGTCTGTTTGCTGGATAATTTATCTAATTTCCCATGGTTATGAGTTTCATACTCCCCTCGAGCGCTACCGGATTTAAAATGCTGCCAGAGGGATTCGCCATCAGTCAGATAGCAAAAGAAAGTGAGCGCGCGATCAGGATAGTTATACCCAAAAGTCGTCATTAAAACGGCCCTTTCAATCTTGGGAAGTCCCAGTTCCTCACGACACTCTCGCTCTAGCGCCTGCCTTGGTGACTCGCCCTTCTCAATTTTGCCACCTGGGAATTCCCACAATCCTTGGAGGATTCCGGGCTCCATCCTTTCTTGGACAAAGACTAAAAAGCGCGGGCCTTCGAGGTGGCGCAAAAATATTGCCAGAACAATATCCGTATTTTTAAAGGGTTTTGGTTCCATAGATTAGGGTTTTAACCCTAGGGCCAAACTTTGGCCACCTATTGCCAAGTAAACAAAAGGCACGCTAAGCAAGCTAGTAGAATAAATTGTCGAATAAATAGATGAGAAACCTTGTGGCCCTTACTCATTCAGGAAAGAGTTTACCCTTTCCTCAACATTCACTTCTTTTTGCACCTCTGGAAGGAGTGACGGATCCGCTTTATCGCCAGGCGCTGCTCAATTTATATCCAGAATGGTCTCGCTTTAGTACGGATTTTTTGCGCATCCCTAGCGTAGGACATTATTCAAAAAAACATTACGTTGAGCACTTTGGTGAAGAGCTTTATCAAAACTCAACCGCGCGAGAAAAAACAACCTTTCAAATTTTGACATCACCACAAACCAATTTAGAGCAGGCCTTGGCTGATCTTCATGATCTGGGATTTGATCACCTAGACCTCAATCTCGGTTGCCCTTCACGCACAGTCAATTCCAACAAAGGTGGTGCTTACCTTCTAAGTGATTTGCCAACTCTGGAAACTCTCCTAAGGCGAATCAAAAAAAACTGGCCTCATGTCTTCACGGTCAAAATTCGCGTTGGATATCGCAACGACGATGATTTTAGCACCATCTTAAAAATCATTGAGCAAGCTGGCATTGATGCCATCACTATTCACGGTCGCACACGCGATCAAATGTATAAAGGTCGGGCCAATTGGAATTATTCAAAAATCGCAGTTGAATCCGTCAATATTCCTATCATTGGCAATGGCGATATTTGGACTCCGTCTGAAGTTCGACAATTTTTTGATCTCACTCATTGTTATGCCATTATGCTCGGTCGAAGTGCCATGAAAACTCCCTGGATGCCGAAGCTACTTTCCCTAGGACCTCTCCCACAAGAAGAGGAATTAAAAATTCGGGCACAAGAGCTAAAGATTTATTATCAAAAGTTGGTGGATGAATTTACTTTAGCCAAATTGAGTGAGCCAATCATTTTAAAGCGACTCAAATCCGTCAGCCGAAACACAGTGGAAGATTTTATTGATGGACAGGCGTGGCGCTCTCAGTTACTCCGGTCGATGACGCTTGAACATTTTTTTAAAGTCCTGAATGAAACTGTGGAGAACAAACCTTGCCCCTTCCGGCCAGCCTTGATCGAGGACCCCATTCACGATCTCCAGGACGAAAGAGCCTGCCAAGCCCAATAGGGCCAATGGATTTTCTGTAACTGCACATGCCGTGAATGAAAAAATTGAACTCGACAACAAAAAGCGTGTTGAATCTGTCACCATTGAAAAGCGACGTGAGAGGAGTGAATCCAATGAGTAAAAAACTTTTATAAAGGAAAATCGATAGTGATAATCCGAGGATTTATTTTTTAAATCTTGGCTTCTAAGCGCCAAATTCCACACATAGCCCGCCAAGAAATAAAGTGACCAAAAATACCCTTGCCCAATTAATTTTAAAAATAATAAAACGACTGCTTGAAAAATAATCAAGAGCCAAAGCAATTGATGTGGTCTAGAAATTTCTCGCCAAGACATTGTGAATCCTATTGTCCCAGGCCTTCAGCATGACCAAAAACTAAGCTTGAAAATTGTAAATTATGGGGTGCTTTCAACACGCCATCAAAGGCAAAGAGAAAATCCTCAATGCTCATCATCTTATCAGTTGTTTCACCCAATTCCACTTCTTGCCACAATCCTGTGTCTATAGCGCCTGGATAAAGGACCGAAAAGCGAACGCCTAATTCATTCCACTCTTGCTTGCATGTTTGAATCAGACCTTCGAGTGCGAACTTAGAAGCTGTATAAGCACTCATATTTGGAAAAGCTTTTTTGGCCGCAATGCTTGAAATGGCGACCACGTGTGTTTTGTGTTCCAAAATAAAATCCGCCAAATGTTTTAAAACTAAAAATGGTCCCATGACATTTGTTTCTAAATTGTTTTTGAAATCTTTTACCGATGTTTCAAAAACACTATCGAGTGTGAGTATGCCAGCATTGAGCACAACAAGATCGAGATGATTCGTTGTCTGTTGAATAACTTCATACATGGCTTCAACTTCAGCTTCCTCTCGCACATCACCTTGTATATCTATGTAATGTCCGTGATCAATATTGCACCCTGAGCGAGAAAATCCAAAAACAGTGTATCCCTGATCAAGAAGATAATTGGCCATTGCTTCGCCTAAACCACGCGATGTTCCTGTGACCAATGCAAATTTTTCACTCATAGAATCCTCCTTGATTCAGTTCTACCATCAACGATCTAATTGAGACCTTAAGGCCTTGCTATTTTTATTATAATCGGAAAATGAAAAGGCCCCAAATTGGGGCCTTTTTAAAGTACATGACTAGAGTAATCGGTTTTAAATTCTTACCTTGCGATACCAACTGCCTTCGTTTCCCGAAGAACAGTGACCTTAATCGTACCTGGATAAGACATTTCAGATTCAATTTTCTTAGCAATTTCTCTTGAAAGCATGACTGTTTGTTCGTCTGTGACTGATTCATTATGCACAAAAACGCGAATTTCCCGGCCACCTGAAATAGCATAGCTTCGAGAAACCCCATCAAACGAATTAACAATTTGTTCAATATCGGTCAGACGAGAAACATAAGATTCCATCATGGCCTTGCGTGCACCCGGGCGAGCACCCGATAAAGCATCCGCTGCGGAAACTAAATGGGCCAAAACTGATTGCGGTTTTTCATCATCGTGGTGGGCGCGGATCGCATGAACAACATCATGGGCTTCACCATATTTTTTAGCAAAATCTGCACCAATAACGGCATGAGAACCTTCAGCCGATGCATCCAATACTTTTCCAATATCATGGAGAAGGGCCGCTCTTCTGGCCTGCTTTACGTTCATACCCATTTCTGAAGCCATGGCACCACAAATGAAGGCACATTCAATGGCATGCTGATACTGATTTTGAGTGTAAGAAGTTCGGTAATTGAGAGCTCCAATGAGTTTTAAAATTTCTGGGTGAATTCCATGGACGCCAATTTCCATTTGCGCCTTTTCTCCCAAATCGCGCAAATGACGATCCATTTCTTGTTTTGATTTGTCATGGAATTCTTCAATTTTTGCCGGATGGATACGACCGTCGGCAATGAGCTTTTGCAGAGTCAAACGAGAAATTTCTCTTCTAACAACGTTAAATGAAGAAATAACAACGACCTCTGGAGTGTCGTCAATGATAAGGTCAACACCGCATATTTGTTCAAAGGCGCGAATATTTCGGCCTTCACGTCCAATCAAACGTCCCTTGATATCATCACTTGGCAATTCAACGGTCGAAATCGCTTTCTCGGCCACATATTCACCAGCAAAACGTTGAATCGCAATTCCAATAATTCTCTTCGAAGCTTTTTCTGCTTCTTCCCGCGCTTCTTCCTCAATGCGTCTCAAGTCTTTCGCAAAATCAACTTTCGCAGCCTCTTCCATTTCTTTCATGAGAAGAGATTTCGCTTCGTCTTTTGTCATACCTGATACGCGTGCCAATTCCTGGGAAATTTCATCTTGGCGCTTTTTATATTTATCCATTTCAGTGAGGACTTTTTTCTTATGCAAATCCAAATCGTCTTCTTTTTGAGTCACACGGGCCAATTCTTTTTCCATTTCTTCTTGCTTGCGCTCAAGATTAGTTTCGCGTTTTGCCATATCGCGATCTTGATTTTTCAACTCATCTTGTTTTGTTTTAAAAAATGACTCAAACTCATCGCGCTCTTCTTTTGCCAATTCTTTGGCCTCTTTTCTTGCTCTGTATTTAATGTCGTTGGCATCTTTCTTAGCCTTTTCAATGATCTCATCGACCTTGGCATTAAGTTCTTTTTGGCCCTTTTGAGCAGCTTGGTTTCTTACGACATATCCAATGGCCAATCCGACCACCAAACATAAAATTGAAGCTAAAATTACTGTTGTCATCATGCTCTCCTTTCCAAACGACAATCGAAAATGTGTTTTTCTGTCACCACAAAATCAACTGTCTTGTCGTGGTGATCACAAGGTAGTGATTCCACGAGTTGCACATCAAAAACCAAACCAATTGTTATGCAATTTGATTTGGCCAAATAACGATCATAAAAACCTCGCCCCCGCCCTAACCTCAAACCCTTTTTGGTAAAGGCCAAACCAGGAACCAATAAGATTGCTGGTTGTTCGGCTCGATCTAGCGGAAATTGACCCTTGTCGGGCGAAGGAATTTTTAATCCTTCCTCTTCAATCAAGGTCAAGTCATCAAACTTAACCCGATAAAAATTCATTTCCGTTGGCGAATCAACACGAGGAAAATGAGTGACCAATTTTTTTAATTCCAGATTTTTAACCC
>Ga0172376_10003127_pt1 | contig 19800 bp, 32 predicted proteins | sample Lak35m_FD_121114 | JGI IMG/M metagenome (GOLD analysis project Ga0172376, IMG submission 121114) | Freshwater microbial communities from Kabuno Bay, South-Kivu, Congo - kab_092012_35m | ecosystem: Environmental > Aquatic > Freshwater > Lake | place: Democratic Republic of the Congo: South-Kivu... | reverse complement strand
GCATGGGTGGCGACCCAGCCGGTGCCCCAGTAGGCGGTGGGCAGACCGGCGAGGCGTTCCTGCCAGTCGCGGCAGCCCCGGTCGCCCAGCTGGCGGTAGGTGTCGCAGCCGGCCAGACGGCGCCAGCTCAGCCAGCCATCCCCCTGGAGGTCCTCCAGCAGGCTCTGCTCATGGTTGCCGCGCAGCCACACGGCGCGGCCGCTCTCCACCAGGCTCCAGACGCGCTCCATGGCCGCGAGGATGCCGGAGCCACGGTTGATCACGTCGCCGCAGAAGATCAGCCGATCCGCTGCCGGAAGCGTCGCCAGCAGGAGATCGAGGCTGTCGGCGCAGCCATGCACGTCGGCGATCACCCAGTGGTGAGCCCGGCTGACCGGTGAGCTGGGTGAGGGCGTCATCGAAGGAATTCTGCCGCACCACTGTCGCGGCTGCACCCCCCATCTGTCAGCCCCTCCACCGGCACCGCGTTGCTGATACGGTGCCGCCTCCGGCTGGAAGAAGAGGTGCCGATGGATCCGTCTTCCCTTCCGGTGGGTCAGCGGGTGGCTCTGCTGGTGAAGGCCCTCAACGGGGCGAAGCGCACCAACGAGGCCCTGGCCCGCTGCGGCGACGGCGACGCGATGGTGGAGGTGCTGCTCGATGCCTCCCGCCGTCTGGGCCTCGGCCTCACCCGCCGGGAGCTGCTCGAGACGCCGCCGATCCGCGACTGGATCTGGTGGAAGAACAAGGAGGCGCTGCTCACGATCGGCGACAACCGACCTCGCTACCAGCAGGATGGCGGCCAGGGACGGGTCGGCGGGCAGAACAACGGAGGGCAGGCGCCGGCCGGAGCGGATCAGCCCGCTGGCGGGCCCGATTCCCAGGGCCAGCGACGCCGCTTCCTGGGGTTGTTCTGAAGCGGCGCCGTTGCTGGCCTGCGCGCGCTGCCGGGGCGCGGGATCGGGCCGGATCCCCTGCAGCACCACGGCGCGAGCGAGCGCTCAGCCTGCCGCGGCGGCCAGGGGATCGGGAATCGTGGCCGAGGGTGCCTCGAAGCTGCCCCGCTGCACGAATTCCAGGCGCAGCTTGAGGAAGGTGATGAAGGTTTCATCGGTGGAGATCACCGCCGCCGCCGGCCATGGCACGGCGGCCGCCAGCGACTTCAGCTCAGCAGCCTGCAGGAAGGCGGGGCGGCGCACCAGCCAGAAATCGATCGCCTTGCCCTGTTCGCCGTAGTGGCGCTCCCGCTCCCGCAGCACCTCGGCGAGCGGCTCCTCGACGGTGAGAAAGGCTTCGCTGGCCGCGACGAAGTGGTAGGTGCTCATGGAAGGCGGCTGCCGAAGAGGGGATCGCGGCGGGGATTCTGAATCAGCGCCTTCATCTCGCGCACCGCCGCCTGCAGGCCCACGGCCAGGGCACGGGCCACGATCGTGTGGCCGATGTTGAGCTCCTCGATGCCCGCGATCGCCGCCACCGGCTCCACATTGGCGTAGGTGAGGCCGTGGCCGGCATTCACCCGCAGCCCCAGCTGGCGGGCGATCTGCGTGCCCTCGCACAGCCGGGCCAGCGCCTCCGGCTGCTCCGCCCAGCCGGCCTCGGCGTAGCGGCCGGTGTGCAGCTCCACCCAGCGGGCGCCGGTGGCGCAGCAGGCATCGAGCTGGGCGGGATCGGCATCCACGAAGAGGCTCACGCCGATGCCGCCGGCCTGCAGCCGCTGCACGACGTCGCTGAGCGGCCCCACCTGGGAGGCCACATCGAGGCCGCCCTCGGTGGTCACCTCCTCGCGGCGCTCGGGCACCAGGGTGACCATGTCGGGGCGAAGGCGCAGGGCGATCGTCTGCATCGCTTCGGTGGCGGCCATCTCGAGATTGAGGCGGGTTCGCACCGTCTGGCGCAGCAGCTCCACATCCCGGTCCTGGATGTGGCGGCGGTCTTCGCGCAGGTGCACGGTGATGCCGTCGGCCCCACCGAGCTCCGCCAGCAGGGCATGGGTGACCGGATCCGGCTCCACGGTGCGACGGGCCTGGCGCACATTGGCGATGTGATCGATGTTCACACCGAGGCTGGCCATGGTGCCGTATCTGCCGGAGCAGGAAGGATGGGTGGGAGAACCGTATCGGCCGAAGGGCCAACTGCCCGCCTCCGGCCTGCAGCGCCGGGTGCTCTGCCTAGGTTCAAGCCATCCTTGCGTTTCCAGCGGCTGTGGTGGCAGGCCAGACCCGGCAAGCACCCGAGCGGGCACGGGCGTCCTCCGATGCTGAGGAGCCACCACCCGGTTCGCCGGCCCTGCCGGCCGCTGCCCTGAGCGCGCGCGAGCGCAGCGTGTGCAATGGCATCAGCCCCTGGCTCTCGCCGCTGGCGATGGCGGTCACCCAGGATCTGGCCCTGCCCGCCTTCTTCAACGGTGTGGCGGTGCGCGGCCGGGAGCATCTCAGCCGCGAGGGTGCGGTGCTGCTGGCTCCCACCCACCGGGCCCGCTGGGATGCCCTGCTGCTGCCCCATGCCGCCGGCCGCCGCGTCACCGGACGCGACTGCCGCTTCATGGTCACCCTCGATGAGATGCAGGGACTGCAGGGCTGGCTGCTGCACCGCCTCGGCTGCTTCCCGGTGGACCAGGGACGCCCCACCCTCGCCAGTCTGCGGCTGGCGGTGGAACTGCTGGGTCGGGGCGAGCAGCTGGTGGTGTTTCCCGAGGGCAGGATCCATCGCGACGATGAACCGCTGCGGCTCCACCAGGGCCTGGCCCGTCTCGCCCAGCTGGCCGGCAGTCAGGGAGTGGCCGTGACGGTGCTGCCGGTGGGGATCGCCTACGGCCGCGCCGTGCCCCGGCCCGGCGACCGGGCCGCCGTGCAGATCGGAGCCCCGCTGCGGGTGGACGGCGAAGGCCGCGAGGCCGGGCGGCGTTTCACGGCAGCCCTCACGGCAGCCATGGGTCAGGCGGAGGCCCAGGCCCGTGCCCTGGTGGGCCGGCCCCTGCTCCGGCCACAGCCTCTGCTGCAGGGAGGCCCGTAAAGTTCAGGCCTTCGCCGCGGCCCCTCCGTGATCAGGCCCTTCGCCTCCCCTGCCTCCCTGCGTCCGGCCGGTTCCCGGCCACTCCACCGGCGAAGACTCGGGTTCGTGGGTCTCGCTCTGGCCGTGGCCGCATCCGCTCCGCTGCTGCCCTCCCTGTCGCCCAGCGGTGGTGCGGCACACGCGCAGGAGGAGATCAAGAGCCTGGCCGCCACCGGCAGCGCCTTCGACATCAACGCGGTGAAGGCGCTGATCGCTCGGGGCGACGCCGCCTCCGCCGCCGGCAACCTGGCGGAAGCCCGCCGCCTCTACGACCAGGCGCGCGACGCCAGCCGCCGGCTGCTGGGCTTCTACCGCGATCTGAGCGGCGCCTTCCGGGGCCTGGATGCGCGCATCCCCCGGGAGATGGATGAGAAATCGAGGCAGAGCCTGGAATTCCTGGTGCAGACCAACATGCGTCTGGCGGCCCTCTTCCGCCGCCAGGGGCAGCCCGAGGTGGCGGTGCCGCTGCTGGTGGAGGTGGTCAAGGTGATGTCGCCCACCAGCGAGTCCGGCCGCAAGGCGTATCAGCAGCTGGTCGAGCTGAACTTCGTCTCCACCCCCTGGTACGGCGGCGCGCCGAACTGAGCCTCGCGCAGCCGGCCTTGGCCAGGGCGACGGCAGCGGGGCACTGCAGCCCCTAGATTCCCGCTGTCCACCGGTTCAGCCCCCGCCATGGTCCACCCGGATCAGGTTCGTGATGCCATCCGCCGCGCTCTCCCGGATGCCCAGGTGGAGGTGGAGGATCTCACCGGCGGCGGCGACCATCTGCAGGTGCGGGTGATCTCCGGAGCCTTCAGCGGCCTCGCCCGGGTGAAACAGCACCAGCTCGTCTACGGCGCCCTGCGCAGCGAACTGGCCAGCGAGGCGATCCATGCCCTGGCCGTGCAGACGGCGGTGCCGGCCTGAGATCCCACCTCTGCCACGCTTCAGCCCAGGCTCACGGCCCCTTCGCCCCACCTGTCTCCCTTCCACCCTTTCTTCAGAACCTCCCATGGATGCCAGCACCCAGCAGCGGATCGAGAGCCTGATCGCCAGCAGCCCCGTGGTCGTGTTCATGAAGGGCAACAAGCTGATGCCGCAGTGCGGCTTCAGCAACAACGTGGTGCAGATCCTCACCGCCCTGGCGATTCCGTTTGAAAGCTTCGATGTGCTCTCCGATATGGAGATTCGCCAGGGAATCAAGGAATTCTCCGACTGGCCGACGATCCCCCAGGTTTATGTGAACGGCGAATTCATCGGCGGCTCCGACATCCTGATCGAGATGTATAACTCCGGCGAACTGCGCGAAAAGCTGGCGGTCGCCCTGGCCTCCTGAAGCCGGGCGAGCCGGGCGCTCAGTAGCGCCCGGTTTCGCGCTCGTAGAGGCTGCGCGGATCCCCGTCGGGCCCGATGAAGCTGGAAGGATCGAGGATCCAGCGATCGATCAGCTCCTCCAGCCGCCGCTGCGAGAGGGGATCGAGCACGGCGGTGCGGCGCAGGGCGTGCAGGTAGCCGTCGGCGTAGAGGCGCAGCTCCGAAGGGCCGTGGAAGCGGTGGGCCAGCTCCTGGCAGGCATCGCAGAGCGACTGGAAGTGCCGGATGGCGTCGGGATGCTGGAGCACGGTCATGGGGTGACACCCAAGCCGCATTCTGCCGCTTCCTGTCCAGGGTGTGGAGAAGCTGACGGGGGGATAGCCGTCGCACTAGGCCGGTTTGAAAGGCATCGCCTAGTACGTGTGATTCCTTTACATATCCGTTAGGATGCGCCCATCAATGTGTGTGCGGCTTGATCCCCGCGCCTGCCCTGATCCCCGCTCCCCTGCGGAGAACGTCATTCCGGCGAGAGACATGCGAGAGGCCAATCCATCCGAATCCGGAGGCCAGGCCCGCAGAGTCCTGGTGGTCGACCCCCACGCCACCCTGCGCACTGTGCTGGCCCAGCGCCTCCGCCAGGACGGGCACCTGGCAGCCGCCGTGGCGACAGCCCGTGAGGCTCTCGAGATCTGCCAGGAGCAGTCTCCCGACCTGCTGGTGAGCGCCGAGCTGCTGGAGGAAACATCCGCACTGCGCCTCGCTGCCCAGCTCCGCTGCCCGGTGATGGTGCTCACCGCCCGCTCGGGCTCGGAGCCTGTGGTGACCCTGCTCGATGGCGGAGCCGATGATGTGCTGCGCAAGCCCTTCGGCCTTGAGGAGCTCGCCGCACGCTGCCGCACCCTCCTGCGCCGCAGTGGTTCCGGTCTGCAGGAGCGGGTCTGCGTGGGGCCGCTCGAGGTGCATCTGCTGCTCCGCCAGGTCACCCTTCGCGATCAGCCCGTGGAGCTCAGCCCCCGCGAATTCGCCCTCCTCTGCGCCCTGCTCATGCCGCCGGGGGTGGTGCGCAGCCGCCAGGAACTGCTGCGGATGGCCTGGCCTCCCTTCAGTGGCGGCCCCCGCTCGGTCGACACCCAGGTGCTCACCCTGCGCCGCAAACTCGAGCAGGCCGGGCTCGGCGAAGGAGGAGGCATCGAGACGATGCGCCAACAGGGCTACCGCTTCAGTCTTGACACCCTGCCCAGTCACGACGACAACGAGGTGAGCGCCGATGGCGCGCCCCCCTCCCGGATCGCAGCGCTGAGCTGAGCGCTGCGACCTGGCGGCTGTCCGCTGGAGCGTCCCGCCTGTCACCGAACCATGACCGTCGCCCCTTTGCCGCTGCTTGGCCTCGTGCTGGCGCTGCAGACCCCCGCCCTCGCTCAGGCCGCGGCAGCAGCAGCCGGCACCCGGCCCGCACCGGTCGCTCAGCCGGCATCCGCGCAACGGCCGGCACCCCTGCAGCCCCTGGCACCCCAGCGCCTCGGCACCTTCCTGCTGGAGGGGCGGCCCCTGCAGCAGCTGCAGCTGGAGCAGATCACCTATCAGGGCGACTGTCCCGGCGAGGAGCTGCGGGAGATCAAGGGCATCTCGTTCCTGGCGGCGGCGCCACCGGCGCCCTACCAGCGGAGCGTGATCCAGAACCAGAGCACCGGCGGATTCACCGACCGTGAATACGACGAGCGGCGCTCCAGCTCCCAGACCTTTTCGGTGGCGCCGGGGATGGGGCAACGGGGCAGTGTGCTGACCCTGGCGCCGGGACCCAACAGCTTCACCTACGTGGTGCGCCAGCGCCTGCAGAACCTGACCGTGGACCAGGGCAGCGCGGTCCTGCCGGTGAGCGTGAACCGCCTCAATCTCAACCGCACCTTCCAGGATGTGCGGGAGGAGACCTACTGCAGCGGCGAGAAAAACCGCAGCCCCCGCACTCCCCTTGAACGCTGCAGCGGCGGCCTGATCACGCTTGAGCGCATCGGCATCTGCCCGGGCGGCCGCAGCACCACCCTCTCGCTGGAGACCCTCGGGAGCGGTTACCAGCCGGGCTACCGGCCCGGTGGCGGCGCCAACTGGAACGGAGGTGGCGGCGGCTGGAACGGAGGCGGCTCCTGGGGTGGCGGCGGCTGGAACGGCCGCCCTCCCCAACCCCAGCCGCGCTGAGAGCTTCAGCCCGGCGCGGCAAGCGGGCCCAGGCCCAGCAACCCCACCACCAGCTCGGCGGCGAGCATCAGGCCGCAGAGCAGCGCCAGGAAGCGGTAGGTCCAGGGAGGACTGATCCGGCCCACTCCGCCGGTGTCGAGCCCCGAACGCTGGCTGAAGGCGGCCAGAAAGGCCTCGAAGCGGTCGATCCGCTGGGGCAGCAGGAAAGCCCCGCCGCTGGCATCGCGCACGTAGTGCACACGCCCGCCCTGGCTGGTGCCCACGGGAGTGAGGGCGGTCATCGCAGGCCAGCTCAGCTGCCAGCCGCGGCGGAGCAGCCAGGCGCACCAGGCCGGATAGCCCACCCGCAGGCCCTCTGCATCAAGCTCCACCCGCTCACTGGTGATCGCCACCACCAGCACCAGCCCCAGGGGTACGGCCAGCAGCAGGGCCATTCGCAACTCCGCCGGGGCCAGCAACGGCAGCGGCAGCACCAGTGCCAGGTAGAGGGCGATCAGGGTGAGCCGGATCAGGGGCGCCATCGGATGGATGGTGTGCTCGGCAGGCTCCACGGCGGAGGGCATGGCACTCAGCGGTCGTCGGCGGAGCCTGGCAGCGGCTCGATCACCTCGGAGGGGGTGTAGCGGCCACCGAACACCTCGGCCTCACGGCCCTTCCAGAACTCACCGAGCTTCATCAGATCGGCGTGGGCATCCTGAACACGATCGAGGTAGTCCTGGGGATCGAGCGTGTGGCGCTCCTCCTGCAGCTTGGCCAGCCGCAGCAGCTGCAGACTCCAGGGTTTGGCCAGCTCGCCCCGAGCCTCGAAGTAGCGGGCCAGATCCCTGGAAGGCGGCAGGGAGGGAAGGGCCATCGGGCTGGCGGTCGGCGGCGACTCAGCCTATGGAGCCCGGTGGCTGCCCTGTGGGTCTCGGCCGCGGGCCGGATCGAAGGAGCCTCAGCGCCCGAGCCGGGGCCAGAGCGGTTCAGGCCTCGCCATCCCAGCTGTAGAGCTCGGGGCGCCGATCGGCGTGGTAGCGGGTGCCGGCCGGATGGGTGGGGCCGTACTCGCCGGGAAGGCAGTCGGCCAGGAGCAGGGTGGGCTCCGGGCGAGCCGCCACGAGCACATCACCGTGGGGGCCGCAGACGATGCTGTTGCCCAGATAGGCCGCCATCACGACGCCATTCACGCGCTCCTCACCGCAGCGGTTGGCATAGGCCACGAAGCAGTCGTTTTCGAAGGCATGGGCGGGGATCAGGGTGCGCGACACATCCGGGTAGGGGCGGTCGGTGCGGCTGCCGTCGCTGAGCTGGGCCCAGGCATCGGCGGCGGTAGGGATCAGCACCAGCCGGGCGCCGCGCAGGGCGAGCGCACGGGTGAGCTCGGGAAATTCGGCCTCGTAGCAGTTCAGCAGCCCCACGCCGATGCCGTTGATCGTCTGCACCGTGAAGGCCGGCCCCTCCTCGGGGTGTTCGTAGCCGGGGCTCCAGCAGCGCTGTTCATCGGGGCCCCAGAGATGGGTCTTGCGGTAGTTGCGCAGCAGCGAGCCATCCGGGCCAAACAGAGCGATGGCGTCGTAGAAGCGCTCCTGGCCGGCCACCGGGGCGCGCTCGGGATAGGGGCAGGCCACCGCCAGCCCATGGCGCCGCGCCGCCGCCGCCACGCGCTGCAGGCTGGGCCCATCCACGGGTTCGGCCAGCCGCCGCGCCAGCTCGGGGGTGACGATGTAGCCGCTCAGGTAGAGCTCGGGGAAGGCCAGCAGCTGGGCGCCGTGGCCGGCGGCCAGAGCGCAGACCGCTTCCAGTCGCTCGAGGTTGGCGGCCACGGCCTCGGTGGTGGCCGCATCACCGCTGCCCTGCCAGATCGCCAGCCGCACGCCCTCGCCGGGGGCTGGTGGCGCCGGGCGCAGGAAGCTGTGCAGGCGGTGGGGGAGGGGCATGGCAGGGAGGGTCTGGCCTGGTTGCGGCGCCAACGCTGCCAGGGTTGCATGAGCCCAACTCGCGCCTTGCTTGGCCAGGCTTCAACCCAGCTGGCATCCTTGGAGGCCTCGATCCCTCCCCCGTTGACCGACGCCGCTGAGAGCCAGCTGAGCGAGGTGGGCAGCAACGACGACCTCAACGACGAGTTCCTGGAAGCGCTGGCGGCCCTGGGGGGTTCCGCCGGCAACGGCCGCCTGCGCGACATGCTCGGGTGGGATGAGGCCAGCTACGACGCCGTCAAAGCCGAGCTGCTGAGCCGCGGCCTGATCAGGGCTGGCCGGGGGCGCGGCGGTTCCGTCGTTCTCAGCGACGGGTTGGATAGATCCGATCGCGATGGGGGCTCAGCACCCCAGGGCCTGAATGGCGAGCACACCGCCCAGCGCACCAGGGCTGGCCGCGGTTCCGGAGCCACCAGGGCCAGCAACACCAGGACCGGCAGCGCCTCCGCCAGCCGCTTCGAAACGGCGTTCCGCGCCATCGACGACGGCCTGCGCAAGGAGGCCGGCTGCGGCACCGAGCTCGATGACACCGAGCAGACCTCCTGGCTGCTGTTCCTCAAATACCTCGACGGTCTGGAGGACGACCGCGCCGCCATGGCCCTGCTGGAGGGCCGCAGCGCCAGCCCGATCCTGGAGCCGGCCTACCGCTGGAACAGCTGGGCGGCGCCCAAGGATGCCAGCGGCCAGCTGGATCACCACGCGGCGCTCAGCGGCGACGACCTGCGCGATTTCGTGAACCAGCAGCTGTTTCCCTATCTGGAGCGCTTCAAGCGGCGGGCTGAGGGATCGAACACGATCGAGTACAGATCGGCGAGATCTTCTGGGAGATCCGCAACAAGATCTCCAGCGGCTACAACCTGCGCGAGATCATCGATCTGATCGATGGCCTGCAGTTCCGCTCCCAGGCCGAGAAGCACGAGCTCTCGATGCTGTATGAGGAAAAGATCAAGCGGATGGGCAACGCCGGCCGCAATGGCGGTGAGTACTACACGCCCCGGCCCCTGATTCGGGCGATGGTGCAGGTGGTGAACCCGCAGATCGGCGAAACGGTCTACGACCCGGCCGTGGGCTCGGCGGGCTTCCTGTGCGAAGCGTTCGAGTTCATGCGCCAGGGTGGATCATCAGGGCGCGAGCTCAGCACCGCCGATCTCGACACGCTGCAGAGCCGCACGTTCACCGGCAAGGAGAAGAAGAGCCTCGCCTATGTGATCGCGATCATGAACATGATCCTGCACGGCATCGAGGCACCGAACATCATTCATGCCAACACGCTCAGCGAAAACCTCAGCGATGTGCAGGAGCAGGATCGCTTCGATCTGATCCTGGCCAATCCACCGTTTGGCGGCAGCGAACGCAAGGAGGTGCAGCAGAACTTCCCGATTCGCTCCGGTGAAACGGCCTTTCTGTTTCTGCAGCACTTCATCCGCATGCTGCGGCCCGGCGGCCGGGCCGGCGTGGTGATCAAAAACACGTTTCTCTCCAACACAGACAACGTCTCGGTGGCCTTCATGGCAAAGGCACGGGCGCGACATTCCCTAATGTCTCCGGTGATTCGCTAGCAGAATTCGAACTCGCCTTCCCCCCACTCCCCGAACAGCAACGAATCGTCGCCCTGTTCGACGAAGCGTTTGCGGGCCTCGCCACCGCCAAAGCCAACGCCGAGCGGAATCTCCAGAGTGCCCGTGCGGTTTTTGAGTGCCATCTTGAATCTGTCTTGACTGAGGGCGGGGACGACTGGGAAGAAAAGACTCTCGGCAATGTGTGCGCTATCGCAAGAGGAGGGCCTCCTCGCCCTATCAGTGAATTTATAACCGAGGAGCCTGGAGGCATAAACTGGATCAAAATTAGCGATGCTACAGCAAGCGGCAAGTACATTTCCGAGACTGAGCAAAAAATTAGGCCAGAAGGCGCCTCGAAATCCAGGATGGTCCATGATGGCGACTTTATTCTGTCTAACTCGATGAGCTTTGACAGGCCCTATACATGCGCACTTCGGGGTGCATTCACGACGGATGGCTGGTGTTAACCGAATACTCGGGAAGCCTTGTGCAGGACTACTTGTACTACCTACTGGGATCGCAGTTTGTATGTCGACAGTTTGATGCTCTTGCCGCCGGCTCAACGGTCCGCAATCTCAATATTGAATTGGCCAGACGTGTCGTTCTGCCGGTGCCTCCGCTGGAAGTTCAACAGAATATCGCGAGGCATATAGAGGCTTTAGAAGAAGAGACCCAACACCTCACCCACCTCTACGAACGCAAACTCGCCGTCCTTGAGGAGCTGAAGAAGTCCCTGCTGCAGCAGGCCTTCAACGGCGAGATCTGAACAGGCGTCTGCTTCTCGTCTGCATCGCGCCTACGCTGCAGCCATCAGCCCCGCCGCCGCCATGACGGCCTCCGTCGCCCACCCCTGCACCAGCCGCGCTGAGGTGTTGGCGGTGCTGCGCGAGCACTTTCCAGGCCTGGCCGCTGAGTTCAAGCTCAGCAGCATGCAGCTGTTTGGCTCGTTTGCCACGGATGAGGCCACCGCCAGCAGCCGCTTGCTTTGAATGAACAGCCGGATCTGCTGGCGAGCTTCTCTGAACCGATCGGCTTCGGCTTCATCCACCTGGCCGATCGCCTGGAAGCGCTGCTGGGCCGCAAGGTGGATCTGGTGGTCGCCGACGGAATCAAGGAGAACCGTCGCCCGTTCATCCTCAGCAGCCTGGTCCCTATCGCGCCGTGACTGTCAGGCCCTAGACACCACATCGTGGAAACCGATATCGATGGGAATCAGCGTCTGGCCTTCGATCAGCACTTCAAGCGTGATGCGATAGCTCAGGTTGATCGATACCGAATGCAGCCCCTCCAGGCGGCCCCTCAGAGCATGAAGTCGTAGGGAAGGATGGTGCGGATTGGCTTCAAGCAGGAGCAGCGTTTTGCGATACATCTCGCGCATCTCGGGATGTCGCCGCAGAAACCGAGCGGCTCGTCGGTTGTACCGCTCGGTGAACAGCAACGACCAACTCAAGGCTGCAGCGGCGTGTTTTGCAGCTCGGCTTCAGGGCCGATGGCCATGGCATCCAGACGCCTGAGGTGATCGTCCGCCGATTCGTGCACAACGCGGCCGGCGGCGAGGTCGGCGCGGGCTTCCTGCAGCGCGATTTCCAGCTCACACTCCCGCAGGCGCTGGTAAGCATCGGCCTCCATCACCACATAGCGCAGTTCACCCCGCACGCTCAGCGCCACCTCCCGCTCGTGCTCCAGAGCCCGTGTGATGGCACCGATGCCGCCGGTTTTCAGATCGTTCGCCGAGATCGCCTGCATGGCACTCCTGCCAGCTCAGTTCATCGTATGCCGAATCGCACGGTTTGGCGTTCGCTTTGAAGCCCCCCGAAAGGGCCTCTTCTGCTTCAAGTGCTGGCCGTGCCGCAGGAGATGCTTGCCCCGTCGTCATGCACAACAGCCCCGCCCCCGATTCGCGCTAGCGTTCAACAAAGTGTTCTACAGGTGAGGCCATGGTCCTGGGCGTGCGCGTCGAGCCGGAGCTCGAACGGCGGCTGGATCAGCTGGCGCAGCAGCTGGGCAAGACACGCAGTGCCTGCATCCGGGAGGCGATCAGTCAATATCTGAACCGCCACGGCGATGCGGCTGAGGCCCGCCGCCAGTCCGAGCATCTCGCCCAGCTGGAGCAGCCGCACTGGAGTGAGCAGCTGCCCGACTGGAGCGACTGGACCGCATGACACCTGCCGCCCTGCGCCGCGGCACGGTGGTGACCGTGGCCAGCCCTGGCGTCTACTCCGGCAAGCCAAGGCCGGCTGTGGTGGTGCAGGCGGATCGCTGGCTGCAGGCCCATCCCAGCGTCACCCTCTGCCCTCTCACCAGCACCCTCAGGCAGGCGCCCCTGGTGCGGATCGCCGTGGATCCCTCCTCTCGCAATGGCCTGCGCAAGCCCTCCCAGCTGATGGTCGACAAGCTCTTCACCGTGCCGATTCAGGCCGTCGGAGAGGTGGTGGGGCAGCTGGAGCCCGATCTGCTGACCGATCTCGACCTGGCTCTGCGGGGTTGGCTGGAGCTGCCCTGATGGATGCGTCAGACTGAAGCCATGGCCACGTCTTCTCGCCCCTCCACTTATTCCTACGTGGTGGACGAAGCGCTGCTGCGCACGATCACCGCCGAGATCCAGGCGGCGATCCCCGGCGCCGAGGTGCGTCTGTTCGGCTCGCGGGCCCGCGGCACCGCCCGGCCTGATTCCGACCTGGATCTCCTGGTGACGGTGCCGGATGCCTGGCTGGCGAGCCACTCGCGCTTTGAGGAGACAGGCGATCTGGCTGAAAAGCTCGCCCATCACCGAATCCCGATCGATCTTCTCCTCTTTTCCCACCATGAAGTGAAAGATCGCCTCCAGTACAGGCAGCATGTTGTGACGGATGCCTATCGCCATGGGAGAGAGCTCCATGCCTGCTGAGGGACGTCCCGATGCAGCTCTCATGCTCAGGGTCGCCCAGCGCGATCTCAAGGCGGCCAGGTCGATGCTCGATGACGAGGCCTTCGAGGAGCCCACCTGGGGGTACCAGATTCAACAGGCCACAAAGAAGGCTCTAAAGGCCTGGATCTCGAGACTGGACCACGACTATCCCCGTAGCCATGACTTGGCCCTCCTCTATTCCCTGATCTGCGATCTCGGCGCCGATCCCTCTCCCTTTCAACCACTGGTTCGCTTCAGCCCCTTTGGTACGAGGATCCGGTATGACGACGTTGAAACGCTGGGCCTCGATCGTTCGTTCTGGAACCAGCTCTGTGCTGATTTCCTGGATCATGTGGCCTCCCTGATTCCAAGAACGAAGCCGAAACCCGCGCTGAGCTGATCGATCCGTTGCTCACCGCCGCCGGCTGGGGCGTGGTGGAGGGCAGTCGCATCCAGCGCGAGTTTCCGATCACACTCGGTCGCCTGGAAGGAGGTGGCCGCCGCGGCAAACCGCTCAGCGCTGATTACGTGCTCATCCACCGCAACACCAAGCTGGCGGTGCTGGAGGCCAAGGCCGACACAGCACCGCTCAGCGAAGGCGTGGCCATCGCCGCCGGCAGCGACCGCATCCTGCTGACGCTCGCCACCGGCACCGGCAAGACTTCGATCGCCTTCCAGATCCTCTGGAAACTGTTCCAGGCCCGTTGAAATCTCTCCGGTGAGCCCACGCGCCGGCCGCGCATCCTGTTTCTGGCCGATCGCAACACCCTCGCCGATCAGGCCTTCAATGATTTCACCGGCTTCGCCGCCTTTGAAGACAAAGCCCTGGCCCGGCTGGAGCCCGATGCCCTGCGTAAAAAGGGCCGGGTGCCCACCAACGCCAGCGTGTTCCTCACCATCTTCCAGACCTTCATGAGCGGGCCGCCGGTGGATGGCAAGCCCTCTCCCTGGTTTGGCCAGTACCCGCCCGATTTCTTCGATTGCATCGTGATCGATGAATGCCACCGCGGCGGCGCCAACAACGAATCCAGCTGGCGCGGCATCCTCGAGTATTTCGCTCCGGCCGTGCAGCTCGGCCTCACCGCCACACCGCGCCGCAGCGACAACGCCGACACCTACACCTACTTCGGCGAGCCGGTGTTCACCTACTCGCTCAAGGAGGGCATCAACGACGGCTATCTGACACCCTTTCGCGTCAAACAGATCAGCACAACACTGGACGACTACATCTACACGCCGGACGACATGGTGCTCGAAGGTGAGGTGGTGGAGGGGCGCCGCTACAGCGAGGCTGAATTTAACCGCATCATCGAAATCGAGCGGCGCGAACGCCAGCGGGTGGAGATCCTGCTCAGCCAGATTGATCCCCGCCACAAAACCCTGGTGTTCTGCGCCACCCAGGAGCACGCTCTGGCGATCCGCGATCTGATCAACCAGCTCAAGCGCAGCAGCGATCCCAATGACTGCCACCGCGTCACCGCTGACGATGGCGAACTGGGCAACACCTGGCTGCGCGCCTTTCAGGACAACGAGAAGACGATCCCCACCATCCTCACCACCTCCCAGAAACTCTCCACCGGCGTGGATGCCCGCAATGTGCGCAACATCGCCCTGCTGCGGCCGATCAACTCGATGATCGAGTTCAAGCAAATCATCGGCCGTGGCACCCGCCTCTACGACGGCAAGGACTACTTCACGATCCTCGATTTCGTGAAGGCGCATCACCATTTCAGCGATCCCGAGTGGGACGGCGAGCCGATCGCGCTGGAAGGGCCAGAGCAACGCCTGCCGCACCCGCAGCCCGTCGACAGCGATGCCCTCAACAGCCCGGAACCAGCCGACGATGGCGGTGATTCGGCCCGCCCGGCGAAACTGAGGATCAAGCTCGGCGATGGCAAGGAGCGCTCGCTCCAGCACATGCTGGTCACCAGCTACTGGCATCCCGATGGCAAGCCGATGAGCTCGCAGCAGTTCATCGAACTGCTCTACGGCCAGCTGCCCGAGTTCGTGAAGGATGAGGCCGAGCTGCGGCAGCTATGGGGTGCACCCGACACCCGCAGCAGGCTGCTGCAGGGGTTGGCAGAGAAGGGCTTCGGCGCCGAGCAGCTGGCTGAGATGCAGGCGATCATCGCAGCGGAAAACAGCGATCTGTTTGATGTGCTGGCCCATGTGGCCTATGCCCTGCCGCCCATCCCCCGCGAGACCCGCGCCCAGCAGGCCCGCCTCTACATCCACTCCCGCTTCACCAGCAAGCAGCAACTGTTTCTCGATTTCGTGCTGCAGCACGACGTGAGCAACGGCGTGCAGGAGCTGGCGCAGGACAAGCTCACCCCGCTGCTGAGGCTCCGCTATCAAAACTCGATCGCTGATGCGGTGGCCGATCTGGGCAGACCAGAACAAATCGGCCAGCTTTTCTCAACATTCCAGCGATTTCTCTATCAACCATCTGCCTAACTGGCGTTTGCTTCACCGAGACCAGCCTGCCAAGCCTGCCGAGAGCACTCTCGTGCTCAAGAGTTCCAGGCACCTGACCCGCCATCCGACTGTCTGATCGGGCAGCTGTCTGCTCCTGACGCCCTTGCAGCCTGGTGGATCAGACAGGCGCAGCGGCCTTGAATGGGCGCAGCAGTCCGCCGGGCTGCCTGGGCTTCGCAAACCTCCCGCCTCCCGACCCCGATGAGCGCCACGCCTCCCTCCCGTCGCCGCGGCGGCAGCCTCGGCATCAGCGCCGCCCTCAGCGCCCGCCTCGCCGCCGCCAACCTGCCGGCCGAGATCCCGCGCGACCAGCTGGCCGAGCGCGGCCTCGGCGCCGAAAGCGCCGATGAGCTGATCCACGACCACCTGATGCTCGATGGCAACGCCCGCCTCAACCTGGCCACCTTCGTGGGCACCTGGATGGAGCCGGAAGCGCGGCAGCTGCTGGAGGAATGCGCCGACAAGAACATCATCGACAAGGACGAATACCCCCAGACCGCCGAACTGGAGCAGCGCTGCCTGCGCATCCTGGCGGACCTCTGGCATGCGCCTGACCCGCAGCGGGCGGTGGGCACCTCCACCACGGGCTCCAGCGAGGGCTGCATGCTCGGCGGGCTGGTGATGAAGTGGCACTGGCGCCAGCGCCGCAGGGCGCAGGGCCTGGAAGGGGGCACCCCCAACCTGGTGATGGGCAGCAACACCCAGATCTGCTGGGACAAGTTCTGCGCCTACTTCGAGGTGGAACCGCGCCTGGTGCCGATCGCACCCGAACGCCTCCAGCTCGGAGCCGAGGAGGCGGTGGCCCGCTGCGACGAGCTCACCATCGGCGTGGTGGGGATTCTGGGCAGCACCTTCGATGGCAGCTACGAGCCGATCGAGGAGCTCAGCCGGCAGCTCGATGCCCTCGAGCAGCGCACGGGGCTCGCCATCCCGATCCATGTGGATGCAGCTTCGGGAGGCTTCGTGGCTCCCTTCAACTCCCCTGATCTGGTCTGGGATTTCCGCCTGCCGCGGGTGGTGTCGATCAACAGCAGCGGCCACAAGTACGGCGGCGTGCTGCCGGGGGTGGGCTGGGTGCTCTGGCGCGACGACGCCCTGCTGCCCGAGGAGCTGCGCTTCAACGTGAACGATCTCGGCGGCTCGATGCCCACGATCGGCATGAACTTCTCACGCCCCGGTGCGCAGGTGGTGGGGCAGTACTTCAACTTCCTGCATCTCGGCCGCGAAGGCTATGCGCACCGCATGGCAGTGCTGGAGGCGATCGCCTGCCACCTTGCCGATGGCATCGCCGCCCTGCCGCCGCTGCGGCTTCTCAGCCATCCGCTCGGCCAGCTGCCGGTGTTCGCCGTGGAGCTGGAGGAGGGGCCGCGCCACTGGAGCGTGTTTCACCTCTCCGACAAGTTGCGCGAGCGCGGCTGGCAGGTGCCGGCCTACACCCTCCCGGCCGACTGCCAGGAGCGGGCGGTGCTGCGCTTCGTGGTGCGCGCCGGCTTCAGCCGCGACATGGCCGAGGCCCTGCTCGACGACATCGATCGGGCGGTGCAGTGGTTTGAATGCCTCGAGGCGCCCCTGCCGCGGGCGACGGATGGGGCGGCGGGCTTCCACCACTGATCCCGGGAGCCGAGGGGGCTGGGGTGGATCCGCTCGCTGCTCAGCGCCCCACCGGGAAGAGGGCCTGCAGCTGGGCACGGATGGTGACCTCACCCTGCAGCTGCTCGCCGAGGAAGGTGGGCCGTGCCGCATTCCAGAAGGCCTGCAGCGAGGCATTGAAGGGCTGCCGGCCGATCCGGAAGAGGCGGCCGAAACCGCCCCCGATCGGCACCGTCCAGCCCTTGCCGCCCACCGCGGTCCAGTCGCTGGTGATGATCGGCGAGGTGATCAGATACCAGCCTGCGGCGAGGTTGTAGTTGATGAAGGGCTGGATCAGCAGCGCGTTCACCGGGCTGCCGGCCTGGCCGGCGAACGACCAGATGTTGTTCACCAGCATCCCCGCCACCAGCGGGCCCTGGGAATAGACGGCCACGCCGGCGGGGCCGGCGCTCCAGCGCTGGCTGCCGAGCTGGGTGTCGGTGGCGGAGGGGATCACCAGGGTGGGGCCGGCGCCCAGCTGCAGGCGACCGTTGCTGCGCGGCACCAGAAACACGGTGGGGTTGATGTCGCCGATGCCGATCACATCGGAGGAGCCGCTCAGCGGCCGCTGGATCACCGGCACGATCGTGCGGCTCACCAGCAGCAGATCCTGCGTCAGCGGCAGGGGCACCACCGGCTGGATGTTCACCACATTGAGGGTGGGTTGTGGCGTGCCGCGGGATCGATCACCGTCGGCGCCCACTGGGTGCCCGGAGTGGCGTTCCACTGCACCGGCAGGCTGATCAGATTGGCGATCGGGTTCTGGGCCTCCTTGGCGAGGGCCTCGCGGTTGCCCTGGCCCGCTTCCACCTGCAGCTCCTGAGGGGAATCGGGATCCAGCCGGGGGGCTGCCGGCCGGGGAGCGTCGGCAGTCAGGGGGGCGCCGGCAGTGAGGGATGCGCCGGAGATCAGCAAGGGCTCTGCGCCGAGCAGGTCGTGAGCCCGGCCGTTCGACGCCGCGCCCGCCTGCGGAGTTGCGGCCCGGCCCCTCGCCTGTTCGCCAGGGATGCCAACACTGGCCGGTCCTCTCGGGGGTGCACCGGTCCGGCCGCCAGACGGTGCCGCCAGGGCCACCTCAGCGCTCAGAAGGCCAGCGGCCACGAGGGCGGCAGGCAGGGCAAGGCACCGGGCAAGCGAGCAGCGAAGCATCAACGGCGCGGCGGCAAAGCGGCGTCATGGTTGCATGGGCGCTCGGCCTGCACGAGCCGATGGCGCGATCGCGTCGTTGACAGCGCGCTGTTGCGCTTTTACCGATGGGGGCCCGGCTGCCGCTGCCATGACCCTCGATGCCCACCGCGACGACCTGGCGGCCACCGCCGCCGCCCTGGCCGCCCCGGGCACGGGCCTGCTGGCGGCCGATGAATCCACCGCCACGATCGGCAAGCGCTTCGAGGCGATCGGCCTGGCGAACACCGAGGAGCACCGCCGCGCCTACCGCAGCCTGCTGGCCACCGGCGAGGGCCTGCAGGAGCACATCAGCGGCGTGATCCTCTACGAGGAGACCCTGTTTCAGGACAGCGACACCAGCGCCGGCGGCGCACCGATCGTGGAGCTGTTTCAGCAGAAGGGGATCATCCCCGGCATCAAGGTGGATCAGGGGGTGGAACCCCTCGCCGGCGGCCTGGCGGGCGAGAGCTGGTGCACCGGATTAAAGGGCCTGGCGGAGCGCTCGGCGCGCTACTACGCCCGCGGCGCCCGCTTCGCCAAGTGGCGGGCGGTGCTGCGCATCAGCGCGGCGGGCTGCCCCAGTGAGCTGGCGGTGCGCGAGAACGCCTGGGGGCTGGCCCGCTATGCCCGCACCGTGCAGGAGCAGGGGCTGGTGCCGATCGTGGAGCCGGAGATCCTGATGGATGGCGACCACGACATCGCCACCACCGCCTCGGTGCAGGAATGGGTGCTGCGCACGGTGTATGAGGCGCTGGCGATGAACGGAGTGTTTCTCGAGGGCAGCCTGCTCAAACCCTCGATGACCACCTCCGGCGCCGACTGCCCCCAGCCCGCCGCTCTGGAGGAGGTGGGCGAGTTCACGGCGCGCACCCTCAGCCGCAGCGTGCCGGCCGCGGTGCCGGCGATCCTGTTTCTCTCCGGCGGCCTCAGCGAGGAAGACGCCAGCCTCTGTCTCAACGCCATCAATGAGGCAGCGGCCCAGGGCTACGCCCCCTGGCATCTGGGCTTCTCCTTCGGCCGGGCGCTGCAGCACTCCTGCCTGCAGCACTGGGGCGGCAGCGATCTGGCGGCCGGCCAGGCGGCGTTGCTGGCGCGGGCGCGGGCCAACGGTGCCGCCAGCCGCGGGGCCTACACCGCCGGCAGCGAACCCTCCGACGACGCCAGCCTGTTCGTGGCGGATTACAGCTACTGAGCCAGCGGTTCAGGAGCGCCCTCAGCCTGAGCGGTCCTAGGATGACGTCATCGGATGGCGTCATCACTGTGCGCACGATCGTGGATCTGCCCGAGCCGGAGCGCGACCAGCTCGATGCCCTCACCCTGGCCACCCGCAGCAGTCGCGACTTCCCCGTGCGCCTCGGCGGGGTGGTGCACCCCTACAGCATCTGATCAGCCGAGTTGAACCCGCTGCTTCGCCAGGGCGATCAGCTCGGGGTCGTGGCTGCTCACCAGCACCAGGCGCTGCCGGCAGCGCTCCAGCACGATGGCCCGCACCTGGGCGGCGGCGGCGGGGTCGAGGAAGGCGGTGGGTTCGTCGAGCACTTCGATCGGCCGGTCGCGCAGCCAGGCGCGCAGCAGGCCGAGGCGGTGAATTTCGCCGCCGGAATAGTGG
>Ga0172376_10003124_pt1 | contig 19808 bp, 14 predicted proteins | sample Lak35m_FD_121114 | JGI IMG/M metagenome (GOLD analysis project Ga0172376, IMG submission 121114) | Freshwater microbial communities from Kabuno Bay, South-Kivu, Congo - kab_092012_35m | ecosystem: Environmental > Aquatic > Freshwater > Lake | place: Democratic Republic of the Congo: South-Kivu... | reverse complement strand
CGTCGACCCGTAGACCGCCGCCGGCGAACCGATCTCCACCACCTTGCCGAGATACATGACCGCGACCTCGTCGGCGATGTGACGCACCACCGACAGATCGTGGGCGATGAAGACGTACGACAGTCCGAGGTTCGCCTGCAGGGTCTCGAGCAAGTTCAGGATCTGGGCCTGGATCGACACGTCGAGCGCGGACACCGGCTCGTCGGCCACCACCACGCGCGGACCGAGCGCCAGGGCACGGGCGATACCGATTCTCTGGCGCTGACCGCCGGAGAATTCGTGAGGGTACCGGTTGTAGTGCTCCGGGTTGAGACCGACCAACCGCATCAACTCCTGCACCCGAGCCTTGTCGGCGGCCTTGTCGTGTCCCTCCTGAAAACGCAGCGGCGTGGAGATGATCTGACCAACCGAGTGACGGGGGTTCAACGACGAGTACGGATCCTGGAACACCATCTGCATGTGCTTCCGGGTGCGCCGCAACTCGGCGCCTTGGGCGTGGGTGATGTCGACTCCCTCGAGCAGGACCTGGCCGGCGGTGGGCTCGAGTAGACGCATCATCAACCGCGCGAGCGTCGACTTTCCGCAGCCGGACTCGCCCACCACTCCGAGGGTTCGACCTGCGCGCACCTTCACCGAGACACCATCGACCGCCTGGACGGTGCCGGGCGATCGGGCGAACAAACCGTTGGCGCGCATCGGGAAGTGCTTCACCACGTCGCGGGTCTCGACGACGACGTCGGACTCGACGTCGGACTCGGCGTCGGGAACCGGGGCGGGCGGGGGAACCGGCGCCGACGCGACGCCTCCCGTGTCGCTACTGCTCACGCCGACACCCCCGATCGCAGCAACTCGACGACCGTCTCCGACGGAAGGTGGCAGGCCGACAACGACGACGTGCCACCGACTCCGTGCAGTGAGGGACGTTCGGACGAACAACGCTCGCCGACGCGATCGGCGAACTGGCAACGCGGATGGAACGGACAGCCGGACGGCACCGCGATCAACGACGGCGGTGAACCCGGGATGGTGCGCAGCGAACCCCGACCCGAGCCATCGAGGCTGCGCACGGCCCCCATCAGTCCCCACGTGTAGGGGTGGGCGGGCGTCTCGAACAGGTCGACCGCGGACGCCCTCTCCACCATTCGTCCCGCGTACATGACGGCGACATCGTCGGCCACCTCGGCGATGACCCCGAGATCGTGGGTGATCAGGATGATCGCCGACCCGAACTCGTCCTGGATCGACTTCATCAGCTCGAGAATCTGGGCCTGCACCGTGACGTCGAGGGCGGTGGTGGGCTCGTCGGCGATGAGGAGCGACGGGTTGTTGACGAGTGCGATGGCGATCACGATGCGCTGGCGCATACCGCCGGAGAACTGGTGCGGATACTCGTCGGCGCGACCGATCGGGTTCGGGATGCCGACCTTCTGCATCATCGACAGGGCCACTTCGCGCAGTTCGGCCTTCTTCGCCGTCGGGTGATGCACCTTGTAGGCCTCGGCGATCTGACGGCCCACCGTGTAGTACGGGTTCAGAGCCGACATGGGGTCCTGGAACACCATCGCCATGTCCCGGCCACGCATGCGACGCACGTCCTCGTCGGACGCTCCACGGATCTCGTTGCCCCCGAGTCTGATGGAACCCTCGATGGACGCCGTGGTGGAGTTGGTCAGACCCATGATGGTCGAGGCCGTCACCGACTTGCCCGATCCGGACTCCCCCACGATGCCGAGGGTTCGACCACGCTCGAGGGTGAACGACACACCGTCGACGGCCTTCACCACCCCGTCGGGCGTCGCGAACGAGACTCGCAGATCGTCGACGACCAGCAATGGTTGGGCGCTCACTTGACCCTCACCCGCGGATCGAGACTCGCGTACAGGATGTCGACCACCGCGTTGGCGACGACGATCAGGACCGCCGACACGAGGGTGGTGCCCACCAGAACCGGGAGGTCACTGTCGGTGACCGCGCGAATCGCCAGCCGCCCCATTCCTGGAAGGGTGAACACGCTTTCGGTGATCACCGCGCCTCCGAGGAGGGCGGCCAGATCGAGTCCCGCGACCGTGACGATCGGAATCATCGCTCCTCGGAGGACGTAGCGCCGGAGAACCGTTCGCCGGGGCAGACCTTTCGCCACTCCGAGTCGCACGAAGTCCTCGTTCATCACCTCGAGCATGCCGTTGCGCGTGAGACGGGTGTAGGTGGCCGACGAGAGCATCGCCAGGGTGAACCACGGCAGGATCAGCGAGGTGAACCACCGTCCGAAATCCTCGAAGGGCGAGACGTACGACGGGAAGGGCAGGAGCCTCAGCCAGATCACGAACGTGAAGAGAATCAGGAGTCCGATGTAGAAGGTGGGCAGGCTGACGCCGAGAACCGAGAAACCGGTCGCCAAGCGGTCGGGCCAGCGACCGCGCTTGAGGGCCGCGATCGAACCGAGGCCGAGACCGATGAACATCCAGAGAACGAACGCGCCGATCGCGATCGACGCCGTGACCGGGAAGGTCTTGGCGATCAACGACGTCACGCAGTCCTTCTCGCTGAAGGAGTAGCCGAGAGAAGGCGCCGGACAACTGAACTCGGCCTCGCCCTCGCCGTAGGTGCGACCAGCGAAGATGCCCTTCAGGAAGAGCCAGTACTGCTCGGGAACCGGTTTGTCGTAGCCGAGTCGCTCGCGGTTGGCCTCGATGCGCTCGGGTGTACAGGCCTTGCCACAGGTCAGCGCGGCCGGATCGGTGGGCAGGAGCGAGAACAGCAGGAACGTGAAGAGAGAGACCACCAGCAACAACACGCCGGCGAACATGAGTCGCCGAACCGCGAAAGCCAGCACGCCCCATCCCTCCACGGGGGATCCCGGCGGGGATCCCGGTCGAACACGAATGCGTCGAATTCATCGAGCCCCGGCGACGCCGACGGAGCAAGGGACCGAGGCGAGGGGCCGGGGTCCGGTCCGGTCGTTGGGGACGCGGCCTGCGCCGCGTCCCCAACCAACCTCGATTCAGCCACCCTCCACGGAGGGAGGCCGAGTCGTCACTGCTTGACGTAGAGGTCGCCGAAGTTGAACGACCCGAAGGGACCCCAGCGGTAGGTGTTGCCCACCTTGGAGCCCCAGATGTCCTGGGCCTTGGTGAACGAGCTCGGGATCGCCCACACCTGGTCGACCACGTACTGGTTCAACTCCTGCCACATCTTGCCCTGGGCCTCGCGGTCGGTCTCGGCGCGGGCCTCGTCGACCTTGGTCTGGAACTCGGCGTACGCCGGGTCGTCCTGGTTCTGCGAGATGTTGAAGCCACCGTCGGCGAACAACTCGGGGATGACCGTGGAAGCGTTGGCCCAGTCCGGACCCCAACCGGCGCGCGACAGATCGCCCTGGGTGGCCGGATCCATCACCGTCGGGTAGTAGGCGCTCGGCTCGATCGGGTTGGAGTTGATGACCACTCCGATCTCACCCAGCGACTCGATCCAGATCGAGACGTTCTTCTGCCACGTCGGAGTGTCCGGGTGGTCGAACTTCAGACCATCGGTGGTCACCTTCTCGTAGACCTCGGGGCAGGCGGTTTCGGCCTCGGCCATCTTGGCCTGACCGGCCTCGACGTTCGGGGTGCCGTCCTCGTTCAGACCCTCCACGACTGTGCTCTTGGCGTAGTCGAGGGCCAGCGCCGGCTTCACGAAGCCGTCGGCGAAGTCACCAGTGTACGGTCCACCAGCCGCGGTGCGGAGCGCCTCGCGGTCGAGTCCGAGCCAGATCGCCTGGCGGATCTCGAGGCAGGGCACGGCCTTCACGTTGAACGCGGTGTAGGTGACGTACGGGTCGTAGCCGTCCTGACGACGATCGGCGAACCGCTCGTCCTCGAAGATCGTCTGCAGGTTCTCCGGCTGGATGCCGTCGGCGGCCACGGCGAACTGGTCGTCACCGGCGTCGGCGATCATGCGCTCGTCGACGACCGCGGGGTCGAGGGCGAACTTGTACACGATCGAATCGGGATAGGCGTTGCGCACCGGATCGGAGTCCTTGCTCCAGTTCTCGTTGCGCACCAGCACCAACTCGTTGCCGACTTCGTACTTCTCGATCTTGTAGGGACCGGACGAGACCGGAGCGGTGTCGTAACCCTCACCCGTGTCGGCGGCCTTGGGAACCGGCGAGAACGACAGCAGGGTGACCGTGTAGTTGAAGTCGGCGACCGGAACCTTCAGTTTGAAGGTGATGGTCTTGCCGTCGCACGACACGGCCTCATCGAAGAGAGCCTGCTGATCGGCCGTCGCGGTGTACGGACCGGGGTACGCGCCGTCCTCGATGTCGAGGTAGCTGATCGCGTAGGTGGGGCCGTCGGTGATCACGTCCTGGGCGAAGGTGCGCGACACGCCGTACGCCACGTCGGCGCAGGTGATGTCGGAACCGTCCTCGAACTTGATCCCGTCGCGCAGGGTGAACGACCAGGTCTTGGCGTCCTCCGAAGCGGTGCCGGTGTCGGTGGCGAGGTCGGGAGTGATCTCCGAACCCTCGGCGCCTTCGGCGAACTTGTAGGTGGTCAACGTGCGGTGCATCGTCGATCCGGCGAACGCCAGGTCGGCACCGGTGTAGTTGCGCTGCGGGTCGAGGTGGGTGACGCCCTCGGACTGGGTCAGGATGTAGATCGTCCCGCCCTTCTGCCCGGAGCCTCCACCGCTTCCGCCTCCGTCGTCACCACCGCACGCGGCGACCACGGCCGCGGCGGCGATGGCGAACGCCAGCGCCTTCTTGCTGTGCTTCATTGTTTCTCCCCTTCCCCCCGGGACGTCCGGGGCACGTGAACAATACATGTAGAGATCAACGAACCCGACGAACCCCCGTGCGAACTGGGGTTCTGCCACGTCAGGAGAGGTTCTGGCGGTCCGCCTTGGGGTCCAGGGCGTCGCGGAGGCCGTCCCCGAGCAGGTTGAAGGCCAGGACCAGGATGATGAGCGCCGTCCCCGGAACGAAGAGGTAGGTGGGGTCGGCCCGGTAGTACCGCACCGAGTCGGCCAGCATGATCCCCCACGAGGGGGTGGGGGCGATGATCCCGACACCGAGGAACGACAGGGTCGATTCCACGGCCACGTATCCCGGGAGGCTGAGCGACACGACGACGATGATCGGAGCCCAGAGGTTCGGGAGGATCTGGCGGAACAGGATGTGGGCACCGCCGGCGCCGCTCGCCCGGGCCGCCTCCACGAACTCGCGCTCGCGCAACGAGAGGGTTTGGCCGCGCACGATGCGCGCCACGTACACCCAGCCGAACAACGCCAGCACGATGATCACGTAGGTCACCCGCGACGGATTCCCCTCCGGCAGTCCGAGATCCTCCAACCGCTGAGTGAACGGACGCGTGAGCGCGATGATGAGGAGAATCGACGGGAACGCCAAGGTGACGTCCATGATGCGACCGATGAGCGCGTCCGTGCGACCGCGCACGTATCCGGCCACCAGACCGAGCACGGTTCCGAGAAAGGTGGTCACCAGCGTCGACACCACGCCGATGAAGAGTGAGACCCGGGCGCCGTAGATGAGGCGGGCCAGGATGTCGCGCCCGGTTCCGGGTTCGACTCCGAGCCAGTGCTCTCGGGACACGCCTCCGAAGCGTCCGGCCGGCAATCCGTACTCGTTGAGCGAGTCGCGATCGAGTTCGTAAGGGTCGATGCCGAGCAACCGGCACACCCACGGAGCGAAGATCGCCACGAGAAGGAAGAAGATCACGATGCCGAGTCCGACCAGTGCCGCCTTGTCCTTCCGGAACCGAGCGAAAGCCAACTGAGCGGGGGAACGACCCTCGATCGACCCCGACAATGCGCTGTCGTCGAACTCCAGGGTGCCCAGGGATGTCGTCATCGAACGCCCCTCCTCCCCCTGCGGTGCACGCCCTCGGGCACCTCAGCGTTGCGCATGGTACTGGACGATGCGAGCGAACTCGTCGGGGTCGAGACTCGCTCCGCCCACCAGCGCGCCGTCGACGTCGGGTTGGGCCATCAACTCGACCGCGTTGCCGGCCTTCACCGATCCGCCGTACTGGATCCGGACCGATTCCGCGGACACCGACCCCCACTTCTCGGCGATGGTCGCCCGCACCGCGGCGCACATCTGCTGCGCGTCGGCCGCCGTGGCGGTCAGGCCCGTACCGATCGCCCAGATGGGTTCGTAGGCCACGACGAGTTCGCTCACCTGTGTTCCGTTCAGACCGGCGAGGGACGCCCGCACCTGCGCCGTCACCACCTCGCTGGCCCGGTTCTGCTCACGCTCCTCCCGCGTCTCGCCGACGCAGACGATCGGGATCATCGAATGCTTGAGCACCGCGGCGGCCTTGCGGGCCACGAACTCGTCGGTCTCGCCGAACAATTGCCGGCGCTCGCTGTGTCCGACGATCACGTACCGGACCCCGAGCTTGGCCAAGAAGACCGGCGACACTTCCCCGGTGAACGCCCCCTTGTCGTCCGGGTGACAGTTCTGTGCCCCCAGCGAGAACGGGAGCCGGTCGCCCTCGAGGAGGGTTTGCACGCTCCGGATGTCGGTGAAGGGCGGATGGAGGCTGACGTCGACGACCTCGGTGTCGTCCTTGCCGATCAGATAGCCGAGCTTCTGCACGACCTGGATCGCCTCGAAGTGATTGAGATTCATCTTCCAGTTGCCACTGATCAGTGGACGCCTACCGGTGGACATTGGGAGCTCCTCTCAGGGCCTCGAGTCCGGGCAGGTCGCCCAACTCGAGCAACTCGAGCGAGGCTCCGCCCCCGGTCGAGACATGGTCGATGCGATCGTCGAGCCCGAACCGGGCCAGGGCGGCCGCCGAGTCGCCACCACCGACGACCGTGAACGCCTTGGTGTCGGCCATGGCCTGGGCGACCGTGCGGGTGCCGTTGGCGAATCGTTCGTCCTCGAACATGCCCATGGGACCGTTCCAGAACACGGTCCGGGCATCCATGATCGCGTCGCTGAATGCGGCGGCGGAACCGGGACCGATGTCGAATCCCTTCGATCCGGCCGGGAGTCGACGGCCGAACGTCGCGTAGTTGCCGTTGGCGTCGACCCCCGTGATGTCCTCGGGGAGGAGAATCGGCTTGCCGGCCGCCAACAATCGCCGACAGGTGTCGACCTGATCAGGTTCGAACAAGGAATCACCGATCGGCAGTCCTTGTGCCGCCATGAACGTGAAGCACATCGCTCCACCGATCACCAGCGAGTCGACCACCTCGAGCAGCGCCTCGACGACTCCCAACTTGTCGGAGATCTTGGATCCGCCCAGGACGGCGACGAACGGGTGCTTGGGCCGACGGCGCAACTCGAGGAGCACCTCCACTTCCCGCTGCAACAGTCGCCCCATCGCCGAGGGGAGCGTGCGCGGAGGACCGACGATCGACGCATGGGACCGGTGAGCGGCACCGAACGCATCGTCGACGTACAGATCGACACCGTCGATCAGCCGGGCCACGAACTCGGGAGAGTTGCCTTCCTCGCCGGGGTCGAAGCGCAGGTTCTCCAACAAGCTCACTCCCGGGGCCAACTCGGCCAGACGTGCGGCCACCGGTTGCATGGAGTACCGGTCATCGGGCGCTCCCTTGGGGCGACCCAGATGGCTGGCGCACACGACCGTGGCACCACGCTCCGTGAGCCACTCGATCGTGGGAAGAGCCGCGCGAATCCTGAAGTCGTCGGTGATTCGCCGGGTTCCGTCGGCCAGCGTCTCCAACGGCACGTTGAAATCGGTGCGGACCAGAACCCGGCGGCCCGACACGTCACCGAGATCCTCGAGAATGGGAAGACGGTCGGACATGTCTCAGCGCTTGCCGCGCCGACGAACCTGCTTGCCCGTGTGGAGCGTGGTGTCGACCAACCGATTGCTGTATCCCCACTCGTTGTCGTACCAGGCGAGGACCTTCACCATCTTGCCCATGCTGGCCGTGAGCCCGGCGTCGAAGATCGAACTGTGGGGATCGGTGACGATGTCGCTGGAAACGATGGGGTCCTCGGTGTACCGAAGGACGCCCTTCAGCGAACCGGAGGCCGCCTTCTTGAAGGCGGCGTTGATCTGCTCGACGGTCGCCGACTTCGCGAGGTTCGCCGTGAAGTCGACGATCGATCCGGTGGGCACCGGAACCCGGAGCGAGGTGCCGTCGAGCTTTCCCTTCATGCTGGCCAGAACGAGACTCGTGGCACGCGCCGCACCGGTGCTGGTCGGAACGATGTTGATGGCCGCCCCCCGAGCCCGCCGTAGATCCTTGTGGGGACCATCGACCAGCATCTGGTCGCCGGTGTAGGCGTGAACGGTCTGCATCAATCCCTGTTCGACACCGAAGTTGTCGTCGAGCACCTTCACCAGGGGGACGAAGCAGTTCGTGGTGCAACTCGCGTTCGAGACGACCTGGTGCTTCTTCGGATCGAAATCCTTGTGGTTGACGCCGTAGACGAACGTGGCGTCGGCGTTGTCGCAAGGAGCCGAGACGATGACCAGCGGGGCGCCGCCCGCGAGATGGGCGGCGGCCGTGTCGCGCTTGGTGAAGATTCCGGTGCTCTCGATGACCACGTCGACGCCGAGATCGCCCCAGGGGAGATTCTTGGGATCGCGCTCGGACAGAACCCGCAACTCGTGGCCGTCGACGCTGATTCCGTTCTTGGTGACCTTCACGACACCCGGCATCTGCTTCAGGACGGAGTCGTACTTCAGCAGGTGAGCCATCGTGTCCAGCGAACCGAGGTCGTTCACCGCCACGATCTCGATGTCGGCACCGCGCTCGCGCACGGCCCGAAAGAAGTTCCGTCCGATACGACCGAAACCGTTCACTCCAACCCTGACCGTCATCGGGATCTCCTTCCGTTGCGTACGACCGTCGCGACCTTCGTCGGATCCGACCCGTCGCCGACGATTTCGGACCGCTCCGAAACTAGTTCCCGGTTCGCCGCCGAACGGGAATCGCCACCACTGAGACGACGAAACTCCCCGGGACGACGTACCTCGCCGGGACGACGAACCTCACCGACTGATGTCACGATGCAGAGTACGTACCGGCTGGCCGGTGGCCCGGAGACGGTGGGCGAGATCCTCGGCGACGGCCACCGACCGGTGGCGTCCACCGGTGCACCCGATCGCGATCGTCAGGTAACTCTTGCCTTCCGCGACGTAGTGCGGAAGAACACCCCCCACCAGCTCGGTCAGGCGCTCGAGGAACTCTGTCGTCTCGGCCCGATGCAGGACGAACTCCACCACCGGTCCGTCGAGGCCGGTGAGTGGTCGCATCGCTTCGTCCCAATGCGGATTCGGCAGGAAACGGACGTCCATCACGATGTCGGCATCGAGCGGAATACCGTGCTTGTAGCCGAACGATTCGACCGACACCTGCAGACGTTCCACGGAGTCGTCGTCGAAGAGCCCCTGGATCCGCGATTTGAGCTGGTGCACGTTCAGATCGGTGGTGTCGATCACGAGATCACTGTCGTTCTTCACCGGCTCGAGCAGAGACCTCTCCCTCTCGATCGACTCGATCAGCCCATCGGTCTCGGCGGCGAGAGGATGACGACGACGCGTGGACTCGTAACGCTTCACCAACTCGGCGGTGCTCGAATCCAGGAAGATCACTCGAACGCGATGCCCCGCACCTCGCAGACCCGCCACACGGGGCATCAACTCGAGGTGCTGGCGGCCGGCGACGAGAGCGAGTTGGGCGATCACCGAACCCGGCGCACTCGCCAACTCCACGATGGTGTCGACCAGCGACGTGGGCAGGTTGTCGACGACGTACCACCCCAGATCCTCGAGAACGGCCGCCGTGGCCGACCGTCCGGCACCGGACAATCCGGTGATGACGAGGATGTCGGTCATGTACCGAAACTAGTCGGGAAAGCCCGCGTGCGATCGATCACGCGACGACTGGGTGTCTCAGCGCGGCATCTTCCGCGAACGGAGGTACAGCAATCGCGGAATGGTGGATGCCGCGAGGTACTCCTCGGCGCGGGCCAGGAACCCGGGCGGAGGCGCCGGCTCCGCCATTCGTTCGATGAAGAGTCCGCTGTCGCACAGAGCGTTCACGTAGCGGGACAACGGGCGATGAACGAACGGAATGAAGACGTCCTTCTCGACCTCCTCGACCGAGAGATCCTCCACCAGATAGGCGCCGATCCGCCAATACTGTTCCGGCGGATCGAGAACCTGGTCGTCGATCCAGCCGCTGCCGGGTGTCTGGAGCAGCGGATGATTGAGAAAGAAGCAGAAACGACCTCCGGGACGCAGGACGCGCGCGACTTCGGCGATCGCCGCATCCACTTCGTGGATGTGCTCGAACACCAGGCAGGCCACGACCGCGTCGAAGGTGGCGTCGGCGAAGGGAAGGGCGTCGGCACCGGCTCGGGACACCACGACTCCCCCACCCCGCTCGTGGGCCACACGCACCTGGTTCCATGTCGGATCGATGCCCACGACCAATGACGCGCCACCGGCGGCCGCCAGTCGCGACACCTGACCGTCGCCGCATCCCACGTCGAGCACACGGTCGGCTCCGGCCAACTCGACCGCCGCGAGCGGAAGGATCTGCTCCTCGTACTCGGGATCCGCCCCGGAGGTGAAACCGTCGATCCACCAACCGGCATGGGTCTCCCAGAGATCGCCGGGCACCGCTCGGTCGTCCACGGGTTCAGGCTACGAGAGAAGCCTCGCGTGCGTGATCCATCACGATCGTCGCTGTAGTTTCGCCGGGTGACCCGACCTCGATTCTCCCTGTGGCCGTCACCGCAACGCGAGTGGACCGAGTTGCGTGACCTGGCGGAGTGGGCGGATCGTGGCGAGTGGCGTTGCCTGTGGTTCGCCGATCACTTCATGCCCAACACCGACGACGATTCGGTGGCCGACGGACCGGTGCTCGAATGCTGGTCGACGCTCGCCGCTCTCGCCGCGGTCACCAGTCGCGTTCGGCTCGGATCACTGGTCTCGCCGACGACGGTGCGCCACCCGGCGGTGCTCGCCAACGTCGCGGCCACGATCGACCGCGTGTCGAACGGCCGTCTCACGCTCGGACTCGGTGCCGGCTGGCAAGTCAACGAGCATCGGGCCTACGGAATCGATCTCCTCGAACCACGAACGCGAGTCGACCGATTCGACGAGGCGATCCGCGTGGTGGCCGGTCTCCTCGCCGGTGGCCGCTTCGACTTCGAGGGGAACCATTTCCGAGTCGTCGACGCACCCTGCGAACCTCGACCCGCGCAGGATCCGTTGCCCCTCATGGTGGGTACCGGTGGTTCCAGAATGCTCCGCATCACCGCGCGACACGCCCACGAGTGGAACGCATGGGGTACTCCCGAGACCACCGCGCCCTTGGTGGACCGGCTCGAGGCGGCCTGCCTCGACGTGGGCCGCGACCCGGCCACCATTCATCGTTCGGTGCAGGCGCTCTTCTTCCTCGTCGACGACCCGGCCATCGCCGAGCGCATTCGTTCCGCGGCCCCGGCCGACCGCTCGGTGATCGGCGATGCCGAACACATTCGTGGCGTCGTCGAGCGCTACGCCGAGCAGGGGTTCGACGAGATCATCGTGCCCGACTTCGTTCTCGGCGATTCGCCGGCGCAACGACGGGCCGGGTACGAGCGCTTCGTCGAGCAGGTGATCGCCTGACCCTCGACCGGATCGTTTCGGATCAGGTCGTCTCGGATCAGGTCGTTCCGGATCCCGACTCTTCGATCGGGTGAAACCGCGAGTGGACGGCGCGAGCCACCGCCTCGGGCAGCCATCCGATCTCGAGCAATCTCTCGAGCGACGCGGTCTTCACGGCGTTGACACCACCCAATTCCTTCACCAATCGCTTTCGACGGGCCTCTCCCAGGCCCTCGATTCCGTCGAGCGACGACGACGTCATCCGCTTGGCCCGTAGTTCGCGATGGAACGAGTTCGCGAACCGGTGCGCCTCGTCCCGGATTCGCTGCAGCAGGAACAGAGCTTCGCTACCGCGCGGAACGTCGACCGGCTCCGATCGACCCGGCACGAACACCTCCTCGAAGCGCTTGGCCAGTGAAGCCACCGGGATCTCCGACTCGAGACCCAGGGTGCGAACCACCCGTTCGGCCACCGCCAGTTGTCCCTTGCCTCCGTCGACGAGGAGCAATTGCGGCGGATAGGCGAACTTGCGCGGACGTCGATCCTGCTCGTCGTCGTGCTCGGCGTCGCGTTCCTCGAGATACGCCGACAGGCGACGTGTGAGAACCTCCTCCATCGCCGCGTAGTCGTCGTTGCCGTCGACGCCGCGCACCTTGAAACGCCGGTACTCGCGCTTCGACGGAAGTCCATCCTCCATCACCACCATCGACCCCACGTAGTCGGTGCCCTGAAGATGAGCCATGTCGTAGCACTCGATGCGCAGCGGAGCCTCGGGAAGTCCGAGCAGGCTCTGCAGCTCCGAGAGGGCGCGACTCCGGCTGTTGTGGTCGCTGGCCCGACGCAATCGGTGCCGCACGAACTCCTCGGAGGCGTTGCGGGTCGCCATCTCGAGCAACTCGCGCTTGGCGCCACGCTGCGGGGCTCGCACCTCGACCCGGGTGCCGCGCATCGCACCGAGCCAGTCGGAGTGCAGCGACGCCCGGTCGGTCTCCAGCGGCACCAACACCATGCGTGGAATGCCCAACACCGGCTCCTCGCCGTACAGGGCCTCGACCACTTGGTCGACGGTGGCCGCCGGATCGGATCGCTCCACCTTGTCGAGGATGAAACCCTTGCGCCCCACCACGCGTCCACGACGCACGAAGAACGCCTGCACCGCCGCCTCCAGCTCGTCCTCGGCGATGCCGAGCACGTCGATGTCCTCGTCCCGCTCGCCCACGATCTGCTGTCGCTCGATCGCCTTGGTCACCGCGGCCAGACGATCCCGCAGCCGGGCGGCCCGCTCGAATTCGAGGTTCTTCGAGGCTTCCGCCATTTCCGCACCCAGAGCATTCACGACCTCGTCGGTGTCGCCCTCGAGGAACGCGCACAACCGTTCGACGAGACTCGCGTAGTCGACGGCGGAAACCTCGTCCACGCAGGGGCCGCTGCACTTCTCGATGTGGAACAACAGGCAGGGTCGTCCGAGACGCGAGTGCTGCAGGAACTTGCCGCTACTGCAGGTGCGGACCGGAAAGGTGCGCAAGAGCAGGTCGAGGGTCTCCCTGATGGCGTAGGCGTGCGGATACGGACCGAAGTACCGAACCCCCTTGCGCTTGCGTCCTCGCAGCACGACGGCGCGCGGCCATTCCTCGTCGGTCGTGACCGCCAGGAACGGATAACTCTTGTCGTCCCGCAAGCGAACGTTGAAGCGGGGTCGATGCTCCTTGATGAGCGTGTACTCGAGGATCAGGGCCTCGACTTCGTTGCGCACCGTCATCCATTCGACGGTCTCGGCGGTTTCCAGCATCTGAACGGTGCGCGGATGCAACTGAGTCGGATCCTGGAAGTAGCTCGCCACCCTGGAACGCAGGCTGGCGGCCTTGCCGACGTAGATCACCCGACCGGCCGCGTCCCGGAACTGGTACGAACCGGGTTGATCCGGAATCGTCGAGGTGGGCGGCCGATTCAGCATCGTCGCGATCCTAAATGGAGGTCATTTCGAGTGGCCGAGAACCGCGTGCAGGAATCGTCCGGTGTGACTACCCGACACCTCGGACACGGTCTCCGGCGATCCTTCCGCCACCACCGTGCCGCCACCCCGACCACCCTCGGGACCGAGATCGATCAACCAGTCGGCGGTCTTGATCACGTCGAGGTTGTGTTCGATGACGAGCACCGTGTTGCCCTGATCGACGAGACGGGACAACACGGTGAGCAGTCGGCGCACGTCCTCGAAGTGCAGTCCGGTGGTGGGTTCGTCGAGGAGGTACATGGTGTGGCCGGTGCTGCGCTTGGCGAGCTCGGTGGCCAACTTCACCCGTTGCGCCTCGCCTCCGGAAAGGGTCGGGGCCGACTGACCGAGACGGACGTATCCGAGTCCGACGTCGACCAGGGTCTGCATGTGTCGAGCAATGGCCGGCTGATTGGAGAAGAATCCGACGGCTTCGGAGATCGGCATGTCGAGGACGTCGGCGATGTTCTTACCCTTGAAGGTGATGTCGAGCGTGTCGCGGTTGTACCGCGCTCCCTTGCAGACCTCGCACGGCACGTAGACGTCGGGGAGGAAATGCATCTCGATCTTGATGGTTCCGTCGCCCGTACACGCCTCGCAACGGCCGCCCGACACGTTGAACGAGAAACGACCGGGTTGGTAACCGCGAACCTTGGCCTCGGCGGTCGATGCGAACAATTTGCGGATGCCGTCGAAGACCCCGGTGTAGGTGGCCGGGTTCGACCGCGGAGTCCGTCCGATGGGCGACTGGTCCATGTCGATGACCTTGTCGATGTGCTCGATACCGAGAATCTTCTTGTGCCGACCGGCCGGATCCTTCGACTTGTAGATCCGCTGCATCAGTACCGGGAGCAGGATGTCGCGCACGAGAGTGCTCTTGCCGCTGCCCGAGACGCCCGTGACGGCCACGAAACAACCCAACGGGATGCGCACGTCGATGTCCTGGAGATTGTGTTCCTTGGCGCCGACGATCTCGAGCCACTGGAGTCCGGTCGGACGCCGAGTCGAGGGAACGGGGATCGACTTGCGGCCCGACAGGTATTGACCGGTCACCGAGTCCTTGCTCTTCAGGATCCCCTTCACCGGACCGCTGTACACCACCTCACCTCCGTGCTCACCGGCTCCGGGACCGATGTCGACGATCCAGTCCGACTCACGAATGGTCTCCTCGTCGTGCTCGACCACCAGGACCGTATTGCCCAGATCGCGCAAACGCACGAGGGTGTCGATGAGACGGCGGTTGTCGCGTTGGTGCAGACCGATCGACGGCTCGTCGAGGACGTAGAGGGTGCCGACCAGACCAGAACCGATCTGACTGGCCAACCGGATTCGCTGAGCCTCGCCACCGGCGAGCGTGCCGGCGGATCGCGCCAGACTCAGGTAGTCGAGACCCACGTCCAGAAGGAAGCCGAGGCGAGCGTTGATCTCCTTGACCACCCGCTCGGCGATCATCCGGTCCCGATCCGAGAGGGTCAAACCGGCCAGGAAGGCGGCGGCGTCACCGATCGACATCTCGCAGACCTCCGAGATGTTCCTTCCGTTCACCATCACCGCGAGTGTCGCCGGCTTCAGGCGAGCTCCGTTGCAGGCCGAACACGGAACGAGTCGCATGTAGCCCTCGTACTGTTCGCGCGTCCAGTCACTCTCGGCTCCCTCGTGACGGCGTTTGATCCACGGGATCACGCCCTCGAAGGTGGTGTTGAACTGCCGGGCCCGGCCGTAGCGATTCTTGAACTTCACCGTGATGTTGCCGGGGAGTCCGTGCAGCACGATCTTGCGCGACTTGGCCGGCAACTTCGACCATGGCTTGTTCATGTCGATGCCGTGGTCGTTCGCCACCGATTCCAGGATCCTCTGGAAGAAACCGGTGTGGGCGCTCCGCCAAGGCGCGAGCGCACCCTCGGCCAACGAGAGATCCGAATCCGGAACGACCAGTTCCGGGTCGACCTCGAAGGTCGTTCCGAGACCGTCACAGGTCTCGCAGGCGCCGTACGGAGAGTTGAAGGAGAAGTTTCGGGGGGCCGGTTCGTCGTACGACGTTCCACACTTCGGGCACGCGAGGTGCTGACTGAACGTGAGCGTCTCCTCGTCACCACCCACCAACTCGACTTCGGCGATGCCCTCGGCCAGGCGCAGTGCGGTCTCGAGGCTGTCGGTGAGTCGCCGTTCGATTCCGTCCCGACGAACCAGTCGATCCACCACGATCTCGATGGTGTGCTGCTCGTAGCGCGCCAACTTCTTCCCCGACTTCAGGAACTCGCCGATCTCCACGACCTCGCCGTCGATACGGGCCCGCACGAAACCCTGTCCGGACAGATCCTCGAGAAGGGTCTCGTACTCGCCCTTTCGACCGCGGACCACGGGGGCGAGAACCTGGAAGCGGGTGCCCTCGGCCAGCTTCAGGATGCGATCGACGATCTGTTGGGGCGTCTGGCGGCTGAGCCGCGTGCCGTCGGACGGGCAGTGCTGCTCGCCGATCCGGGCGTACAGCAGGCGGAGATAGTCGTAGACCTCGGTGATGGTGCCCACCGTCGATCGGGGGTTGCGGCTGGCCGACTTCTGGTCGATCGATATCGCCGGCGAGAGACCCTCGATCACGTCGACGTCGGGCTTGTCCATCTGCCCGAGGAACTGACGCGCGTAGGCGCTCAGGGATTCCACGTATCGACGCTGACCCTCGGCGTAGATGGTGTCGAAGGCCAACGACGATTTGCCGCTACCCGACAATCCGGTGAACACGATCAACCGGTCGCGCGGGAGATCAACGCTGAGATTCTTGAGATTGTGCTCGCGGGCTCCCCGGACGATCAATTGCTCCGACATCGGTGCGACCTTAGTGAGACGGAACGAGCGCCGCTCAGCCGGCATCCTTCAGTTCGCGACGGAGTTCGTTGATTTCGTCACGCAGTCTCGCGGCGTACTCGAACTTCAGATCGGCGGCGGCCTCGTTCATCTCGTCCTCGAGGGTTCGGATGAGACGCGCCAACTCCTGCTGGGGCAACGTCTTCAACTCGCGTTGCACCTTGTCGCGCTCGCGCTGCCGTCGACGATCCTTGCCGGGAACCGGGGCGCCGGATTCGCCGTCCGGGCGCAACACCGAGAGGATGTCACCCACCGCCTTGCGAATCGTCTGCGGGTCGATGCCGTGCTCGGCGTTGTGCGCCAACTGGAGTTCGCGACGGCGGTTCGTCTCGCCGATCGCGCGCTCCATCGAAGGCGTGACCGCATCGGCGTACATGATCACCTGACCGTCGACGTTTCGGGCCGCGCGGCCGATCATCTGGATCAGCGACGTCTCGCTCCGCAGGAATCCCTCCTTGTCGGCATCGAGGATGGCCACCAGGCTCACTTCGGGAAGGTCCAGTCCCTCACGCAGCAGGTTGATGCCCACCAGCACGTCGAACTCACCCAGTCGGAGTGCGCGGAGAATCTCGATTCGCTGGATCGTGTCGATGTTGCTGTGCAAGTAGCGCACCCGGAGACCCTGTTCGAGGAGATAGTCGGTGAGATCCTCCGACATCTTCTTGGTGAGCGTGGTCACCAGCACCCGATCACCCTTGGTGATCCGGGCCTCGACCTCGGTCATCAGGTCGTCGATCTGGCCCTTGGTGGGCCGCACCAGCACCTCCGGATCGACGAGACCGGTTGGTCGCACGATTTGCTCGACGATGCGCTGGGATTCCCGCAGTTCGTACGGCCCGGGGGTCGCCGACAAGAAGACGCACTGGTTGACCCGCTCGATGACCTCGTCGAACCTGAGCGGACGATTGTCGCGAGCGCTCGGCAAGCGGAAACCGTGTTCGACGAGGATGTCCTTGCGCGAGCGATCCCCCGCGAATTGACCGTGCAACTGGGGAATGGCCACGTGACTCTCGTCGATCACGAGGAGGTAGTCCTTCGGGAAGTAGTCGAGCAGGGTGAAGGGCGGCTCCCCGGAAGATCGTCCGTCGATGTGCATCGAGTAGTTCTCGATGCCATTGCAGTATCCGACCTCCTGGATCATCTCGAGATCGTGCTGGGTTCGCATGCGAAGACGCTGCGCCTCCAACAACTTGCCTTCCTTCTCGAAGATCGCCAGTCGCTCCTGCAACTCCGCCTCGATGCCCAGAACCGCGCGACGCATCCGTTCGTCGCCGGCCACGTAGTGCGTGGCCGGGAACACCACGACCTCGTTCGACTCCCGGAGCGTCTCACCCGTGATCGGATCGATCATCGTGAGTCGATCGACGGTGTCACCGAACATCTCGACCCGGAGCACGTTCTCCTCGTAGGCCGGGTGGATCTCGATCGTGTCGCCTCGAACCCGGAAGTTCCCGCGTCCGAGGGTCATGTCGTTGCGGTCGTACTGGAGATCGACGAGTCGTCGCAAAATGCTGCGCATGTCGTAGTCGACGCCGACGTGGAGTTCCAGCAGTTGCCCCCGGTACTCGTCGGGATCACCCATGCCGTAGATGCACGACACCGACGCCACCACGATCGTGTCGCGACGGGTGAGGAGGGCGGCGGTCGCCGAGTGACGCAGTCGGTCGATGTCGTCGTTGATCGACGAGTCCTTCTCGATGTAGGTGTCGCTGGAGGCGATGTAGGCCTCGGGTTGGTAGTAGTCGTAGTACGAGACGAAGTACTCGACGCGATTGTCGGGGAAGAACTCCCGCATCTCCTGCGTCAACTGGGCGGCGAGGCTCTTGTTGGGCGCGAGAATGAGGGTCGGCCGCTGCACCTTCTCGATGGTCCAGGCGATGGTGGCGCTCTTGCCGGAGCCGGTGATCCCGAGCAAGGTCTGGTAGCGCAGTCCGGCCTCGACGCCGTCGGCCAATTCGGCGATCGCCTTGGGTTGGTCGCCCGCCGGTTGGAAGTCCGACACCACACGGAACAGGGTCGGGTCGGCGGACGTGGTCACGCGGCGAGGTTACCCGTCGCCGATCCGACGAGCGAACTGATGTTCCCACCAGCGGGGGCTGGCGTCACTTCGGTCGTGGCGTGATCGGCTCGTAGTCGGTTGGCAGTTGGGGCAGCGACTCGAGCCACGACCACAGACGGTCGATCTGGGGCCCGAGTTCGGTCATTCCCCCGCTGTTGTCGATCACGAAGTCGGCCGTCGCCAGTCGTTGTTCCCGCGTCGCCTGACGCGAGATGCGCGAACGAGCGTCGGCTTCGTCGAATCCACGGTGACGCACCAACCGTTCCACCTGGGTCTCGACCGGAACGTCGACCACGATTCGACCCTGCAGGCCTTCACGGGGGTTCTCGGTCAGCAACGGAATGTCGAGGATCACCACGTTCCGCGTCGTGCGTTGCTCCATGATCCGCCGATTCATCTCCGCTCCCACCGCGGGATGGACGATTCCGTTGAGATCCTTCAGGGCATCGGGGTCGGAGAACACCTTGGCCGCCACCGCCGCCCGATCGAGGTTCCCGTCGGCGGCCAGTACGTCGGACCCGAAACGCTCGACCAACTCGTCCAACACGGGAGAACCGGGGCGCTGCACGTCCCGCACGATCTGGTCGGCGTCGAGAATGACCGCACCCCGCTCGGCCAGCAGTTGCGAAACCGTCGACTTGCCCGAACCGATGCCACCGGTGAGACCGACGAGGATCATGTCCACAACCTATTCCCGACCGTCGGACACCTCGGCGACCCTTCGGTACCCTCCCTCCATGACCGACGATCCCATCGGAGCCGCCCTCGACGGTGGCTCCGATGCGACCGGCGAACTCTCGTGGCCCCTCGTCGACCGCCGTCGGCGTGGCGGCGTGGCGCCGACGGGGTCGACGGGACCGGACCGCCGTCGCGCCTCGGCGAACCTCGACGATCTCGCCGAGGCCAACGAACTCCTCCTCGCCCTCCAACGACTCTCACTCACGCTTCCGGCGACGCTCGACCTCGACCGGATGCTCGTCGACGCCGAGTCTCAGGTCAGGCGACTCGTGTCTCCCGACCGCGTGTTCGTGCTCCTGCGTCCGCGTCACGTGAACGCACTCGCCATCGCCGTGGCCCGCGAGCATCCCGACCCCGACGCCGACGTCCCCTATCGTCCTCTCATCGGTGGAGCCGAGGACCGCCCACTTCCGGTCGCGATTCGCCGAGCGCTCACCGCGAATCGGAGTCGGCGCGTCGAGCTCGACGAGGGCGCCGGTCTGCAGGCCGACTCTCGCGAGGGCATCTACTCCGCCCTGCGAGCGCGGGGAACCATCATCGGCCTGATCGCCGTCGAGTGGTGCGATCG
>Ga0172376_10003119_pt1 | contig 19831 bp, 17 predicted proteins | sample Lak35m_FD_121114 | JGI IMG/M metagenome (GOLD analysis project Ga0172376, IMG submission 121114) | Freshwater microbial communities from Kabuno Bay, South-Kivu, Congo - kab_092012_35m | ecosystem: Environmental > Aquatic > Freshwater > Lake | place: Democratic Republic of the Congo: South-Kivu... | reverse complement strand
CGCAGCGCAAATGCAAGGTGCGTCTCCATCGGAAATTTATGACGCTGCAACGGCAAAGTATAGTGAGGTAAACCCTACTTATTTTAATCGTGCTTTTAATCCGGTAGCTACAGACCAACTCGCTCTATTCCGTCCAGAACTTGCGGTGGTGGATCGCGCACGGCTAGCTGCAACTAGACCAGAAATAAAAGCAAAACCTGCTTTATCCGTCGAAGAGTTCAAGAAGAAGCCCGGCGAAAGCGAAGATGCGTATGTAGATCGTATATCAAGAAGTACTGGTTCCGAGATGGCCCCCAACATCGTTGAGATGTTGCGTAACAACGACTTGAACGGTGCGTTAAATGCTGTAGCTAACATTCTCCCCGGCTTTTATAGCACATTGGCTACTCGGCTATCACAATTAAATTTGCCGACTGGAGTACGGATTGGGGATCAGCGAAACTTAACTCGGCGTGGTATCGATAATGTGTCAAGCCGAGAACAAATACGCCTGTTTGGGTATTTGCGTGTTGCAACTCCTGACTTCTTCAGTAAGTACTTTAACCAGTATGATAAAGAAGAAAACTTAGAAACTGTATATAAAGGGCTTATTGAGTTACCAAAATTTGTATCTCCAACAAAAATAAATCCATTACGCGCCGAGTATGAAACTGTACTCAAGTCGTTTAATGATTTCATGCCCGGATTGACTGCGTTTGGAGCGTACTACCCAACATTTGATCAAATAAATCTAAACGACAAAATCTATGGGTATGGCGCTGGGATGCGCCGTGAGTCAGGGCTATCTTATCGCACGCTTTTACATGAGTCTGTTCATGCTGCTACTGAAATATTATTAAATACTCCTCTTACCCAAAGAACACCAGAGCAAAACGCTGCAATTGACGAGCTAGAGCGGCTCTATAGATATGCACTTGGTAAGATAAAAGGGGACCGCTACGGGTTTACGAGCCTCTCTGAATTTATTGCTGAGGTTATGACCAACCGTAGTTTTCAGAACGAACTGAAAGCTATTCCGTACGCACCTACTAAGAGCAATATCTTTACTCGCTTTGTCCAAGCAGTGATGAAGCTTGTTGGGCTGGATAACGTAGCCGGTCGTGCAATGGTTGAGGCGGAAAAACTATTTAATGCAGCTCGCCCATATAGAGTCGAATCCGCCGGTCCTCGGTTTATAAAAGGGCCACTTACTTCAGCATGGCGTTCGGTTGAAGATTTAAAGAACAGCAAAATGCCTTGGATTAAAGCGTTACCTCATCTAGCTAATTTCTTCTGGAATATTGCAACGACGCCAGTAAGAATACGAATGTTAGGCGCTTTAGAGCTTCGGCATCTAAGCGATTTAAGTAAAGTTAAGTTTCCTCAAGTGGGCGGCGCTGTTCGTATCATAGAAAAAATGGTTGCCCACAGAGGCCAAATTATGACGGAAGCCGCCGGAATTGCTAAGGATTGGATGACGGCGCAAAAAGGAAGCCTAGCACAAAGTCAATTGCTTGGGCGGCTAATGCTGGAAGCAACTATTACTAAAACAGAAATTGATCCAAAAAACACGGCTATAAACCCCGTTACTAAAAAGCCTTACTACGATGCAAATAAAGTCCCGTCTAAAGTAAAAGATGCGTGGAATACACTCGATCCAAAATTCCAAGACATATACCGTCGAGTAAGAGATTTTTACAGAAAACAATTAGAAAATGCGATTGAGCAGATGAAAGCCAACGCTAATCGAATTGTTGATACTGAAAAAAGACAAAAATTGCTTGCAGCAATCGATAAAGATTTTGCGGAAGACAAACTTGTATATCCATACTTTCCATTGAAACGATTCGGGCCATATTGGTTTGAAGTAAAAAAAGGCGCGGATACTGGATCATACAGAGAATTTTATGAATTTGAATGGCAAGCGCAACGCGAATGGAATTATATAAAGCGTAAAATACAATTACTACGTGGCAATAAAGCGCAACAAAAACTTGCTGTTGAGGGTATGGAAAAGGGGAACTCGTTCTCTCAATTTCAGACCAGAACCTCTGATGTTTCAAACGCGCTCAAAACTGTTAATGAACTAATCGATTCGTTAACAGATGACCTTACTAATCTACAAGGTCAAGAAGAGCGCGAAGATACTATTAGAGAAGTTCAAGCTACTTTGCGTGAGCAAATTAACCAGTTAATCTATACGTTAATGCCCGAACAAAGTTTACGTAGGCAAATGCTAAAACGTAAAGGTATTCAAGGTGCTAGTTCTGATATGCTGCGCGTGTTTGCCAATAGCGCTACTAGAATTGCATATCAACAAGCTCGTACAAAATATGCAACAGAATTTATAAACAACTTAAACAACGCCCGCTCTTACATCAAAAGTTTGAAGACACAACAAATAGTGACTCCTGACCAATTAGAACGGTATAGGGATGTTATTAATGAAGTAGAAAAAAGATATAAACCTATAATGGGCATGGAGGAAACCGACAGTGCCGCAAAAGTTGCGGGTATAGCATCTGACTTTATTACTTTTATGATGATGTCGGCACCTATGTCTGCGGCGTTGAACACTGTAGGTTTTATGCAACTTGCTGCTACTCAAATAGGCGGGCGTTATGGTTACATAAAAGCAACGGATCGTTTGTTTGATAACTTTACCACATACATGGGGTCTACGGTTGAGCGCACAATAATTCCGCTATTACCTACGAAACAAAATGCTAACGGCACTGTTATCTCTGTTAGATTCCCATCTGCTATGGAGAGTAGTAAGCTAAAAGGGCTAGACAAACTTGCGGCAGAACAACTAATAAAAGAAGAACAAGTAAACGTATCTCAAACTTACGATATGGTTGGTGTGGGGGATCGGCCTTCTGAGCTTACGCTAAGTAAGTATGAAGCAATGAAGAGAGCCGTGTTTACTCCTCTGCATCAAATAGAACGCTTTAATCGCGAGATGACACTCCTTTCAACTTTTCAACTAGAGTATGAAAAACTGATGTCGGAGCCGCGACGTGAATCTACTGGAATTATTATTCGGGATGCGCAAGGTAACCCAGAGAAATATCAAAACGACGCAACCACGCCAGACGGGGTACCTTACTCCACAGAAGCTTATGATATAGCACTATCTACTGCTAAAGATTTAACGTCAATTACGCTTGGCGATACTACCCGTCAGATGCGTCCACGTTATTTTATGAACGCGTTAATGGCGCTGCCCTTGAAGTTTAAGCGGTACATGATCACAGCTTTTTATAGCATGATTAGCAATTTTAACCGTGGGTTTGTAACGCCTTTTAGCTCCGCAGAAATAAAACAATTGCGCACCGTGCTTGAGCTAGATAAACAGCCGCCCGATGTAATTGATCAAAAAATAAAAGAAGCTGAAGAATTTAGGTCTGAAATTTCTAGGGAAGGTAGAAAAGCATTGCTAGGTACGTTAACGGTAACCGGTTTGTTTACGGGGGCCGTAGGTATGCCGTTATACAATCTTTTAATGCCTACACTTGTCGGTATGTTTACATCTGACGACGACGACGAGTTCTTTGATTTTGACAACTGGTTCCGTAACTATATGGAAGTTGAGTTTGGAGGATATTTGGGAGGGCTTCTTACACAAATGGGTATGAATGAAAAAGAAGCTAAGAAAGTTGGTAAAAAAATTGGAGAGTCACTAGCGGTAGGGCCGATTACAACTTTAACAGGTGGAAGTTTTACTGAACGTGCAAGTTTAGACTTCAAATCTTTGTTGTTTAGAGACATGCGGTACACACCATCTACGCGAGAACAAGTGTTAGAAGCAATGGTAATTGCACTGGGGCCTGCGGCTGGATTAGCTACCAACTTTGCGGATGGTGTCGATCTGTTTAAAGAAGGACAGTACGGACGAGCGTTTGAAAAGTTTTTACCTGCGTTTTTATCTAAACCGCTATCAGCCTACCGTCTTGCAACTGAAGGCGCACAAACCAAGCGTGGGGTTGAAATTATTAGCGGCGATATTACTGCTTCAGAAATAGCAATGCAATCAATTGGGCTTACCCCATACAGAATTTCTGCGGCGCAAAAACAATCTATAGAAGCGGTTCAAAAAGCTCAAAAAATTGAAAGTCGTAGAAACGGTATTATGAATTCGTTGTGGATGGCTCATATATCTAATGACGACAAAGCATTTGACGATGCTCTTAAAGATGCTTCAGATTTTTCTTCTAGGTATCCAACACTTAAAATTGGATACGACGAGATAATGAATTCATTCAAACAACGCGCAAAAGACAAAGCTATTGCGGAAGCGATAGGCGCAAAAGTCTCCAAGAAGATGATCCCCATAGTGTCGCCAATGCTGCAACACGAAAGGGAATAAAAAAACCCCCAACGCGAGGGGAGAGTAGCGTCGGGGGTAAACAACAACTAGGAGAACAGCACATGGAATATGCTGTCGGGGTAATATTACTACCGAATTCGCCAGATTCGCAAGCCCCTGATCCCGTCCTCGATTACCACCTTCATAGTTACCCTAAATCCTAGTCGTTGGGTTATTTTTTTAACATCTCCCCGTGCCTCTTGCGCGTGAATGCAAGGGATAAAGAAGGAAGCCCCGACCGCGAAGCCCCTCCAGTTCACCTCGTAAAGAACCCCATCAACTACCATTGGTGCCGTTGGCTACCGCCTCATCGTCCTGTACTTCTTCTTGATCGGTGGTAGCAGCGTTGATGTACAGGTCAGGGTCAAGGAAGTCACCGCGAGAGCAGTCAAAAACGTAAGCGTCCACTGGCGGCGTGCTGGAGAGCTTGGTTCCTTTTGCCATTCGTTTTTTAATAGTGCCGACATATACACCCTCCGAAGTCAAGGCGTTAAGAATGTCCTTTAACGTAATCTGATTCTTTGAGCAGTACTCCCTGAACTTTTTGGCAATAATAAACAGTTTCTGGGTATCCGGCTCCATACGTACGATTAGTTCCCCTCGCGGTTCTAGGATAGGCAGTAGTTCAACCCCAGTGCGTTTATCCACCTCGTCGTTAATAACCAAAGTGTTCTGACGTTGCTCGTTCCAGAACTCGCCAATTACGCTAGCATAGGATGATGCAGGTGGCTTAATCTCCTGACGCATCTGGTTAAACTCCTTAACCATCCATCTGAACACGCGGCCTACATCAATATCAATTATCCCAAGTTTACGGGCAAACATCGCCCCTGCAATATTGCAAGCAGCTACGCCCGACCAGAACCGCTCTCGGTTGGTAAAGCCGATCTTGCGGTCAATAAGAACTTGGATGTCTTTGACTTGCTTAATACGTTCTTCAAGGTTGCTCACCAAGTCACGGATATAGATACGCCCTGCATGCCCATAGTTCTGGTACAGCTTAGGAAAAATCTCGTCAGCTTCTTCTTTAGTAAGTACGTTCGTATCAGGTATCGTGTACTCGATGATCCGCATCAGTTCCCCATCGGGGGTAGACTTCAGAGACTTTAGTTTATCCACGCCGGAAGCATTAGAGGAGGACAAAACCATGTTCGCCCACCGTGCAAAGTTAAGTCGCTCGACGTTCTCACTGGCTTTCATGCGCCCTCTGCCTCGCCCTTGAGAAACAGCATAGGCAAAATCAGAGAAGGCATCTGGCAGCATCTTAGTAATCTCGTCGCAGCCGAGTGGGATGTTGTTCATCACACCAAGCCGGTGCAAGCGCGTGTTCATCGTATCGCGCTCAATCAGCATCACTTCTTCAGGATGACTATAGACGCTGTGCATCGCCTTAATAACTGTGGTCTTACCTGTGCCTGACTGATTGTTAATCATGTTAATCAGCGCACCTTTTAGATTCAGGTGCTTGAGCAAAGGCCCGCCGAATGCAGTGAAGAAGCCAAATGCCATAGGCTCCATACCCGGAGAGTCATAGATATTGATAACCTTCTTCCACTCTTCCAATGATCCAGCCGGTATAAAGTGATCTGCCAACCGCTCTGTATAACTAGACGGTGGGCTATAGCGGTCGCCATCGGCACAGATTTCGGTATCTCCAACGACAAATGAGCGGTTGTTTTCAGTCCATCCAAATTGAGTACGCATGATGTCTGCTCCTTCTTTATACTGTAGTTCTTTTGTAAACCGTACGATGTAGGCCATGATGGAGTCCATTTGCTTCTTCAGAGCAACAATACCAAACCAAGCTAACTTGTCTCGCAGTTTGTCTGTAGCTAACAAATCGGTATTAGGCAGTGCAAACTCTCTAACACCATCTTTCGGTGTATGCAGCCGCATCCATATAACTTCACCGTTTTGCGGGTCTTTCATGCGTTTAACGACGTAGAAATCATGCTCGTAAACCAGCACCGCATCCTCATCCTCGTCATCCTCAGACTTGCGGTACACGCCACCGTTTTTGCCACGGAAGTATGGGAAGGGATACTCCGGTATGGTGTATGTGACAGGCTTACTCGCATCGGCGGTAGTGAACTCAACGACGTTATCTTCTGGAGAAGCTTCGGCTATCTCATGCCCAAGTACAATCGGTGATGTGATCTTGTCCTTGTTAGGGCAGTTATCGCACCCGCCGGGATTGATCTTCTCGAACGCATCGCACGTGTAGGGTCCCTTTATCTTTGACGCTTTCTCTATCGTCGCATTGACTGAATACTCGGGGTGCTTATTAGAGACATCATGTATGGCGGTTTCCATATCCACGCAGTGAGCAGCGATAGATAAGGCGGCCCTCCAGCGAGGCTCTTCTACTGTCTCTTGGTTCTGCACTGCCGAGAGTAGTTGCGGACAACCCTTGTCGTTCTCGGACTTAATCATGATGGTGGTAAACCGAGACTGCTTGTTACCCATCAAAGACTTGGTCAACTCGTTGACGTTTGCAGAGCCGTAGTCAGGCACTTCTTCAAGAGCGCCGAAGATATTTTTAAATTCTTCGTAGGGTACCGCCGTGCCACTGAACATCAACTCCACCTTAATCGGTGGGTCGCCTTTCATGTTCAACGTATCTGGAATACGCAGGATAGACGCAGCGTCTGCGGTACGTGACGGGTCAGCATGCAGCCCACGCTCATGGCAGACTACCTTTATTTTCTCCGCTACAGCTTTCCATTCCAGTCGTGTAACTGGCTCAACTAAAGGCCAGTAAACGTGAATCCCGCGCCCGGAGTCAACTATGGAAGGAAGAGGTAACCCTAAGTCGGCACAGAAATGCTTGAGGGCTTTTACACCATCAACCTGTGATGCGTAGGGCTTACCTTCCCCGCAGTCGATGTCTAGCCAAAACGCTTTGATATTTTTTACATTGTCGGCGGTGCGAGTGCTATTCGTCTCGTACTTTGAGCAAGCAAAATAAACATCGTAGTGCTTTGCTAGTAAATCATCCGCTTCATGCTCAACTTCCTCCAGAGTCTGCACAAAGACTTGTTTCGGCATTCCGGTCTTTTTAAGACCAACTACGCAGTACCAACCCTCATCAGAGAGGACTGCTGACAATAAGCTTGTGTTCGCCATTTCTGTCGCCGGTGCCGATGTTATAGGGAGAACTTAGCTTTTTTCAGCATGCCCCAGATTTTCTCAGCGTTAGATTTGCGGGGTTGCCACTCACCTACGAACCACTTGTAGATGGTCATCCGACTAACAGAGAAGTAATCTGCTACATCTGAAACAGGAATTTCTTTTGTGATGCAGAATCGCCCCAGCGCAACACCGGGGCTTTTCGCGTCAGCAGCTAAGTTCGCTTTTATGATTCTCGAAGCATAACCACGGTTGTCCATGATTAGTCATCGGTTGACCAGCTATTGATTACGTCGGCGAAGTCTTTCTTCGATGTAGGCTCCGTATTCTTCTTTGCAGTGCGCTTAGTCGGTTCCGAAGGCTCTTCTTCCGAAACAGTCTCTTTAACCTGCGGCGCTTTTTTCTTAGCCCCATCCAGCGTTGCAGGAGTCTGCGTAATAGCCGCCTTAGCCGCTGCTGAGTCACCCCTCTCACGTGCAACCTCCCATTCTTCGCGAGTCAAGAAACGCACAGGCTTGAACGTCAACTTAGGCGTATCGGAGTCGGAGTCCAAACGCATCTCAGTTACGAGAGTGTTAATGTTTTTGCCCTGCGAACCAACATACTTAGCGTACTGTTGGAAGGGCATTTTGTCTACATCACCACGCCCGAAGATCGACGTTGCAGCGAGCGATAACTGATAGACATCTCCCTTGATGTCATCGGCAAGCAGAACCGCCAGACGTTGCTGGAATCGGCAAGCACGTGAATCGCCCTGACCGGAACCTTTGATGTTCTGTGGACAACCTTCGCACGAATTGTGCTGCGGAGACTCGATACTTGCATCAGGCTTCTCACCGTCGTTTGACCAGCAGTCTGGAGGCGCCGACTCGCCCGGAGTGTATTTGCCCTGATAGAACTGACGTGCAATCTGCCGACCACCATTGACGATGACAACATGCATAGCACGGTTCTCATTCTTTGCAACTTCCTCACCCGACACCATAAGACGGAATACGCCGCCACGGATAGAGATGCGCTTGACTGATGTATTACCTGCCAACGATTTAGTCAGGTCGTCGAGTTCAACTTCCTTGAGGTAGTCGGGCAGGTTGTTTGATTGGAACAAAGTAAGATCGCTCATTGTTTTCTCCTGATTATTTACGACGGATTGTGATTTCGTATTCACTATCGATGTTCAGTCCCGGTGGGTGTGCATCGGGGTTCTGTTCCATGAATTCCTTCATGTTCATTTGGTGAATACGTTTTTCCAATAACTCCATAGCCCCGTGTTCTCGCATGAACCCATAGAAACTCTCCCAGTCGTTAGTCCAGTAGCGATTCTTGATGGTGCGATACGCCGTAGCGTTAGAGGTTGAAAAGCTTGTGACGCCAGTATCTTTTGAGATGTCAAGCAGCTTATGTTTAAGCACAGCCATTTGCTCATCTAACGCAGCAGCTTCTGCTTTGTATTTACTGGTGAGCGCGTCTTTGGTATCGCGAATACGTATATACGTATCGACAATAGTATTGATAGGGATGTCTGTAGACATTGCGTTCTCCTGTTGTTGGAATTCTTATGGTACCACTATTCTTGACTGTGTCAAGAACTATTCGTTCAATTCATTTCGATAGAGGTCGATGATCTTGATGTGAACGTCCAGTTTGTTTTGCAGCGCGGCATAGAGTTTTGCCTCGACTGGACTACCTTCAATATGCACTACAGTAACAGGGTTCTTTTGCCCTTGTCTATGCACACGTGCATTTGCTTGGAGGTAATACTCGATAGAAGTTATTGGCGCGTACCAAATGACAACATTGGCAGCAGTAAGTGTTACGCCGTGAGCAGCGGCTTGTGGTTGAATCAATAACACTCGCGGGTCTTTTTCTTCTTGGAAACGCTTGAATATGTCAGTACGTTTCGTTACGGAAACTTCTCCGTTAATAACATCACAAGAAATATTGTTCTTTGTTAAAAAATCTTTAAGGAGTCCAATGGTATGCGTGAACGGCACAAAGATAAGTATCTTGTTCGTAGCTTCTTCAATAACTTCCAAAACGACATCAAGTCGGTTAGACGTATCAAACTCAATAACATTCTTAGTATCTGTGTACACCGCACCGCAAGCAATCTGTAGTAACTTAGTAAGGTTGGAAGCCGCGTTAACCGCTGAGACATCTTCGCCCGCTGCTTGGATCAGCATGTCCTTCTTTAGCTGCTTGTAGTACTTAGACTGTTGTGGTGTCATCGGTGCATAGCGCGACACATGCGTGACATCCGGTAAGTCAAGACACTCGGCCTTGGTGTAGCGTATCGCTGGCTGCAATAGCCTATGCACCGTCTGCTCTGCGCTCGGCTTGGGTATCCACTTAAACCGTGTCAACTGTTGCATCACTGCATCTCTGTACGCACCGAACAATGTCGGCGTACGTGCGGGTACGCACATCTTGGCTAGGCCGTAAGCATCCAACGGTGACTGTGCTGCTGGTGTGCCAGTCATCATCCATAGCCACGTCCTGCTATTCATAATTTCTTTAAGTGCTTTAAACCGCTTGGTGCGATGGTTCTTGTATGCGTTCGCCTCATCAACGATTATCAAATCAAAGCCACCTTGTTTGACTTCGTCTTTTACGATGTCAAGCCCATCAAAATTTATAACAACGTACTCGGCACCGCTGTTAACGATTGCCTTTCTCTTGGAACGGTCACCATAGGCGACATCAACGCTTCTGTGAATAGCAAACTTAAACAGGTCTGCTTGCCACGCCGACTGCATGATCGACAGTGGACAAATAATAAGCACGCGGTTAATTGCCCCTTGCATGAGCAAGTAGTCCGACGCCCAGATAGCAGACGCAGTTTTGCCAGTACCTTGCTCGTTAAAGCAAAAGGCTCGTTGGTTGACGGTTAAGAATGACGCAGTATCTTTCTGATGCGCCATAGGTCTGTACAGTCCGGGCCAGTCGTAGTCCCGCAGAATCGGTGAGGGCACTTTGCGAACCCCCACCTTACTTAACGTCTGCGCTTCTTCTAACCCCCAGAACACAACAACTTCGCTGACATCTCCCTGCTTTGCTACAGCTTTGCTTTTCTTGATTGTCTCTGTAATTCGACTAGGCCACTTAGTCCGCACTACAAGAAGTTTGTCGTCAACTATTCTCATTTTGGTTCATGGTTTGACTTGCGAGGATACGATCTGTTGTCACTTGCAGTCTTGACGCGCAGATTGCCTTTGGTCGTTTTGCCACCTTTGGATAGCGGGGTCTTATGGTCTACGTCTTTACCATCGCCCTTCTGGACTTGCCCCGCTTCCATCATGATTCGCCTAGCCTTGTTGCGCTCGGCGCGTTTCTTTTTTACCTTCTCGGTACCATCGTACTGCTCATACTCTTTTTTGTACGGACGTGGTTTATTGACGTAAGGCATGATTTTCTCCTTGAGTACCTTTGATTAGCTTCCTCATTTCGTCATACGCGGCTTTGCTTTGTTCGTGCGTACTAGCTAACATCATGTCCCGTGCATCTTCAAAAACTTTGCCCAACTCACGAAGCGTCTTTGCTGCCTCTAAGTCAATTTCAGTACGTGGCATTTCTTCCAAAGCGTTTGCCAGTTTTTCTATGTTGCGTGGGATAGTATTCATTATTTAAATTTACCTCTTCCTCGTTAGCTAAAATTTCAGCCACTTTTGCCATACCAACCAGTTTGATATCCTTATCCATCAAATGTGCTAAATCTTCTTCTTCCTCCGGTGCAATATCAAAGACAACGGTATTGAGGCTAGAAAATTTAGGGGCGGTGACTACACAATCATATCCGTTCCATGTGAACTTGTTAAGCCCGCGCAAATGTTCTTTAATGACAACTTTCTTGTCCTTGACCGTGCGTTCGTGTTCGCTGACAAAGTGAATGATCTTCTTGCGCTTGCCGGTTTCGGTTTGAATGGTCAAGTCACGATCCGCAAAGTACTTTTTGGTGTCCATGCGATCTAACGAAAACACCAATCGGCGTTTACCCAACTTCGTAGATACATTCCAGCTTTTATCTTTACGCTGCGTCCACCAATCAAATACATTTTTAAAAGTAATTTTGTAGTGATGCAGAACTGCTTGCAGATCTTTATTCTCTGCTTCGTGCGGGTACATCATTGCTGGGTTACCATTCCACCGTTTGTTGTAATAAGTGCCATGTCGATCACGCACACTCACAATTTCTTGGCGCATCTCTCGGCATACCGACACCTTACCTGTTTTCTTGTCAATGACAACATACATCACCATCCACATCAGCTTGCCATATACTTTTATTACTTCACCAAACTTGTATGCGTGTCCCGGCAGCGGTTCTACCCCCATCGGCAGTTTGGATATTTTCAGGGCGAAAAATATATGTGGTGCTATCCTGTCTTCACCGTCTTGATGCGGAAACGCTACTGCCATCATCGCCGGTAAGCTGTCTAGACTTTCTACTAATACATCTTCGCCATCTGGCACTAGCAGTAACTCAAACGGGTGCGGTATGTAAATACCTAATCTTGAAAACCCAACTCTCTCATCCGCTGTTATCCAAGAGTCGCGGGTAGGCAACTGAATGATTTCAAACATCCACTTCAAACTGGTAAGCAGTTCGGAGAAGGACTCGGAGAACGATAGGCTTTTACCATCGGGCGCGATGTAAAACGGAGTACGTTTCTTCCTTGGCTTCTTCGGCTCGGTCGGCGTTTCGACCGCTTCCACCACTTCAATTGGTTCGTGCTTCGGGCCAAACAACCCTAGCACGTAGGATATGAATCGTTTAACGTAATACATAGCTCACCACCTCGCTTCTCCATGCGTTGCTGTCGTTGGTTTTACTACTTTCGGTTTCGGCTGCGTTACTAGCTTCCACCCTTCCTGCATAAACCGCTGCGCTGATTCTTTGTCCCAAAACTTACGCAGTAATACATCATCCTCGTCGTAGATAAAGTACCTCATACGCGAAGAATGAACCCAAGAACTTTAGATAGAAACGAATACTGTTCCTCTCTGTATCCAAGCAACAGACTTTGCATGAACCGCTCCTCGGGTGTCCACTCGTCCTCTTTGAATCTTGGGGCGTAAAACTGTCCTATCTTTGGTAGTTCTTCTTTAATAAATTTACCGTCACGTAGCATGGCAACCTCCCAACCTAGTATTGGCTTTTTCCGTTGTGTTCACAGTCTACGACTGCACAAAATTTACGACAAGTAAAATTAGGTCTTGGGTTCCAAACGTCCTTAGTCATTGCAACCTCCAGTTGTCGAGCATGATCTATCCACTTAATCCACGCCTCTGGTTGTGCGTCGCTCTGATACACTTTTGGCACTAGGTCTTGCGCTACCAAGAACAGCAATCCTGCCTTGATAGTTTTTATTTCTGGAAAGTGCTTGAATGTTAGTAGCGACAACAACTCTAATTGTTTTGTATCAGCGTATTCACTCTTCTTGCTTGTTTTGTAATCGACGATTCTTGCGGTGTCGCCATTGATTACTAACAAATCAACTATCCCTCGTACCCACACTTCAGGGTCATTGAACTTGCATGGAGTGAAATCTTTCTTCAAACCCATTTCGTATTCACATAGCTTCTCTCCTTTTAAGTTTTTCATCGTTGCCAACTGCGGACGAAACTGCTCAAACTTCGGTGGTAAATCTGTACCGTCGCGAATGAATTCTTCAGCAGCTTTGTGTACCGCGCTACCGTAAAGCAAATGTTCCTGTGGCGGCTCAGTAATATCTTTTAGTATGCGCAGTCGGTGATACTTGCGAGGACATTGCAAGAACAAAGACATGCTGGAGTACGACCACGTGTAGTTCATTTGATCTCTCTCGCTTTCATCATTGCGTCTGCTATTCCATACGCTAAATCAGCCAAGGATTCAAACTCCTCTTCGTCGTATGACCACTCCCAATTACCACCAAAATCACGGTTATGGTTATGTTCTACCATCTTAAACGCTGTGTGCATAAATTTAGCCGCAAAGTAATCGCGTAAGTCCATGCCCTTCTCGTTCGTTACGTTTGGAAATGCTTTCATGTGTTCTTCTCCTTTAGTCTTGCTTCCAGCGCGGCGATCATGTCCACCACATACGGACGGTTCGCCAGTGAGATTTCTTTGGCTTCTTCAGGGGTTAGTCCTACCCACTCACGTTTTTTATATAACGGTGTGTAGTTCTCTGGATGCGTGACGGATTTGTACAAGTTGCCTTGTTTATCCATGTATGCGGCGGGCTTATCCATTGTTCTTCTCCATCTCTTTCCCTGCTTCCATGCCCATCTTGTAAGCATCATCCCAACCGTTAACGTTGACAGATGCTGCATCCCAACCACGGGAGAACGCCACCCAGTGCGAGGACTTCTTGATCTCGTCCCAGTCGTACTCGACATAATGCTTGGACTCTTTCATCCACAGCAGCCACGCTTCTTCTTTAGTCACGGCGCACCCCTTTCTCGTATAGCAAAAGCGCAATCGGCAGCATTAGTATCACCAAACTCATCGCCTAATTTGTCACATGTCTCCGCACAAGCTTCACGTTCAGCGACAGTAACCATCTCGGCAAATTCTTCCAATGTTTCTTCGCAAAAGATAAACCCCAAGGAGTTGCCGTTTTTCATCGCATCTTGCGTCTTGCGAGAAGCTTTTCGCGCCATAAGAAGAATTTTTTCCCTACTCATTTTTTCCATTTCACCGCTCCTCCATAGCTAAGGCCAACCTTTACCTCACAGTTAAGTGGCAACGTCTGCGCCCAACTCGGCCTCCATCGCATACACTCCTGCACATATGCTGCCGCTTCATCCGCCTCGGCTTCGGGTGCTACACAAGCAACAGCATCATGGACAGTCAAGACCACCTTGTATCGCTGTGCGATCTTCAACATCTGCTCACCAATCACACACCGCGCCAACCCCTGACAGATATTCTCAACCACCTTACCACCGTAAATTTTGGTAGCGCCCTTGCGAGTGTCGTAAATAATCTCCTGCCCAAACTTCGTACTCGCAATGCCAAACTTAATCCCCGGATACTTTTGTGGTATCCCGCTAGGCATATCAAATCCAACGCCGGGAATGAAGTACACCGCCTGATCCTGCACACCAAACGGTACAGCTTTCAAGTCGCCCTCAGCCAAAGTATGCAAACACCGCGACGCCTCTTCCCATAGTTTTGGTATATGAGGAAAGCCAGATCGATAGGTTTGAAGAATCTTCTTGCAGAACTCAATATCAAGCCAGACACCGAACGACATCAACTGCATCTGAAACTTCATTGCACCCATGCCGTACCCTGCTCCGAGGATTGTTGTCTTTCCGACAAAGCGTTCATCCTCTGTTACCTCGTCGGGCATCTTCCGGTAAATCTTGCCAGCCATTATTTTGTAAACGTCCTCGCCCTTCTCAAAAGCTTGTACCAAATCTTTCTGCCCTGATAGCCAAGCAACAATCCGTGCCTCAATCTGTGACGAATCGGCATCCACAAGCACGTACCCCAACGGCGGGCATATCGCTCGTTTCAATGTATTCTTGTCCTTACCTCGGCTTGGTAGGTTCTGTAGGTTCAACTTATCGTCGCCACCCCAACGTCCTGTGTGTGCTGCGTAGTAGCGTAGTGGTACGGGTAACTTGCCACGCTTGGCGATGTCGATAAACCGCTGTGTCCTTGTCTCCTCCAACGTAGATTTCGTACCTAACCGCGCAGCCACCAACGCTTGCACCTCCTCGTTTGGATGCTCTGCCAATGCTTTAAACCCCTCATCGTTCTTGGCTAACGCCAACGTAGACTTGCCTGTGGTCGGGCTTACTTTCGTCGGCGGGATAACACCAAGCTGCTGCAAACGCTCGGCAAACTTCGGGTTCGACAATAGCGTCTCCCTATCAGCATTCGCCTCGGCAATTAACTTTTCCTTACGCTCAACCACCTCAATTAAATGCTGTTCCAACAATGGCAAGTCCAGTACCAGCGTAGGTTCAATAAACATACCCAACGTCAAGTCGATCAGCTTTAGTTCTTTTTTGGTAAAACCTTCCTTCAATATGTTGAACAGCTTGTACGTCAGGTCAACGTCGTTTATGCAGTACTCTCCATACTGAGCTATCTGCTGCGGGGTGAAGTCCTTCCTTCGCAAACCCTTCGCCCATCTAGTGTCATCGCCTTTAGTGCCTAAGGCGTAACGATCTGCAAGTTTTGCCAAACTGTTCCCGACTTCCACACCTTCGGTTGCACGTGCCATTGACAGCGTGTCCAACCAGCCCATCGGTTTGATACCAAAGTGCCACGACATAATCGCACCGTCGAACAATGTGTTGTGCGCAAGCACCAGCGATTCAGCCCAATTAAACGTATCAAGAAACAATTTGATTTGTCCGTGAGAACCAGTACACCACGTAGTTTCTTCATCGCCGACTTTTACAGCTACGCCGATAACCTCGAACCGATCATCTCGTACGTACTCCTCAGTAGTATGTTTAGCAAACCCATAATCTTGCGAGAAGTAGGTTTCAAAGTCGATGGTAATGATGCTCATGTTCTGTCTTGATAAATTGTTTTACCGGGGATATACGGTCTACTTTCTACGTCTGCTTGTATGCCGTTAAACACGGTTTCGGCTATCGCAACTTTTAGCCCCGCCCTACGTACCCGTTTAATGATAGGGGCTAAGGCGACACGCTCCCAAAAAGAAAAGGTTCCAACCGCATAGATTCGCATAAGCTCACGCTTTAATGGGTCATCGCACGTTTCAAGTTTGTCGATCATTAGCTTGACTTCATCGCAGCTAAGTTCGTACGCAAGTTTTTGAATTATGTTTATCAACGCTTCTCTCCTGTGGGAACGGTCATTGGAATAATGTCTCTAGGTCTTGGATGTTGTCTTGGTAGATAACGAAGGCTAACCCGCCGCTATCCGTTATCCTGTTTAGCTCACGTAGTTGAAGCGCAGTAAGATTGCCGCGTCCCGCTTTGGTTTCTATCGCGAAGAACTTACCCCGCGCACAGCCAACGAAGTCGGGCACACCGCTGCGACCATAGCCGCCCGTTGCCGGCATGAAGTAATAAACTTTGTGTTGGTCTAGCAGCTTCTTTACCGAGGCTTTGACCTTACCTTCTGGGGTGTACATTCCACTCTCACTACAGTCACAAGTGGACTCAGTATAGAACGGAGGGATGAGGAGCGCAACAGCTTTTTATATTTATTTTCGCTATCGCGTTGGCGGGGGCAATAGATAAAAAAAGGGACAAGATGACATTGCGTCAACTTGTCCCAAACATTTTTCACTTAGCTAAAGGGTTTAGCTGTGCGTAATTATCTCACCACTGGGCAGGAAGTACCAATTAGTATTGTTAATCGAGAACTTCACGCCGATAGATTCTACCGGTTGTTTGTAGTCCAGCATGCGCAGCATGGCGAGCTTGGGTTGATACAACTCAGGCAACCCATACGAATCCGCATGCCTTGTTACTCTGGAATCACAAGACAACGAAGTCTCCAGATTAACCGCTGTCAGCGTACCATCACGTTCCTCTCTGACAACTAACCCACAGCCTGACTTGAAGTCCGCATGCACAGAGTTAGCAATACGACTGTTATCAAGTATCTTGTCTGCTTCCTTGTACTCCAACACTTTCTTGATACGCGAGAAGTCAAATGGCTCACCCTTGTGTATAGCAAACGCCATTTCAATCAACGGCACTTCGTGATCGTCACCAATGCGTTCGGCGGCACGGTTCACGGTGTATATGATTGAACTGAACTCGTTAGACATTTGAGCCTTGACGCTATCGATTATCTCCGCTGGTGTAGATACCCTAGCAAAGTGCTTAATCGCAGCGTTCAATGCTTGCTTCGGATGTATCGTAGTCTTGGTATCCTTTGGTTGAATACGATTGTTGATGTGCGGTGACTTGATGCGATACACCGTCTGCTTACCAGTATTCCGATAATTCTCACGCTTGACCGAAAGCTTGCCGACTTCCTCGTTACCGTTGAATACAACGACTCGCACGATCTTCTTGGTAAAATCCTCATCTGCTACCTCAGAAGGAAACATCTCCCAATCGTTGGACTCGAATGAAATGCTAGGAACCTTCAGGAATATCTTCTCCATGATATCTTGCAACTCATGAAAGACTGGCATGCCTAGCATCTTCTCAGTTATAGCAATATTCATACATCCTCCCCTTACCAATTAAATTTAGCTAAGATGTCGTCAACATCTTTCTTCACCTGCTCACGCGCACCGCTGTCCTCACGCAAGTCGTCAATGTCCATGCCATGAATCGCTTTGGATAACTGCGCCCTCGCATCCTCTAGCTTCGGGTCACGCGTTACGTTCAAGCGATCAAGCAATGTCACCATCTGTTGCGCGTTGGATAGCAGCGTAGAGTGAAACCGATTTCTCACGCCATCCTGACCATCTGTCAGTTTGTCGCTCATGTGCTTCAAACACTCATGCAACCTACCCCACACATCACGCATGGCAGACTCCAGTCGGCTGTTGAAATGCTCGGTGTACTGCGCGGCCAACTCCTTCTTAGCTTGTTCTGCTATGTCGATACGGAAATCACCCGACGTAGGTACAGGTAGCACCGCATAGCTAAAGCGGAACTTGTGCGCGATACTCTCAACAGGCGGGTACTCCTCTCGGTCAAACAAATCACCAAGCTGGAATGCCGCTGCTGATATCAACGTAGGGTATTGCTGCAAGAAGTTAGCGACAAGCTCCTCGTAGTTCTGCTTGTGCATGTCCATCTGCGACTTGTACCCATTGAAGAAATGTTCAGCAGTCACGACCCGCTGTCCGTTGTCAGACCAAGGCAAGCTGTTGAAGTTGTTCCACAGTCGGACTTGCGCAGCATACTTAGTCACCGCTTCCAACGCCGGACTACCTGCAAGTAAATGCTTGTGGTAGTTGCCAGCCTTGACCTTGGTGTTCTTCGCAGAGTCAACCTCCATCGATACCTTCTTGTCCAGTTTCCTAGCAGTCCAGCAAGAGATGTTAAGTTCAACCAGCAACGATGACGTTGCAATCCCGAACGACTCGAATTGTGGCGTTTCCATGTTCATTGTTTTCTCCTAGTTATCCTACATAAACACTCTGCCCATACTTCGGCACAAAGTTCTTATTACCCACCACACACCACAGCACAGGTGCGCTGATGCGACCCCACTCATGCCACCCATCACCGTAGAACTCACCGTCAGTCAGCATGACCACACACTGCGGCGCAATCCTCTCGGTTTCGAGGAACACAGGCACACACTCAGGCATAGTGCCGCCACCACCTCTGGGCTTTGTCGTATTGATGAGTTGCTCGACCTCGGCCCCGCGATAAGTTTCGCGTCCTGCTACGTGGCTATCCCAATACAATAGCTCGACTGTCTCAGGCGCCACTTCCTCACAGATCGACTTCACCTCACCCATGAACTGCGCCAGCATCTCCCCGCCAATCGAACCGGATGTATCGACACCTAGTACGAACAGCTCGGCCTTCTGCGACACCGCACTCGGCATGATGATGTCCATACCAAGATAGCGACGATTAGGTCTGCGCCATGTCGATTGGTCACCACCACGCGTGTTGGTCTTGACGAACTCACGCAACGCCTCACGCCAATCTACTTTCGGATGCAGTAGCTCGTTGATGCCACGCGGTACTTTGCCTTTCATTTTCCCTGCTAGAATTGCCCCTTCACGCAACGCGCTGTCGATGTCTCTGGATAGTTCCTCAACTTCCTTATCTGACAACTCATCAGCACCCGACCAGTCATGCTCATCAAAGCCATTAGCGTCTGCTTTGTTCTCGCCGTTCTGTGGTTGGCCTTGACCACCGACAGGACTTCCTGACTCACCGTCAGATTGTCCATTACCAGTACCATCGCCGTCCCCTTCTTCCTGCATTTCCTTCTTTAGTAGCTGGTACACCTGCTTGGTATCCATGTCGCGATACTTATCGTCAAGCAAGCCTAGCAACTTACCGTCTGCATCACGGGGCATAGCCACCACCAATCCATTCGGGTCGGCATCGCGTATCTGCAAGTTGATGACATAGTCCATCGCTGCGTTGGCGAGCATTGCGTTCTCTTTGGCAATACCCTTCCATACCGTCAAGTGACGATAGGCTTTGTGCATGGCTTCGTGTACTACAACAAACGCGAGTTGCTTGTCGTCTAGGGAATCGACGAAGGCGCGACCGTATATCACGTCTCTCCCATTAGTACAAGCAGTTGCGTGTGTTTCACTCACCGATACTTTGCCGACCATGAACACACCGCTGAACAAACAGAAGTCAGGATGTTTCATAAGTTGTGCATGAGCGCGTTCGATACGCTTCTCAGCAGGTATTTTTGCTTTCATTGTAGCCATTG
>Ga0172376_10003114_pt1 | contig 19851 bp, 22 predicted proteins | sample Lak35m_FD_121114 | JGI IMG/M metagenome (GOLD analysis project Ga0172376, IMG submission 121114) | Freshwater microbial communities from Kabuno Bay, South-Kivu, Congo - kab_092012_35m | ecosystem: Environmental > Aquatic > Freshwater > Lake | place: Democratic Republic of the Congo: South-Kivu... | reverse complement strand
GACGCGCGGCATGGGCGAAGAAGATTGAGTTGCTGCAAGCAACGGGAGTCACCGCGCTCGCTGCGTTCGTCGGCTTCGTCGCGAGTTTGTTCTGCGGAACGTTAATCGCGTTTGGCTTCTCTCAATCGAAGGCCATTCGAGCCAGTGGATATCCCTATGCCATCTTTCTGCAAACGGTGCCGGTCGTGGCAATCGCGCCGCTGATCGTGAATTGGTTCGGCAACGGCCTGCACAGCGTGATGATCGTGTCGTTCATTGTGAGCCTCTTTCCGATCATCACGAACGCGACGACAGGCATGCTGAGTGTCGATCCAGATTTGCTCGATCTCTTTCGACTGCATGGAGCAAGCCGCCTGCAGGTTTGGCTCAAGCTGCGATTGCCGAACTCGGTGCCGCACATCATGACCGGCGCGAAGACATCCAGCGGTCTGGCGGTGATTGGTGCGATCGTCGGCGAGTTCTTCGTCGGCTACGGAACGAAGTGGATGGGGCTTGGTTACCTCATCAACTTCAATAATGGACAGTTGAAGATCCCCGAGTTGCTCGCGTCGGTTATCGCTTCGACGTTGCTTGGACTGAGTATCTTCGGCTTCATGACCGCGCTCAGTAGTACGGTGCTAAGCTTGTGGCACTCAGAGTGCGAGTAGCGAGTCTCTTTGAGGTTTTCGTCAATCGCTCAACCGTGAACGCGCGCGCATCGACTCACCAGAGAGACGGCGGAAGCGAGTTTGCTCATAGCGCAGGTATGGAAAGCCGAGCCAAGCGATCCAATGTGATGGCCTCGAAAAGGCTCGTACTGAGTACGTCACGCGCCCAGACTGCAAGTTGTGCTCGACCAGGAATGTCTCCTCACCGCGTGCGATGTGGCCGGGCAATGTCCCATAAGTGAAGCCGAAGCGAGTGATCGGACCCGATAACTCAAACACATGCAGAATGCGTGCGGAATTGGCGGTCCACAGCGGGCCGGCTCGAAACAAGACACTCACAACCTGACCAATTTCAATCGATACATTGGCTGGCACGATCTCGGCCATCTGCTGAGGGAACATTTGCCATTCGCGGATCGCTGCGCAGGCCGCATGGTAAGTTTTCGTACCGTGACCAAGTTCACATTCGAAGTGGTCCGTGACGAAGCCAGCCGGTGCTTGACGGTATGGAGCCAGTGACTCGAAGGACCGCACATCGACCGAGTCCCCATAGGCTGAAGGATAAGTCAAAGGCGCGTTCCGCAGTCGGTCGTGAAGTTTCGCGATGTCAGCCTGGGTCGGTTTGCGGACTGCGAACATGGAGTGGGCTTTCGAAGAAAGAAGAGCGTACTCAGGTATCATTCCCTGAATTGCTCGGAGCGAACTGCTTCGTCGCCCGAGTGACCGGCAATCAACGGCCGCGATTAAAAACTGCCGCCGATTCAACGAGTATGGCGACAGCGGAGCAGAACGCTTGTCGGGACCCAATTGCTCGAAGACAAGCCGTGATGCCAGAGTGTCTCCACTCGATCCTTCATCAGGAGCTTTCGAATGACGCCCACTGTTCAGCCCATTCATAAGACACTGGCCGAATTGAATGCAGGCTCCGAATCTCTACACACCGCGCCGCGCGAGTCAGGAACTGTCGAACTGATCGTCATTCGTCCGACCAAGAATCAACGGCAGATAGCAGAGGTCGCGCAACTCAGTCCTGAAGGCGGCGTTCACGGCGACAACTGGGCGATGTCGTGTTGGATGACGCTGCCCGACGGGCGTTCGGATCCTGCGGTGCAACTTACGCTCATGAGCACGCGACTCGCGCGGCTGGTGATGGGTGAGAACAAAGCTGTTTGGGCTCTGGCAGGCGATCAGCTTTATGTCGATCTCGATCTGAGTGAGGACAACTTGCCTCCAGGGCAACGTCTGCAAGTCGGCAGTGCTGTGTTAGAGATTACGAGCGAACCGCATCGCGGTTGCATCAAGTACCGCAATCGGTTCGGAGCCGACGCACTCAAGTTCATCAGCACTGCGGAAGGACATCGGCTCAATCTGCGCGGCATTTATGCGCAAATCGTCCAGGCTGGCGAGGTGCGAGTGGGAGACTCGATCCGCAAAGTGTGAGGAGTCGCACGGCGTGCCAACCGTTGTTCGTTGAGAGCAGGCGGCATCAGACTGATGTCAGGTACAACAGCAAGTAGTAACCCATGGCAAACCGACGCGGGCTCGTGAATCCTCAGCACATCCCCGAGGACTCCTACATTCTTCAAGTTGCGCCTTCGTGCTGGCATCCGAACTGCCCAGAGACCGGGCCCACCAACTTCACTCGATGTTGAGTGAAGTTCTTGTCGCCAGAGGTCTCTTCGGAAGTCGAGCGCTGCCATGATTCCTGCCATTGGTTACTCCGTCCGCCCGCACCAACACGTTGTTTTGGATGACTCGGTGATCAACGCTGCCGAGATCACTTTTGATCGCCCCGACGTCCCGCTGCGTGTCGGTCGCTTTGTCAGTGAATGCTGCTTCGATCATGTGAGTTTGCATGCGGCGAAATTGTCGCTGGCGAGCAGCGATGAGCCGTCGCGAAAACTGCTCGAAGACCTCCGCGAGATCGCCTATCAGAACAACGCCGCGACCATCAGCGACCATTTGGGCGTGTTGCGAACAAGCCCCAGCCGCGCTGCCGATCAATGGTTCTTGCCTCCGCAATTGACGTCGTCTGTGCTGACTCAAACTTGCCGCAAGATCGAGACAGTGCAGCACTTTTTCCGCGACCGCCGTTTTTATGTCGAAACGATCGCGCATCTGGGGCAGCCCGAAGGTTCAATGACCGAAGTGGAGTTCATCCGGCAAGTACTGAGGTCCACTGGTTGTGGTTGGCTGCTCGATTTGACAAGCCTTTATGCCAACGCGACGAACAACGGCTTCGATGCCTTCGAGTTTCTCAGCGAACTCTTGCCGGACGCCGAGCGCGTGCAGCTGCACCTATCCGGCGGATATCTCGAACCCCAGTCTGAACTCTTCATCAAGAGTGGCTCGCATCCGATCCCCGAAAGTGTCTGGGATCTCTTCCGCGCGACGTTGGAGCAAGCCGACGGAAATATCAGCGCGGTCTATTTGGAGCGCGATCAAGATGGGCTCGATGCGGATTGCTGGCGCTCGGAAGTCAAACGCGTGAAAGCCGGCGCCGAGCAACCAGAAGTGGCATTTGTTTGATGGAGCGCGCTGCGAGCAGGCTCATCGCCGAGCACTCTGAGGCTCGGCGATCGATCGACAGTTTACCCCGCGGACTGTTCGGCGCGTGGGGCCAGTCTTCCTAACACCAATGCAATCGCAAAGACCAAGAGCGTGCCGCCGATACCCGCGATCGAAACGGACAAGCTCTGCCACGCGGCAATGGGCGCCGGGACTTTGTCGTAGTCTTCGAAGAGTCCCGCGATTGTTTCCTCTGACACCCTGATGCTGAACTTCTCAGCGACGGCATCCAACCCATCCGGCCACTCCGACGCAAATGGCGCTAGGAACGCGCCAATCGCCAGTGACGCAACCAATCCGGCAATCACAAACCGGCTTGCTCCGCGCACGGGACTCGATGCTTCCGGCGAGTGCAGCAAATCAGCTCGATGCTGATAGATCATACCGACGATGACTCCGGTGATGACCGCTTCGCCAATCCCGATCAGCGCATGCAGCGTGACCATCAAGGTGAAGATCTTGCCGAAGTCGAAATCGCTGGCGGCATACGAGAGCCGGAACTCCAAACAGAACAGCGCGGCCGCCGCCAGCACACTGCCCCAAGCCGCCGCGACCGAGCCCATCACGTTGCCGCGAAACCCACCGCCGAGCAGCTTGCGGCACGTTGCCAGGACTGCATACCCACCGATCGAACCAACAACGCCCATATGCAAAATGTTGGCTCCCAGCGCCGTCAGTCCTCCGTCCGAGAACAACGCCCATTGCACCATGAGCACCAACGAGATGGCGACGCATCCGGCCCACGGTCCAACCACGGCTGCCGCCAGCACTCCTCCGAGCAAGTGTCCCGAGACGGGCAGTCCTATCGGAAAGTTGACCATCTGCCCTGCAAAGATCAGCGAGGCCATCATGCCGGTAAGCGGCACGGTGCGATCCGCCAATGAGTCCTTGAGCTTATGCAGCGAGTATCCCACCGCCGCCGTCGCGACCGCTGCCGTCGCCACACAGACTGGAGTGCTGAGATAACCGTCTTGAATATGCATCGCGGGTGAGTCTTCTTCTCAGGGATTTTTTATTTTGGACTGCGGCGATGCGTCGCCGCTCCTGTAAGTAGCGGGAGTGCCACAGCCACAAAGCGCGCAATGATTCTCACCGTCCATAGACAAGAACCGTTGGTTACTTCTCTGGTTTTGGTGCCAAATTGGCGAGCTTGATCGGCTTGATACCCGTGCCTTCGAAGCCGGCTTTGGCTTTGCCTTGATCGTCGAGTTTGTCAACGGACCACAGCACGCCGCGCGAGACAACTCCAAGCCACTCTTCGGTGTTCATCGTCTCGTTGTGATGACCGAGCGACGTGCCGAAGACGCGTGCTTTGCCGAACTGATTGGTCCAAATCACGGTGTGATCCTGCTTGGTGTCTTCGCCAAATGCCTGCGCGAGTGGCGTGCAGTTCGGCCAAACTTTCTCGATCACATACAACTCGCCATTGGGCGTCTTCCACTCCTTAGGGAAGCCGAGCATTACCGGATGATCGGTTTTGATGTTGCGAACCATTTCAGCACGCTGCTTCTCATGCCGCCGCGAAGTGACTCCGAGCAACTCGCGCCAGGAATCAGCTCCGACAGGAGCGTTCCGATAGGAGTGCAACGAGCAATGAATGAAGACGCCGGGTACGCCCTCGAAGTGCGCTTGAGCAACGGACTTGATGAGCGCGTCGTCCTTCATGTCACCGAAGCATTCGTTATGCACAACGACGTCGTATTTCTTGGCCCAACCGGGTTGCTGATAGACCGAAAACTTGTGATCACGACCGCCGCCGCCTTCATGCACAACGTCGAAACTGATGCTGACACGCTGCCCGAGTCCCTCGGTGATGATCCGCTTTTGGTTCTCGTAGTCGTGGCAGCAACCGCCGGTGACGAGCAATCCTTTCAGCTTCGTCGTGGGTTTGTCGTCGGCTCGAAGTGCTCCCATCAAACCGCATAATGAGAGAGCCATATACAGCAGACGTTTCATGAGCGAGTTCCTCAAAGTGGGATGTCATTGAGTCCGAAGAATGAGCGTGGATTCTACTCGCCCTCCACAGGTCACCCAACTCAAGCCACCGCCGTTCCGCGACCCGTTGTCGCACGAGTACGGCCTTTATCTTTTGAGATTTCCAAGAGCAGCAGGACGACTCATGACTACGACAACTCCACCGTTTGTACGGCATGCATCTGACTCAAAGATCGAGACTTTCGAATGGGGCACGCTGCAATGGCTGTGCAATGAGCTGCTATCAGCGGGTGCCGAGCAGACGGTCGGGCTTTGTCACATTGATCCAGGCGTACGGAATCCGATGCACTTTCATCCGAACTGCGAAGAGGTGCTTTACATGATCGCGGGCACTGGCGAGCACAGTTACGACGGCGCGGTGGTGCGATTGTCGGCGGGATCGACGATTCGCATTCCGCGCGGTGTGCGGCACAACATGACCAATGTCGGAACCGAACCAATCGTCTGTCTCATCACTTTCTCGTCAGGAGATCGGCAGACGGTGTTTTTGGAGTAGGCTCCGGTCATGGCCGTTCGATACCTATGGAACCGACACTGCTTGAGATGTTCTCACTCCCGCCTTCATCCCTTCAGGATCTCGCCTCGTGAAACCTCTTTCTCATCTCCCCAGTTGGTCGCGACGTGACGCTCTCCAAGTCGGCTTTTCAGGAGCGATGGGGCTCAGCCTGCCGGGCTTATTGGCTGGTCGAACGGCAGCAGCAGAGGCTCGCGCGACAGCCCAGGCAAGCACTCCGAAGTCCGTTGTGATCGTGTTCTTGACCGGAGCTGCTTCACATCACGACACCTACGATTTGAAAACGGAAGCGCCCGCCGAGATCCGCGGTGAGTTCAAACCGATCGCGACGGCGATCCCAGGCTATGCCATTTGTGAGCACCTGCCCAAGCTCGCTGTGCGGGCTCATCAGTACGCGGTCGTGAGGTCGCTCTCGCACAACGACAACAATCACCTGATGTCAACTCACCATGTCTTGACCGGCGAGAAGCAGCCCGGTGGGTTCTTCGACAAAGTCGCCTCGCGCGATGACTGGCCGAGCTATTCCAGCGCGCTCGCGTTTCTTAAGCCGCGACATGATGGACTGCCGAGTGGCGTGAACTTGCCGACGTTCCTACGAGAAGGACCGCTTACTTGGCCGGGTCAACATGCCGGGTTTCTCGGAGCGAATTTCGATCCATGGCAGATTACCGGCGACCCGAATAAACCCGACTTCAAAGTCGACGCGCTGACGCTCGCTCCGGGTATCACCGCCAGCCAACTTGAGCACCGACATCGCTTACTCATCGAGATCAATCGTCAGCAAACTAAGCTCGGCGAGGCCGCGCAATCCTTACGCTTGCAAAGGGATCAGGAGTTGGCGGTCTCGATGCTGACATCGAGTCGGCTTGCTCAAGCCTTCGAACTTCACCGCGAAACCGATGCGGTACGTGATCGCTACGGTCGTTCGACTGACGGACAGTCGTTGCTGATCGCGCGGCGTCTGATTGAAGCCGGGGTGCCGATCGTGCAGGTCAACATGGGCCGCGTTCAAACCTGGGACAATCACGGCAATATCTTTCCCACGTTGAAAGACCGCTTGCTACCGGCGTGCGATAACGGTGTCTCCGCACTGCTCGATGATCTCACCGAACGCGGGATGCTGGAAAATACACTGGTGATGATGCTCGGTGAGTTTGGACGTACGCCGAAGATCAATGCACAGGCTGGTCGGGATCATTGGGGGCCATGCTTCTTCGGCGTCTTTGCCGGAGCGGGCGTGCGTGGCGGGCAAGTCATCGGTCGCTCGGACGAGACCGGTGCGTATCCTGTAACGCGGGCGTTCTCACCGAACGACGTTGGTGCGACGGTTTATCGTTTGCTCGGCATTCCCTCGGACGCCGAGGTTCATGATCGCCTCGGCCGCCCCGTGAAACTCAATCGCGGCGACGTGATCGCATCGCTCTTTACCGGGGCGGAAGTGTGATCATGCAAAGCGATGGAGTTTTGCCCGCCGTTTCGCAAACGATGGCAGTCTGAGTTGTTGCCATCGTCACTCTTCAAGAAAGTAGCCGCAGTTCCGATCTCAAGTTGTCTTGCTTCGCACGAGACCAAACCGATGCCGCCGCCCGCTTCAACTCGCCCGCCACTCGATTGGCGCAAGATCGAAATGATCGACCCAGAAATGGTCGAGATCATGCGCCGGAAGAGTCCTGCGCAGAGCATTGCGATGATGAGTGACGCCAATGAGACGATGCGGTCGTTGATCGCCGCGCGACTTCAGACGGAGCATCCGCACTGGACGATTGAGGAAGTACGCGTTGCCGTCGCGAGGAGAATGATCGATGCCGCTAACCACTCAACTTGATGTCCTGTGTTTCACAATCGATGTGCTCGAACGGCTTGAGATTCCTTACATGGTCTGCGGGTCGATGGCTGCGGGTGCCCTCGGTGAACCGCGCATGACACTCGACATTGACGTCGTCGTGCAGCTTTCTGTTTCCAACGCGGAGCGACTCTGTGCCGAGTTTCCGAGCCCCGAGTTCTATGTCAGCGTCGCCGCCGCGCGCGACGCCATTCGCTTCGGCAAGCAGTTCAACGCCATTCATCCCGAAACGGGCAACAAGGTCGACTTCATGATCTTGGGGCGTGATCCTTGGTCTCGTGCCCAATTGGAACGACGTTGTCGAGTTACTCTCGTGCCCAGTCTCGACGGTTACTCATCAAGTCCCGAGGACATCATCATCAGCAAGATGCGGTACTACCGCGAGGGGCAGTCAGACAAACACTTGCGGGATTCGGCGGGAGTGTTGGCCCGGCAGGGAGATCGTATCGACCGGGCTTACATCGAGCATTGGGCCACAGAGTTCGGGGTCAGCGATGTTTGGCAGGCAATTGTGCAGCGCGTTGATACTGCGATGGCGGGTCGCGCAACGCATCCCTGAAGCGATCGGTTGCGTCTGTTTTCCGCTCTCTCATGACGAAAGGATTGCCGCGTGTCGTTTGCGTTGATGTCGGGTTTAAAGGCAGTCGTGACGGGATCGTCGAGCGGGATTGGTCGTGCGATCGCTGTGGAGTTCGCCCGCGCGGGTGCGGATGTGGGCGTCCATTTTCATCGCTCACAGCAAGCGGCAGAGCAGACCGCTGCTGCCGTTCGGACACTTGGTCCGTCGGCAATTGTCTTGCAGGCGGATATTCGCGAGACCGCTGGACTCTCGCAGTTCGTGGCGAGCGCATGGCAAGCTCTCGGGCATGTCGATGTGTGGGTGAATAACGCTGGCGTGGACTTGCTGACGGGAGACGGAGCGAAGCTCGGTTATGCCGCGAAGCTTGAGCAACTGCTCGCTGGCGACGTGCGCGCGACGATGTTGCTGACCCGCGAAGTCGGGCAACTGATGACCAAACATGGCGGTGGGTGCATTCTCAATGTCGGTTGGGATCAAGCCGATCGCGGCATGGAAGGTGACAGCGGAGAACTTTTCGCCGCCTCGAAGAACGCGATCATGGGCTTTACGCGGTCGGTCGCGCTCAGTCTCGCCCCGCAGGTTCGCGTGAATTGCATCGCTCCGGGTTGGATCCGCACTGCTTGGGGAGAATCTGCGAGTGACGTTTGGCAACAGCGCGTGCTTCGCGAAACGCCACTCGCACGGTGGGGCACTCCGGAAGACATCGCCAAGCTGGCTCGCTTTTTGTGCAGTTCTGAAGCGAGCTACCTCACGGGCCAAGTCGTGAATTGCAATGGCGGCGCAGTGCGGTGAGATAAGTCGATCTTGCCGCGTTTGGGAGTGCTCGGCAGACTCCGCCGCCCCGTAAGATCGGCTTGAAAGCCGGCTCTGTTGTATTGGGACAAGGACGTCGCCCGATGCCTGCGCTCACCTCATTTTGCCACGCTGCGAGTCGCTCGCTGAGAGCCTTGATCGGGCTCGCGCTGGTGTTGAGTTGCGTGAGTTGCATGTCGGTGCCGCAGGTCTCGAATCCGATCTTTGTTCGTGCTCATGATCCCGAGGCGGTTTGGGAACGAGCGGTCGATGTTCTGCATGCATATCAGTTCCCGATTGAACGCGAGAACCGACTCGATGGGCAAATCGAGTCGCAATACAAGGTCGGATCGGGCGCGTTCGAGCCATGGCATTTTGATTCGGTGTCCACAGAAGATCGACTCGAAAGCACTCTCCAGTCGATCCGTCGCAAAGCAACTGTCAGCGTCTCGCCGGTGGAGGGTGGCTACCTCGTCGGCTTTGAAGTGCTGAAGGAAATTGAAGACCCGCAGCGGCTGATCGTGAATGCCCCTGGGTATGCGACCTTCCGCGAGAACACGCCGTTGCAGCGCGACCTCGACATTGTCGTCGGACATTCGACGCCGGAAGGTTGGGCGCCGCTTGGACGCGACGACAATCTCGAACGTTCAATGGCAGGTGCCTTAATGCAGTCGCTGACTCGATAAGCCTGGGACGCCGCTGCTGACAGGACTTGCCATGGCGGTCGTTCGCAGTCGCAGCATCATCTGAACGAATGACGGCTTTGCAGCCCACTCTCAGAGCGACTCAACTGGTGGGCATACAAGCGAAAAACTCTTCCCACTCTACCTAATCGATTTAACGCTCAAGATCCTCACGCTCGGTGCCGATACATCCCAGGAGTAGTCGTTTTCTCTCCCGACGGAGGCACCATGTCCCAGCCATTGCAGAATCCTCAGTCTCAACAGGCTTCCTGGAAGTCCTATTTTAATTCCAAAGTGGGTGGCATCTTGGCCGCCGTGGTCATTGTTGGTGGGCTGGCGTTTTTTGGTCTCAACGCCAACAACCAGGCGACGGAACCCGAGGAGATGTCTGACGAAGAGATGCTCGTCGGTTTTCAAAAGCAATCGCTTGGCGCGATGGGTGTCAGCGATTCGGCTTCGCCCACAGGAGACAACAACCCTCCGCCCCTCGAATTTCCAGCCGCCGATCAAGCCGCACCGGTCGAATCCGCGTCTTCTTCAGGCCCACTGTTTGGCAGCGGCCTCAATGGCTTTAGCTCGTCGCTTAATAATCCGGTGTCGGTGACCGCAGCCAGTTTCGAGCGACCTTTGCCGGGTGTGAGCACACCGCAGGACGCTCGGCCTGCTCCGATTGCTCCTCGAGTCGTCGCTAATCAACCGGTTTGGCTGACAGGGACGATCGAAACGAATTCAGGCAAGTAAGACTCAGCACCGCCCGAGTGACATCAGTCTTCGCTCGTCTTTCTTATTTACACCACAGCGACTTGGATCACTCTGATGTATGCGCAGTATTGGAACCTCGGCAGCCGACCATTCGAAAACGATTGTGATCCGGCTTTCTTCTACCGCAGTCGCACGCATCAAGCCGCCCTCTTGAAGCTGCGCTATCTTCTGGACAGCAACAAAGGCGCCGGGCTGTTGGTTGGTGGAACAGGCTACGGAAAGACCTACCTGACGAAGATGCTGATCAGTGACTTGAACGAGTCCTTTGGACCTGTGGTGTGGGTGCATTACCCATTTTTGACCGCCCCTGAGCTCCTTGGTTATTTGGCGGCACAGATCAACAGTGAAGAAGTTGAACCGGGGCGTGACGAACTGGCCCTCGATCGTATCCTCAGGCAGTTGCAAACGGGCCTCGCGTTCCATGCCGATGAAGGCCGTCATCCGTTGATCGTGCTCGATGACGCTCATCTGATCGAGGATCAACGCGTCTTTCAAACCATTCAATTGCTGCTGAATTTACGGGGCGAGACACCTTTCACTGTGCTGCTCTGCGGGCAAAGGTCGTTGCTGGCGAGAATCGAACACTTGCCAGAACTCAACGAGCGTTTGGGAGTCAAGTCGCTCATTCAATCGTTCTCACGCGATGAGACCGCAGAATACGTCCGGCATCGGCTTCATGTGGCCGGATTGAAGCAGCCTGTGTTCGACGAAGCCGCGTTGACTGAGATCCATGAACTCGCGGGTGGAGTGCCTCGGCGTGTCAATCGGATTGCCGACTTAGCTCTGTTGGTCGGGTTTGCTGACGGTATGCAGCAGTTGACCGCTCGAGAGATTGAGTCCGTCGCCGACGAAGTGGGGCAGTGCATGCCTGTGTAAGTCGGTTCGCTCTGATTCATAAACGACGACCAACGATTGTCGCCTAGCGTCTGAATCTCGATGTGCGATGTGGCCACAAATTGGCGTCAGGCACAGCATCGCGGGGATGGCTGACAAGCAAGGCAATTGGTCATTCGCGACGCAATTTTCTCGTGGTTGCGGGGATCCGCTCTCGGCTGGTAGCGCTTCCGTTGGTCGATCGAGTTCGTCACGCAGTAGTGATCGCACGCGTTGCGTCAGGTTGCAATCTGAGTTCTCCCGTTTTCGCGGTAGAGAGGATTTTCGGACGAAGAGAGAGTGCCGTCACCGAGTTATTGAATGTTAGATCGTGTGAGGCGATCGTCTGTCACGATTTAAGATGCCGTAGTTCTGCGGCAATGTTCCGGGCCAGACGTAACCTCAAGCACTCACTGGTGAACTCTTCGCGACCGCATCCGAGACATGCCACGCGCAGAATCACCGTACCGATCGCAGCTTTCGGGACAGGAACGAAGCATGGCTCCGACACATCTCAAGGTCTTTGTGGTTGAAGCGCATCAGCATTTGCTGATTGTGACACCTCAAGGAGATACGGAAGCCTTTCGTTACCAAGATGTCCATGTGGAGACGAACTCGCTGCTTGATTTTGTCCGCCGCCATCAGCCTCAAAAACTGTTGGTGGACTTCAGCGCGGCGCACATCGTCGGGTCGCTCATGTTCGCATCGCTGATCAAGCTGGCGCGATTCTTCGATGACGGTCAAAAGCTCGCGTGCTTTTGCTCCGCGTCCGAACCCATGCAGCAATCGATGCAGGCGATGCGAATCACCAGCCGTTGGCCTCACTTTGAGACCCGCGAAGCCGCACTTGAGTACCTCGCGGAGAGCCTTTAAGCCGACTGCTGCTTTGCCTCCATCACCACTTTGAAGACTCAGCGAAGTACGGTGTGAAGTCCAGACGGGCGCTTCGCAGGAGCTCGCGGCCTAAACTACCGCGTCTGCGCTCCATGCCCCCATCGTCGGTCATTGGAGCAACCAGCGGTGGAAAGTGCTTCTATGACGACAACCACTCGTACCATCAAAGTTGCTGCACTCTCGCGCGTCGAAGGCGAAGGCGGCATGACCGTGCAGCTACATGGCTCGGACATTGAACGCGTTGAACTGCGAATCTTCGAACCGCCACGTTTTTTCGAAGCGTTCTTGCGAGGTCGGTCACCTTTGGAGGTACCGGATATCGTCGCGAGAATTTGCGGCATCTGCCCTGTGGCGTATCAGATGAGTGCCGTGCATGCGTTGGAACAAGCGCTCGATGTAACAATTACTCCCGAAATTCGACGCTTACGGCGGTTGTTGTATTGCGGTGAGTGGATCGAGAGTCATGGGTTGCACATGCACTTGCTGCATGCCCCTGATTTCCTGGGATGTGAGAGTGGCCTGCAAGCCGCTGAGCGATTTCCGCAGGAAGTTCGGCGAGGCTTGCAGCTCAAAAAGTACGGCAACGAATTGCTCGAAGTACTCGGCGGCCGCGCAATTCACCCCATCAACGTTGCGATTGGTGGCTTTCATCGGTTGCCGCGCCGCAGCGAGTTGGAGCGCTTGATTCCACACTTTGAGTGGGGTGTTGAAGCGGCGATTGCTGCGACGCGGTGGGTTGCAGGATTCGATTTCCCGGAATTCAACGAGGACTACGACTTCGTGTCGGTCTCGCACCCTGAGGAATACCCACTCAACGAAGGCACGATCGTTTCAAGTCGCGGTGGTGAATGGACCGCGAAGGAGTACGAGAGCGCCTTCGAAGAGTTTCAGGTGCCGCATTCGACAGCGCTACAAAGCGTTGTCACCCATACTGAATCACCAAATCCAAGAGGCTCCTCAAGCGAATGCGCGACTGATGACGAGACACATTCAGTCAAGCGACGTTGGATCAACGAACGATCGACGACTAAAGGTTCGGCGTACTGCGTCGGGCCGCTCGCGCGAGTCAACCTCTGCTTTGATCGGCTGTCGCCCTTGGCGCGTCGCACTGCGGATGAGATTGGATTCACGCTGCCATGCCTCAATCCGTTTCGCATGATCATCGCGCGCGGACTCGAACTGATTCACGTTTACGAAGAAGCACTTGAGATTCTGCGCGAGTACCCCGAACCGTCCATCGCCAAGGTGCCGGTCACGTTGACGACCGGGGAAGGCTGCTCGGCAACGGAAGCTCCGCGGGGCTTGCTGTATCATCGCTATCAATGCGACGAAGCAGGTCTGATCTTGCTTGCCAAGATCGTGCCTCCGACATCTCAGAATCAAAGTCGCATCGAGCACGATCTTGCGGACTGGCTGCCGCGTGTGATGTCGTTGTCGGATGATGCAATTGCTCGCTCGTGCGAAAAGGTGATTCGCAACTACGACCCGTGCATCAGTTGTTCGACCCATTTTCTGCGCATCACATGGCAACACGGCTGAGTTTGGAACAGGACGGTCCGAGAACCGCGAGCCCATACTCCCGACTTATCCTGAGTCTCATTACTGTCACGCCCAACGGTGATCGCTGAGCGGTTACCATTTGACCAAGCTCAACAGGAATAAAGACTCAGAATGGCTCGCAACGATAAGCGTCGGCAAAAGAAACTCGAGAAGAAACGCATGGAGCGGAAGACGAAGCTCATGCAAACCGTGCGGGCCAAATCCAGTGGAATCGCCGTGCAACTGACGCTGGCAATGAACTGGCCGCTGCATCTGAGTTTGATGACCGAAGGTCTGGAGGAAGAAGGAATCACGACGTGCCTCATTGTTCGTCGCAGCAAAGAGGGCACATTCGCGATCAGTTCATTTTTGGTCGACACATACTGTCTGGGGGTCAAAGAAGCCTGGGCTAAGCTTGTACCGGGAGACATGTTTGACAGCTTCAAAGCGGATGCCATTGAGAATGGGCGAGTCCCATTCGAGCCAGTGGCACCAGCGCTGATTCGTAAGTTGGTCGAGCAGTCCGTCGCTTACGCGCAACAGTTCGGAATTGAACCTCATCGAGACTACTCCAAGGCCGCGTTGATCTTCGGTGACATCGACGCGAACGCCTGCCAAAGAGAGTTCGAGTTTGGTGATGAAGGAGTGCCGCATTACGTCGTGGGACCTGTTGATAGTCCCAACATGCAACGCGAGATCAGCGCCGCCATGGAGAAAGCCGGCGGCAGGATTTCCTCGGTTCCGGGCGGCACGCGTTACGGCGGGATCAATCTCGACCTCATCGACGAGAGCGATTTCGACGACGATGAGTTCGAGGATGATGACGGCCAGTCGTCGTCAGTCGTGCTGGAGACGACTTATCGACAGCATCCTCAGAAGTAACTTCGCAGTCACGCTGACCAAACTTCCGAAGTCTTAAAGACTTCGGAAGTTTTTCGCAGGCTCTATTCGCGACAACACGCGGCCAGCGACTGCGTCGCAGCTGGCTGAGGATGGCCATAGTGGACCAACCAGATGTTGCGGAAGCGAACCGGATTGCCGTGATTCTGCAACTTAGTCACGAGGTGTTGCGGACCCTCTTGAGCACCGCCGCCCGTCTTCGCGATCACGTCCACATTGTTCTGCACGGCGACGCCATTCAGCAGCACTGTGATCCGCGCGTTTTGTTGCTTCTTGCCTTCGCTGTCGAAGCGCGGACCAAAGAACCAAATGTCATAGGTCTGCCATTGCAGTGGCGGCAGGCACATATTGAGGTCTGGCTTGCGCTGCTTGTAGAGCGCCCCACATTCGTTCTCGATGCCATCTAAGCCGAACGAATCAAGCACCTGAACTTCGTACCGACTTTGAATATAGACGCCGCTATTGGCTCGGCCTTGCCCGCGCGCCGTCGGCATGTAGGGCAACATGAATTCGAGGTGCAGTTGGAAGTCGCCATAGGCCTCTTTGGTCTCGGTACCCTCCTTCAATAACTTACCGTCAAGCTTGCCATCTTTCCAAAGGTCGGCATTGGTCCCGTCAAAGAGGACCATTGCATTGCAGGGAGCGGCGGCTCCCAGAGTCGGACTTTGACGGGTTACCTTCGCGGCCTGACCGACTGCCCACTCGCCACTGCTGATCCTGGCATGGCCATCGGTCAGCGTCAGCTTCCGGCCTTCGCTTGCAAGTTGGATCGTTTGACCATCGCGCTGGCCTTGATACTTGATGCGTTCACCACCAATCGGCCAACCATAGCCAGGCAATCCGCCGCGATACTCAACGGCCTGAAATTCGCCCTTGCCCATGGCAATGATCTGCAATCCGACCGCCTCACAACGACCACAGGCGTTGCGGGCCGAACCCAGATACTCGCCTTGCACGGCAAAGTCGGCATTCGCTTGAGCAACCGACGTGACGGCCGGATCAGCAGCTTGCGCTGGCAGCGAGAGTGATGGAGCAGCAAATGTCGTCAGGAACAACGCCCAAAAGCCCAGTCTTCGCATTGTTGTCTCCGCAAGAGAAGGTTCGTTGATAGCTGTGTCGTGTAAGTCATTCACTGCGTCGCTCGTCGGCACAAGCATGCTCAGCACGTTGGATTTGCTCGCTCATACGGCCGATTGCATCCAGCGACAGCTTGGCCGTCATGGCCAGTGGCGCGAGGCAATGCTCCTCGAAGTGGCGGCTGTTTTCGTCGTGCCATTTTTCCGTCGCATGGCCCCAAGCAATCTGCAAGTCCTTGATCGCGGAATGGATCTTGGCGGCGGGGCTTGAGAGATCGACGACCGACATCAGCGCTGACTCCAGCAAGGAACTTCGGGATACGGCGAGTGGGACAGATTACAGCGATGGCTACCGCCCTTCTCCAGCAGCTTTCACAATCCCACCGCGTTGTTGAGGGAAGGTCGTGTCGGATTGTCAGACAGAGCGATTCTGGGAGTCATCATGAAGTCTGCTCGCAGTTGGATTGTTGTCGGAGCCCTGTTGGCCGGTCTCAGCGTGGTGCTCGGTGCCTTCGCCGCGCATGGACTCGAAGGACAACTGAGCAGCCTTTATCCCCGGCAGACTCGGTTGATCGCGGGTTTCAAAGTTCCGGCGAGCTTCAAGTACGCGCAGGATTTCACGACGGCTGCGCGCTATCAGATGTATCATGCGTTGGGTTTGATCCTGTTGGGGCTGGTTGCCGGAAGCGAACCACGGCGCAGTCATTGGCTCGCCGCATGGAGTTTCGTGATCGGAATCGCGCTGTTCTCTGGCAGCTTGTACCTACTCGTGCTCACAGGTCAGCGGTGGCTCGGAGCAATCACTCCGCTTGGTGGGACGGCGATGATTGTCGGATGGATGTTCTTCGCACTGGCGGCGATGGCGAAACCAAGTGCCGATCGCTGCGAACCCCCCACAACCACAGTGATCGAACCGCGGCCGTGGGCACAATCGGAGCGGTAATCTCCTGACACAACCGCCTGACGCATCGTCGGTACTTAACTCAGCGACTCAACGGCGGTACGCAGCGCCGCTTCGAATTGCGGATGTTCGGTCAGTGCTCCCGCGATGTCTCGCCGAGCAAAGATGCGAACGCGCTTCACATAGTCATCGAATTGCCGTTTGGCTAACGCCTCGACGACCGGCGAGCACGCGCTGAGCGGTCGATAACGATCCTCTTTGGGGAAGTAGATCGAGACCTTGAATTCAACCTCGCGATGCTGTGGCGGAGCATCGATCAATACGTCGGTCGGTGAGAGTGGCGCAGAGCCCGTCAAGAAGCCGCGCGCGTTGATCTCTGCGGTCAGTCGACGACTCACTTGTACCAGCCACTCATAAGGTCGGCCTGCCAGCCGCGCGTAAAGTTCGTGATCCTGATAGTGGCTGTATTCTACGACACGCTTATGCAACTGCCTTCGCGAGCCGAACACGCCCTCGGTCAGTGCCTCGGCGACGGTACCGCGTGCTTGCTCACGCAAGAGGCGGACAGTCTCTGGTTCGATCATGCGGAACAGTGCTGGCAGATCAAGCTGCCGATGCAGCTCATAGAAAGCCCGCGCGAACATGCACGTCGCCGAACGGACGGCGTGATGCCAATAGACTTCAGAGAACATCACATACCGCGCAAAGACCATCAGTTCCGCAGCCGTCTTGCCTTTTTGACTGATCGCCAGCCCGTCGCCCGCCTCGTTCAACACCAACGATTGAATGAGTCGATGTTTGTCGAAGTGCCGACCATAAGGCACTCCGCAATGCAAGCTGTCGCGTTCGAGATAGTCGAGTTTGTCGATGTCGATCGGGCCTGAAAGAATCGATCGCAAGATTCGTCGCTCGGGATGCTCCGTTCGCGCGACGAGTACGTCGAGCACTTCTTCGGGCTGGATCTTCCAATCCTCGACCAGCACTTGAGCCAACTCGGTATGGGGGCCGAGGAACTCCGCCGCATGTGCTTCGTGCGGAGGCATATCCGCAAGCCCGAGGTCTTCAATCGGGTGGCAGAACGGCCAATGCCCAATGTCATGCAGCAACGCTGATACCAGCAACAACTCCGCATGATGATCATCGATAAGCGCACAGAAGCGCGAGTCACGACCAAGCTGCCACAGGTAGCGAATCGCGTTGTGAAAGACGCCGAGCGCATGCTCAAAGCGGCTATGAGTTGCCCCTGGATAGACAAACGATGCCAGCCCTAATTGCGAGATATGCCGCAGACGCTGAAATTCGGCCGAGTCCACCAATGCCCGCACGCGCGGAGTGAATGGGACGTCCTGCTCCATCGGGATGCGAACGATGCCGCGCTGAGTGGCGAGACTCGCGAACTCTGGCAGGTCACTAAAGGGATGATGCATGGCAGTGCTGAATGAGAGGTGATTCAGTTCTCGCGAGCGAACTTCGCGCCGGAACCGATCGTAACCAGGGCGCTCGCGCCGCGCCACTCGCACCCCGTCAAACGCTCCGCGATTGCTCTCATCGACGCGCGGCCTCAGCTTGCAGTCGTCTCAAATCCGCACGAACAGTCGCTTGCGATACATCCAGAAGCACACGCCCCACATCACTGCTAATCGCAGCACATTGTCCGCGATGGGTGCATAGACCCAACGCTCGGGATCAATCCAACTGCCAAGCCCGTTGGCCCAGCCGGCAAGTCGATCGATGGTGTCGAAAGTCACTCGAATGGCACCGCCGATCCAACCCCTGAAGAGTTGATAGAGGCAGTACATCGCAATGGAGTTAATCCCCACAACCGCCAGCGGCATCACGATCTTCTGATACCCCTTCACGTCCACGAACCAATAAAAGGCAGCCAACGTCCAGAAGACCCAACCGGCGCTGAAGACGGCCCACGTCGGCGACCAAATCCGCTTCACTACCGGACACAACGACCACGCATGCTCGTTGAACTTTGTTTGCCATTCAGGCGATAGCCATTGGATTGGCCATATATGCCGATCAGCGGCTAGCGACACGACGAAGCACGTCACGCCGGCCCAGAACAGCCACTTTAACCGCTGTCGATCATCGCGATCGCTGCGGAGCACTCGCCCGGCCATCACTCCAAAAATCATGGTGGCCATCGACGGCACAAAATTCAGCGTTTGATACCCACCGACATTGATCCAATAAGTTCGCCCGGCCCAAGGCTGCTCCTTGCGCGGCAGCTTGCTAAGCCACTCGCGATCGAACTGAGCGGCCGCATTCAAGTGCTTGTTCCAATGTCCGGCATGCCCCTTGAACTGCGACCACTCTGTTGGCGGCAACCGTTTGACCTCTGTGATGTATTGCTGCGTCGCGGCAATCTCGGTGGGGTCAAGCCGTTGATAAGTGAACCACGCGCCGTATCCCCCCAGGATCACTATCGCGGCGATCGCTAAGTCCTTGAGATTTCGCTCCCCGAGCAGAAACACGAACGCGTAACCAAGACCAATCTGAGCCAACACATTGACGAAGACGAAGTTGATTCCATCCGTCAATGACGACGACAGCAACACACCGAGCAGGATGAGAACAGCCGACCGATAGAGCGCATGTCCGAAGCGTTTGATCGGACTCTCACCTTCATCGATGCGCCGCGCGATTGAGAATGGCAGCGCGACACCCACCATGAACATGAACGCCGGTTGGATCAGATCCCAGGCCGCACAGCCGGTCCACGCCACGTGCTCGAATTGATAGCCCAGCGTATCCCACAAGAATCGCCACGAACTTTCCCAAGAAGTCCCCGCGAAATGATCGCGAACCTTCGGAGCAACTTGTCGAAACGCGAATCCGCTCGATGCCATCATCAGCATCACAAATCCACGAAACGCATCGAGCGACATCAGTCGCTTGGGCTTTGAGGCAGTAGCCATCAACACAATCCTGCTTCGTCAGAGACACTGCGGGGCATCAGGCAGAATCTTGCGATAGCCCGACTTCGGATTCAGCACGCCTCCCACAGACAGAGACATCAACGTCTCAAGTCTAGACCCTCACAGCCACCGAGCGACCACAACTCGTGTGTCCTCGCACCAACAACGGCTTGCACAATCGGCACAACGACGACGACCGCCACAACCCCCAGCGACACTCGGCTGCCCGGAGCAGGACCGGGTCGGCCTCACAGTTGATCGATCCAATCCGCAACGAAGATGAAGACCAGCAGACGCTCGGTGTTGCTGTTCACTACGTCATCGCTCGTTGCTCCGAGGATGATCGCGGTATCGGTG
>Ga0172376_10003109_pt1 | contig 19861 bp, 18 predicted proteins | sample Lak35m_FD_121114 | JGI IMG/M metagenome (GOLD analysis project Ga0172376, IMG submission 121114) | Freshwater microbial communities from Kabuno Bay, South-Kivu, Congo - kab_092012_35m | ecosystem: Environmental > Aquatic > Freshwater > Lake | place: Democratic Republic of the Congo: South-Kivu... | reverse complement strand
TATCGCTTGTTTGTTGTAATTCATAGAGGAGTATTCCAGGACCAATTGCATGCACAGTCCCCGCGGGCACATAAATGACATCACCAGCTTTAACGGTCAAAAACTGTAATTGCTCCGTCGGCTTCCCTTGTTCAATCGATGCAGCATATTCATCAATACCAATTCCTTTTTTCATATCATATTGAATAGTTGCATGTGGTTCCGATGAAAGAATATACCAACATTCGGTTTTTCCTCTTGATTCGCCTTCTAGTTCCAGCGCGAGTGCATCATCCGGATGAACTTGTACGGACAGCCATTCTTGAGCATCAAGTATTTTAACAAGCAATGGAAATTCAATGGCTTCATTTCTGCCAGTCATTTCAAGTGGATACATATCAATGACTTCTTGCAGTGTTTTCCCTTTAAATTCACCATTGCTTATGATATTTGCTGTGTGAATTTCCCATGATTCGCCAATTGTCTCTGATGTCTTGACATCATATTTCCATTGATGAATGGAATGACCTCCCCAAACTTTCTCGAGGAGCACTTGATTACAAAGGAGCGGATATATCTTCATTTCAAGCTTCAAAAACATTCTCGCAATTGAATGCCATGTCGAGAACAAATGGTGATATAATGTGAAGGACGATCAGTCCAACAACCGGAATTACAGTATAGAATGCCATCATGCTCTTTGATTAAAGGGATATGTGTGTGACCACAAAACACAAATTGAGCACCCTTCTTTTTTGCATAAGCAATTGCTGAATCAGCACTTGAGTCAGACAAATGCAACCATTTTTTGCTGGTTCTTTTCACCCATCTGCTCAATTGCTGTTGTTCTGAATCTACTTTCTGCAATAGCAAATACAGATAGGAAGCAATATCGGTCAATCTGGCATTTTCGGTGATAAATGAATCAAATTGATGTCCATGCAAAGCCAAGTATTTCTTGTTCTCAAATTCCCAAATACACTCCTCCAACACTTCAATGCCAAGGAGATGAGAGAGAATTTCAGCGACTCCATCGTGATTACCGATAACCCAAATGACCTCAGAATCAACTTTGTGTCCTGAGATTTTTCGAATATAGGAGAGAAATTTCCAATCACTTTTGCTGAGTCTTTTGAAATTCAAATCATCGAATACATCACCATTCAAGATCAATCTTTTAAAGTGAAATTGTTTGATGATATCCAATAACTGCTTTGATCTGGAAACTTCCGAGCCCAAGTGGATATCAGAAACAATTAAAGTATCAACCTCTTCAATTGCTTCATCATATTCAAATTCTTCGGATTCTTCCATATTCATAAGATTCGGGGGATTCTAGAATAATCATTGCAAATATACTTTTGATTCAAAGTAGAAGTATATGGATTATGATTTTTTTATGCTTCATGAAGTGTAAAAAGCACCTATCGAAGTGAATAGTGCAAACCATAATAGCACGATGATCATTGCAATGATGGATGCAATGCTTCCATAACGAGACTCAATATGCGAATAACCAATCATCGCATAAGCAGAAACCGCATATGATGCGAGGAAAAAAACATTCATTCTTGCCGAGATCGCAAATAAGAATGGACTATCGACTGGATAAACAAAGATTCCCAGATGGGGTCCCCACTGCAAAGATCCAAAGACAAAGGACATCATTCCTGTTATTATTGTTCCAATTGCATAGATGCTTGATCCATACGCAGAAATGCCTGTAATCTCATAGAGTTTTCTACTCTCTTTTGTTAGCGCCCAATGAATCAGCCACATCACAAATCCAAAACCCAATATTCCAATGAATGAAATAGTCAGTGTTGAAAGCAAAGCTTGATCAAATGGAAGTGAAGTGAGGGCATTATGTTGATTTGTTTTAACATTCTTCATCCACGGTTGCATCATGGCAATATTTTCTTCGATCAATGCAGGACTTTGCCTATGAAGCCAAGTAATGAAAAGCGTCGCAGATGTTTCAAGTATTCCGGCAAACACAATGGATTTGAGTGGTTCGGAATTTCCATTCAATCCAACTCTATGTGGATTTGAGATAATTGTCCAAAAACCGCTCAGCCATGTATAATCTTTATTCATTGCATGTTCTGTATTTGTGATTTCATAGCATGTGGCAATGCAGCATTAATGCTTTCATGAACCTGTGACTGTAGCATCAATTCATCTTCTTTGTCCATATCTTTCATTGTATCGAAAGCAGGTAATATGGTCATTTCTACATCACCAGGATAAAATCGCTTACTGTCTTTCGGCATGATTAGATGTGCACCGGCGAGTGAAATGGGAATAATCTGTTTGCAAGATCTTGAAGCCAATAAAAATGCACCTCTTTTGAATGCTGCAAGTCTTCCATCTTTTGATCTGGTACCCTCGGCAAAAATCACGACTGATTCACCAATACTAATTGATGTAACAGCTTCAGCGATGCCTTTCATTGCATCTCGGGCTTTTTCTCTTTGTATGCCAATAAATGGTGATCGTGCAAGACTCCATCCAAAAAAGGGAATTCTTTCAAGACTTTTTCTGTACATGAATCGAATGGTGTCTGGAAGAGATGCAAGAAGAATGGGAATATCAAAGTAGCTGGTATGATTGACCACATATATTCGACTTTGCATTGGATTGAGATGCTCTAGTCCATGCACATGAACGCGAATTCCGGCCAATTTCAATAAGAGTGATGACCAATTTCGTGATAACACAAAATATGCACTTCGAATACCAATGAATCCTAAACATAAAGCTGCAAGTGAATACAATACTGTTGCTAGCAAAATGAGGAATGCTCGTAGATAGAATACGATATTGGATTGTGAACTTTTCATCTCTAAGACATTATCCGTTTTGTACTTGTGTACGGACCTCAGAGGAAATCACCCCATCTCGTAATGTGATGATTCTCTCGGCCATTCTTGCAACATCCATGCTATGTGTTGCTATCAACAATGTCAGTGATCGTTCCTGTCTGATAGTTTTGATTAATTCCAATACCGCAATTGTATTTGCTGAGTCCAAATTACCGGTTGGTTCATCCGCAATGATGATTTCCGGATCATTCATCAAAGCTCGAGCTATTGCGATGCGCTGCTGTTCTCCACCTGATAATTCGGAAGGTCTATGATCTATGCGATGTGACATCCCGACCTGTTCAGCCAATGTCAATGCTTTGCTTTTCGCTTTGGACATATTCATGCCAGCAATCAATGCAGGCATCATGATATTTTCTAGCGCAGAGAATTCCGGCAATAGATGATGAAACTGAAAAATAAAGCCGATATGTCTATTTCTCAATTCAGCCGATAGCGTTTTCTTCATCGTGGACTGAGAGATAACAGTCCCTGAAAGATCATAGAGAATAGTTCCGGAATCAGGTTGATCAAGTAAACCAAGAATATGCAAAAGTGTACTCTTCCCGGCTCCTGAAGGTCCCATAAATGCAATGAATTCACCACGTTCAATTGTCAGGGTTATCCCTTTCAATACCGGTATATCATGCAGTGCATGCATGGAATATGATTTTATGATGGAATCAGCAGTGATGATATTCATGATGAATTCTAAAATTGTTTCAGGATGCGCATATCATTTTCATAGAGCGCACGAATATCATCTATTCCGGTTGCAAGCATCGTAACGCGTTCTATTCCAAAACCAAAGGCAAAGCCGGAATATACTTCAGGATCAATCCCGCAATTCTTCAACACATTTGGATGGACCATTCCGCACCCACAAATTTCCAACCATCCGGAATGTTTGCACACTCTACATCCTTTTCCTGAACAGAGATAACATGTGATATCAACTTCTGCACTTGGTTCAGTGAAAGGAAAATATGAAGGACGGAATTTAAATGTGGAATGTTCACCATACATCTGCTTTGCGAAAGAAATCACAGTTCCTTTCAAATCTGCAAATGTGACGCCTTTATCAATATATAGGCCTTCAATCTGATGAAATTCCGCGAGTGAACGAGCTGTTACGGCTTCATTTCTATATACTCTACCAGGCATGATGGATCGAATCGGTGGGGCATGATGCTTCATCATTCGAATTTGCACCGGCGAAGTATGTGATCGAAGCATGATATCACCACGTGAATCATCTATAAAAAATGTATCCTGCATGTCTCTTGCCGGATGATCCGCAGGAAAATTCAATGCCTCATAATTGTGATAATCATCTTCGATGTCAATACCCTCTGCGACCGAAAACCCCATGCCGACAAAAATCTCAGTGATACGATCAAGCGTTTTTCGAATGGGATGAACATGACCCAATGTCGGGATTCTTCCCGGTAATGTCACATCAATAGAATCCACTCCGGCATCCTTTCGCTCAATATCCTCTTTTGCCTGAGCAAATGAATCATCAACAAATTGACGGAATTCATTAAGTACTTTACCGATTGCAGGTTTATCTTCCTTGGGAACTGCACGCATACCATCAATCAGACCTTGAATAGTACCCTTCTTTACAAGATGCTTTAGTCTGAATGCTTCCAAAGAAGCGGGGTCTTTGACACTTTGTAAATCTAGCTCAATTTCGGTTCGAAGTTCTGCAATCGTCTCAATCATTGGTTTCAAGTGGAAATGACATAAAAAAAGGCGTTCCTAAGAACGCCTCGAACATACGGAAATCACAAAGATTATCCAATTGCAGAGCGCACGATACGCTTGAAAACGGATGGCTGATTTGCTGCCAAATCGGCTAATACTTTACGATTGATGGATATATTCTTCAGCTTGAGTGCATGCATCAAGCGTGAATATGTTGTGCCATTCAATCGAGCGCCTGCATTGATACGGACAATCCACAGTCTGCGGAATGTACGCTTCTTATTGCGACGATCACGGTATGCATATTGCAAACCTTTCTCGATATGATTCTTGGCAATTGTCCAAACTTTGCTACGCGCGCCCCAATATCCTTTGGCAAGTTTAATAAACTTGCGACGGCGGCGATGCGATGCTACTTTATGCGTGGAACGTGGCATGAAGCCCTCCTACATGAATTGTTGAATAAAAGCGGTCAAAGGGGAGCTTCGCTATTTCCCGTTGAACCAACCAAATGCATTTCATTTGAAATGCGAAGCGCTTATTAGCGCAGACAAAGCAGACGCTTGATATTTTGCTCGTCGGCAACATTAACGAGTGCCGATTGACGCAAATTACGCTTGCGCTTGCGTGACTTATGGGTCAGAATGTGATTCTTGAAAGCGCGATTGCGACGAATCTTACCAGATCCTGTCGGTGTAAAGCGCTTCTTCGCACCACTATTCGTTTTCATTTTAGGCATTGTTCACACCTGAAATTGTGAAAAAATATGAATGACTTCATGCAAAGTCACTCTTGCTTTATTCTTCGTCCGAAGATTTTTCTTTCTTAACTTTCTTGACTGCCTTTTCAGGAGCAAGAATCACGGATAATGTTCTGCCTTCTGGATGAATCGCTTGATCGATTTTTGAGCAATCTTCAAGAGCTGTAACAAAACGCTCAAGCAGAGCCAAACCGATTTCCTGATGCATGATCTCACGACCTTTAAACATCACCGTTGCTTTGACTTTATGTCCTTCGCCCAAAAACTCACGCGCATGCCTTGTCTTAAATTCAAAATCATGGGTGTCAGTACGCCATTTGAATCGCACTTCTTTCAATTGAGCATGATGCTGTGCCTTTTTGGCTAATTTTTCTCTTTTCTGCTGCTCATACGCAAACTTTCCATAATCGATGATCTTACACACCGGAGGATTCGCCTGTTGAGCAATCTCTACCAAGTCTTTTTCTCTCTCATAGGCAAGTTCAATCGCTTCACGAGTTTGCATCACGCCAAGCATTACGCCGTCTTCATCAACAACACGTACTTCAGGTACGCGTATTTCTTCATTGATGCGATTCTTGCGCTGCTTCTCAGGCATTTGATCACGCTCTCTGGGTCCGCGAGGTCCCGGAGGACGTGGACCCGGTGGTCTTGAGCCGGACATTGGTGGTCTTGGACCACGAAAGCCGCCTGCAGGTGAAGATGATTGCGAACGAGCCGAGCCACCACTATGTGTGGGCCTGTTTTGGGATTCACCCGCCCCTTTGTTCGATGATGTATTTTCCAAATACGACCTATGAGATGATACTGTAAATGTGATCACATGAATTGATCACGGGGTTTTCAACAGCCCGCAAGTTACGAAAAAACTACGGCATAATTCCTATGGAATTCGTGAAATCCTCGCTGAATTATGTAGATTTGGAGAGTTTTTTACGCGAAAATTCACCAAAAATGAGTTATTCCATGAGCCAGCATATCCGAAATGATCAAGAACAAAGAAGATTTGAAGAATTACATGAATTGAGAAGTCGTGGCATTGAACCATATCCTCATGTATTTGATCGCACGCATTCGTCCAGCGAAATTCTCTCAACTTTCTCCGATGAACACCCTGAATCCTATGCAGATGTTTCTGTGGCAGGAAGAATCATGGCGATCAGAAAGATGGGGAAAGCCACTTTTGCAACGATACAAGATCAGCAAGGACGTATACAGATTTATGTAAAACAAGATGAATTGCCTGAGTTTTATTCCTGTATTAATTTGCTTGATATTGGTGATATCATCGGCATAAAAGGCTATGTTTTTCGTACAAGAATGGGTGAAATCAGCGTGCATGCAAGAGAAGCCATGCTCTTGACAAAATCCCTCAGACCAATCCCTATCGCAAAAGAAGAAACAGATCCCGATGGAAATAAGATTGTCTATGATGCTTTCTCAGACAAAGAATTGCGTTATCGCAAGCGCTATGTGGACTTGATAGTCAATCCGGAAATCAGACATGTCTTCGAAAAAAGATCCTTGATCATCACTGCCATGAGACGCTATTTTGATGATCATGGCTGGATGGAAGTCGAAACTCCAATCCTACAACCACTCTATGGCGGGGCATCGGCAAGACCATTCATCACACATCATAATGCACTGGATTTCGATCTGTATTTGCGTATTGCGATTGAACTCTATCTCAAAAGACTGATTGTCGGCGGATTTGAAGGAGTCTATGAAATCAGTAAGAATTTCCGCAATGAAGGAATGGATAGAACCCATAATCCCGAATTCACAATGATGGAAATTTATATCGCATACAAGGACTATTATTGGATGATGGATATGGTGGAAAATCTCTTCCAAACCATTACCGACAAAGCACTTGGAAAAAGAGAGATATATGCCGGGGACAATCTCATTTCCTTTGATCAGCCATTTAGAAGAGCAAAGATGTTTGATTTATTCCAAGAATATACAGGGATGAATCTTCGCGGATTGAACCGTGCTGAACTGATGAAAGCCGCCCGATCATTGAATGTGGATGTGGAATCAGATGCAACTGCAATGAAAATTCTTGATGAAATCTTCTCGCAGAAAGTAGAACAACATCTCATTCAACCTACATTCGTGATGGACTATCCCATTGAGATGTCTCCACTTGCCAAAGCACATCGCAATGAAGAAGGACTTGTGGAACGCTTTGAATTATTCATCAATGGATATGAATTTGCGAATTGCTTCACTGAATTGAATGATCCGGTGGATCAAAGACAGAGATTGGAAGAACAAGCACGCGACAGAGCAGGCGGGGATGAGGAAGCCATGGTATTGGATGAAGATTTTCTTCAGGCAATCGAAGTCGGAATGCCACCAACCGCAGGACTCGGCATCGGGATTGACCGCTTGGTGATGTTACTTACCGGACAAGAGTCCATTCGTGATGTACTCTTCTTCCCGACCATGCGACCCGAAGCATGATTATTTCTTGGAATAAATGGCAAATTTTGCAAGACCGATGCGCTGTAAGAAATGCTTGAATGATACAAGCAAAACACCGATTCCATAGACCGAGCTTCGAAAGAGATTGATACTCGAAGCTTCCGGGAAATACTTGGTTGGACAAGTGATTTCACCAATCGGAAAACCGGCATAAATGATTTGTGATAGCATTTGATTGTCAAATACAAAATCATTGGAATTTGCTTCAAGATTCAAAGACTGTAAGACTTCGCGAGAGAAAGCGCGGTAACCCGTATGGTATTCGCTGAGTTTTTCTCCAATGAGGATATTTTGAATCAATGTAAGTATACGATTTGCAATGTATTTATACATTGGCATTCCGCCCTTCAGTGCCCCCTTGCCGAGAATGCGCGAGCCGAGAACGACAGGATATAAACCTTGTGAAATAATGCTTGCCATGGCCGGAATGAGTAGTGGTGTATATTGATAATCCGGATGCAACATGATGACAACATCCGCATTCAATTCCAAAGCTTTTGCATAACAGGTTTTTTGATTGCCTCCATATCCCTTGTTTTGTTCATGCCTGATGATATGACGAATGCCAAGCTCACGAGCAACTTCAATCGTATGATCGCGACTTGCATCATCCACTAAAATAACATCATCTACGATGTCGAATGGAATTTCACGATATGTTTGCTCAAGTGTTTTAGCAGCATTATAGGCCGGAAGAACTATCACGATTTTCTTTGAATGCAGCATGTGTTGATTTCTAATGTCTAAATGATTCAGAACAAAAATAGAGTTTATGCAAAAGCCCTCGAACAAAATACTCGGATTCATTGCAAAGATTGGACTTGGTTTGGTCCTATTCTTGATGAGCGCGCTCTTCATTGCAACACTTCCCTATGCCTTCTTTACCAATATCTATGATTTCCCTGAAAGAAAGCCATTTTCAGGAAAAACATGGCAAAATCCCTATCAAAATCTCGATATTTCAGACAGCACAGTTTGGAAAAAATCGAATTTTCATGGTCATACAAAAGCTTGGGGACAATTGACAGATGGCCATACAGAACATGAAGCATTCGACAGCGTTTATCGCGCTTTGGGCTATCACAGCGTGGGAATTTCAAATTATCAATTCATAGACACAACCTTCAAAAACAAGCCGGGTCATGTGCCCTGCTATGAACATGGATATAATGTCTGGAAAAGACATCATGTCTGCATCGGAGCAAATTCCGTTACTTGGCTGGATTTCATCTTCGGACAAAGCATTCATCATAAACAAACAATGCTTGACAGAATCAAGCCAACAGTTGATGTACTTGCAATCGCGCATCCAACATTTCGTGGGAGTTTTGATGCCGATGACTTCAAATATCTATCCAATTATGATTGCATCGAAGTCTTGAATCATTATCGCATTTCCGACATTCAATGGGATTCAGCGCTCTCTGCCGGTTATCCAGCATGGATAGTTGGTGATGATGATACCCATAATGCCAAAGCAGATGGTGAAACAGGTGTTTGCTGGACTATGATTCATGCACCCGCTAAAGCTGACCGTACAGAATTAACACAATCTTTGAAAGAAGGCAAAGCATTCGGTGTGACAGGAAAGAGAGGAGATGTAGAATATTATCCAAAGACATATAGAATCGAACAAGACACAGCCCTCTTCATTACTTTGAGTGATACCGCAAATGCAATCGATGTGATTGGTCAAGGCGGAACACTCATGCGAAGGGATTCGAATGTGATTTCTCTGCGCCATATATTGAACAATACAGACACATATATTCGTGTCAAGATTCATGGAGATTCTTCAATCCTCTGGATGAATCCAATCATGCGTGGCGATGGAAAGAATGCAATCAATCCCACAATCAATTCTGTTCAGACCTTTGCCTATAGAGGCGCATGGTTTGCCGGATATATCCTCATTGGATTTTTCATCATTCGACTGAGAAAAAGAATACACTAATTATTCTTTTTTGCCTTGATAGAGTTCAAATTCCAATAAACGACATTCAATATCCGCGTTAAAGAATGGGATTCTTTTTGATGTGCGAAGTCCGATGGATTTTGCTGCTTGCAGATTGCCTGTAAAAATATATCCTGTCCAACCCGAGCATTTTTGCTTAAACAAATCCCCAATTTCTCGATATTCTTCTTCCAAGGACTTCTCTGTTCCAAGTCTTTGACCATATTCAGGATTCATAATGATGATTCCGGGCTGCTCCGGCAATGAAATATCGCGTACATCTTTCACCGACCATTGAATCCACTCATCAATGCCGGCTTCTCGGGCATTTTCACGTGCAATTCTCACTGCACCGGGATGAATATCGGAGGCATAAATCCGTGGGCTATCACATTCTCTTTTCGCATTCATGGCATCAAGGAGGAGATGTCGCCAAAATTCTTTGTCATATCCAAACACATGCATGAAACCGAAATTCTTACGAAGCGAACCCGGCGCTGTATCAGATGCCATCAAAGCGGCTTCAATTGCGAGTGTCCCGGAACCACACATCGGATTTACAAAGGGCATTGAATAAGGAGCCCATTTCGTTGCAGTAATCACGGCTGCGGCAAGATTTTCTCTCATTGGAGCTTGCCAAGGGTTCAGTCGATAACTTCTTCTATGTAAAGGAGTACCGGCCATATCAATATAGATAGCACCTTTATTGTCATGCCAATACAGAAATAGCACGGTTTTATCTTTATCGGCACCGGAATCAGGTCTCCTATTGCGATGTTTTCTGATCCGATCAACAATTGCATCTTTACATTTTTGTCCTGCGAAATGGGTATTTGTGATAGTTCTTGTATCAATCGAAGTCACAATCGAAAAATATCCATCATCAGGAATGATATCTTCCCAAGGAATTGCATACACGCTTTTATACATATCCATTGGAGTTCGGATATAAAATTCCTTCAATAAGAACAATACTCTCGACGCTATTCTGGAGTGAAGACAAATCGCCATCGCTTCACGTATACCACCTTTGATGCTCACTCCTGCATCGGAAACGGAAATTGGGATAAATCCCAAAGCGCGAATTTCTTGTTCAAGAAATGGAGTGAGTTTGAGCGGACAGGTAATAAAAAGCGTGGTTTGATCAGATACAAGATTCGACAAAGATTGACTCCGAATATAGATATCACGCAATTTACGGTTTTGCAACTCGGAATGCGTCCCTCTCCCTGAAAATGGCGATAATTCCCTATTATTGCGCAGTTGAAGTCAATAATTAAGTGCTCCTCCATGGATATTTCCATCATCATCGTGAATTACAATGTCAAGGATTTCCTTGCGCAATGTCTTTCAACCTTGCGTATTGCGCTTGATGGATTGGAATCTGAAATTATAGTGATAGACAATGATTCACAGGATGGATCAAAGGACTATCTCCCAAAAAAATTTCCTGAAGTACAGTTCTCATGGCTTGATGTCAATCTCGGTTTTGGAGCCGCAAACAATATTGGTATAGAGCAAGCCAAGGGTAGATATATACTTCTGCTCAATCCTGATACATTGATTGATAAAGACACAATTCGAAAGATGATTGCATTCATGGACAAAGAGCCCCAAACCGGTATTGCGGGTTGCAGGGTATTGAATGCAGATGGTACATTTCAACTTGCTTGCAGAAGAGGATTACCGACACCATGGGCATCCTTCTGCAAATTGTTCGGACTCCAATCACTTTTCCCGAAATCCCCTGTTTTCGCTCAATACAATCTCACGTATAAAAGCGAATTTGAAACATATGATGTAGATGCATTGATAGGTGCTTTCATGTTTTGCAGACGCGAAGCATTGATGGAATCAGGCGGTTTCGATACCGACTTCTTCATGTATGGAGAAGACCTGGATCTCTGTCACAGAGTAAAGCAATTGGGTTGGAATATTCGCTATTATCATGAACCAACAATTATACATTTCAAAGGTGAAAGCTCTCGAAGAAGCACAATGAATGAAATCATGGTATTCTATGATGCCATGGAGATTTTTGCCAAAAAGCATTTCGGTCATTCAAGATCATTCTTGTTTTTTCTTAAACTCGGCATAAAATCAAGAGCTGTATTGGCAAATGTAGAAAAACATCTCAGTGATATGGTATTTCTCTTGATAGATATCCTCAGCATTGTAGGTTCTTTGCTCTTGGCCACTGATATCAGATTCGGCAATCCATTTTCTTTCCCAGAATATGCATATCCAACTGTATTCATTGCAATGATGGCTGTGACAATTGGCTCACTCCTAATTTCAGGTGCATATTTTGAACAAGGCGGAAAGTTTCGACCCATTCTCATGGGATATTTTGCCGCTTTTTTCATGCTATCTTCATTAACATATTTTTTCAAAGATTTTGCATTCAGCCGAGGCGTATTACTCATGTCCATGGGCTTCGCATTGGGCATATCCGTCCTTTCTCGATTGATTTGGCATGCATATCATACCATCAAGGGAAGAAAAGCAGATAAACGAGTCATGATTCTTGGAAATAATGAGCATGAGGCCGATATCATCAATGCTTTGCATACTGCAGATACGCATAATGCAATCATCATAGGAAGAGTATTATTGCATTCCGATGATCCGCAGCATACATTCCTTCCGATTTTGGGCGAATATTCCTCATTGGATGCCATCATTTCTCATCACTCCATAGATGAAGTCCTCATTATTGAAAAAGACATAGACTCCTCTGAAATCATGACTTTATCCATGAAATTCCAAACGCAAAAAGTGAGAATTCATGCGGTTCAGGAATATGATGATGTGATTGTTTCTCATATCGCGGAAGAGATTTCAGGGATTTCACCTGATATACCGATTGTCAATCTCAGACTCTTCAGACATCGCCTTATCAAAAGAATCGGTGATTTGACTCTTTCCCTTTTCTTTTTGAGTCTTGGTCTCCCACTCGTATTTTTGCTGTCCGACAAGCCATTACAATTAGTAAAAGCATTAAAAGAAGTCTTCTTTGGCAGATATAGCATTGTCGGCGTATATCGCAGAGACAATTCCTTTCCGGATATTTTACCCGGATTGACTGGATTGGCACATATCGGAAATCCTGAATTAATGTCAACAACAGCCATTCATGATTTGGATGCACATTATATTCGTTATCACACTCCTGGTCTTGACTTGGAGATACTCTTGAAACATCTTGTAAGGAAAGGTTTACGTGGCTTCAAACTTCGTTCTTGAATTCGAAAAACCAATCATAGAGCTTGAACAAAAAGTAAGCGAAATGCGTAGTCTCCCGAATGCGCATGAGATTGAAACCCAAATCCTTGAATTGGAAGCAAATATCGAAGAATTGCGATCCAATATCTATACGCATCTTACTCGTTGGCAACGTGTTCAAATTGCTCGACATCCTGAGAGACCATATACTCTTGATTATGTGAATTTCACCTTTTCAGATTTTGTGGAATTGCATGGTGATAGAGGATATCGTGATGATCCGGCCATTGTTGGTGGTTTGGCCCGCTTGGATGGAATGCCTGTGATGGTCATAGGTCATCAAAAAGGAAGAGACACCAAATCCAATCTTCATAGAAATTTCGGCATGCCTAATCCGGAAGGATATCGAAAGGCAAAAAGACTCATGCTTTTGGCTGAAAAATTTAGCGTCCCGGTGATTTGTTTACTTGATACTCCCGGTGCATTTCCCGGAATCGAAGCCGAAGAGCGAGGTCAAGCACAGGCAATCGCAGATAATTTGCTTGTGATGTCCGGACTCCGCACTCCAATCATTATTTGCATCATTGGCGAAGGCGCATCCGGCGGGGCACTTGGCATTGGCATTGGCGATAGAGTATTGATGCTTGAAAATTCCTGGTATTCAGTGATTGCACCCGAATCCTGCTCAAGTATTTTATGGAGAAGTTGGGATTTCAAGGAACAAGCCGCTGAAGCATTGAAATTGACTGCTCCGGATCTTCAGCAATTCGGCATTATAGATAGAATCGTACCGGAACCTACCGGTGGAGCACATCGCGCGCCTATTGACATGTTCGAAACCCTCAAGCACATTTTCGTCGAAGAATTGCATGCATTGATGTCCAAAGATGTAGAAACACTGGTATACGAAAGAAGGGAAAAATTTGCCGGAATGGGTGTGTGGACGGAGTCTTGAAATCGTGACATCCAAAACCATTCTATATGTGGTGAATGCAAAAGTTCCTGAAGAAATCAGAGCGGAGAAAATATGCTCTTCCCTTGCTTCATTAGGACATACTGTCATCATTGTTTGCAAATGGTCCGGGGAACAAGAAGTCCGCGAATATTCACATGGATATCTCATCTCTCGCATTGGCAAAGGAACATTTCTTCATGCATGTTTTCCCGGAAATCCAATCTGGACACGTGCAATTCAGCATCATATCAAAGAATTCACACCGGATATCATCATTTGCAGAGAGATGATTCCAATGTTTTCGACTGTCTCTGCGGTGAATGGAAGGAATATTCCAATCATAGTGGATATGGCAGAACATTATCCTGCCGCAATGAAAGAATGGAAAAAATATCGCACGCATCCACTTTCACGATTGCTAGTCCATACTTTACCCATTCCTGAGATGATCGAATCACATGCAGTCAAACATGCTGATGCAATCATCACGGTCTGCGAAGAACAATGTCAACGATTGAAACTACACTATCAATTTTCGGAAAAAGCAGTATTCACGGTTCATAATACACCGGAAAAAGCCACCTTTAATAAAGTCAGTCAGGGATGCAGAATTCCTCCAATGATATTCGGTCATCACGGCTACTTCACACTTGAACGCAATCTGGCAAATTTGGTCTTGGGATTCGACATCGCAGCCAAACAATTCCCATCAATTGAATTATTACTTGCCGGTACCGGTGAGACATTCGAAGATGTCGCACAACTTGTCAAGACAGTACAATCTAAAAATCGGATTCATTTGACGGGCGCATATACTGCAAAAGATTTGACGGAACTCTATTCTAGAACCGATATTGGCATTGTACCCTATGCCGAACAGGAATTCAGACAATTCACATTGCCCAATAAGGCTTTTGATTATATGGCATGTGGAAAACCGATGATTTCATCAAGATTACAACCCATGAAAAGACTCTTGGATGAAACTGGAGCAGGAATATATGGTCCATGTTCAACCCCTGAAGACATTGCACAATTGATTATCACCATGATGCATTCAGATGTGCGCGCAATGTCTCAGCGAGGTCTTCAAGCATTTTTGGACAAATATCACTGGGAAAAAGAGTTGGAACAATTAGAATCTGCACTGATTTTTGTGAGTAGTCAGTAATTCAGACCAAAAACATCCTATTATTTGAGTTTTTTTGTAGTTTTGCAAGCAAAATATGAGTCAAAATCACATGGAACACCCCTATAATCAAGGCAATTGTGCAGTGCTTATCGTATCATGTGACAAATACAAGGATTTATGGGGACCATGCATAACCTTGTTTAGAAGATTTTGGAATGACTGTCCATATCCGGTTTATCTCTTATCCAATACAGTACAAGCTGATTTTCCGAATGTCACATCCATTTTGACCGGCGATGATCTATCGTGGTCCGACAATCTTCAATTCGCTTTGCATACTATACAAAGCGAATATGTATTGCTGTATATTGAAGACTTATTTCTCGTCAATCCGGTAGAATCACAGAGCATACATTCTTTGATAGAACGATGCATCCATGAACAATGGAATTATCTTCGATTGAACCCAACACCAAAAGGAGATATTCTGATTGATACTCATATCAGTGAGATTTCTCCCGGATCTGTCTATCGATCTTCTGTGGTATTTTCGGTATGGAGAAGTGAAACATTACAGCGTATTCTGAAATCCGGTGAATCCGCATGGGATTTTGAAGAAATTGGAACAGAAAGAACTGATGCCTTTCCTTTATTTTTTGCCTCGAATCAGGAATTGATTCCAGCATATAATACAGTGATTAAAGGCGTTTGGGAATTAGATGCACTCAAGAAAATACAATCTTTGGGCATTAATCCAGATTTGACATCAAGAAGAGCAATGTCAATAAGAGAATATATACTCTGGAAACTGAAACAACTCAGATCATTGTTCTTTCATTTGATGCCACATGCATCAAAAAGAAGCATTCGCTCATTTTTTCGATGAATGTGCAGAAATACAGAAACAATTATAGTATAGACATTGTCTTTGCGGAAGAGATGAATGGGTCGTATCCTCCTATTCACACGCAATGACACATCGTGGGATGCAGAAAGCCAACTGCATTATTTTTTACATGCGCCAGGGATAGCGCGATTTATTGCCAAGTGGCAAAGTGAGAGTAGTATGAGTTATCCAACACCCGATTCGGATGATAATTCTTTCAATGAGAATTCCGAATCACAACAACCCAAGTATTCCTATGATGGGAATGATGCATCCATAGGCCAAGATGCCTCAGGATTTGGAAATCAAGAAAGGGAGCGAAAACCAAGAACACCCTATCGTTCATATGGTAGATCTTCCGATGAAGAGAGACCAGCCGGCGATGCAGGAAGAAGTCAATATGTTGCCCGATCAGAGTATCAAGATCGCTCCGACTATCGCAGACCTTCTTATGGCGACAATCGTTATGAAAGAAGGGATTTTCAACAAAAACCGTATAGATCACAAGACAATTATCGCCCGAATAATTATGGCGGTGATAGACAGAATCGTGACTTTCAGCCACGATATGGTCGTACACCGGAGGGTGGATCAGGTGGCTATAGACAAGACTACAGACCTCGTCGTGAATATGGTGATCGTCCCCAATATGGTCGTTCAGGTGGTTATGAGAATCGTGGCGGCGGTTATGAAAATCGTGGAGGCGGTGGCGGATTCGATAATCGTAATTCCGGTGGTTTCGATAATCGCGGTAGTGCCGGTTTTGACAATCGTGGAGGAGGCGGTTTTGATAATCGTGGAGGAGGCGGTTTTGATAATCGTCGCTCTTATGAACAAAGATCGGATTTTAGACCGCGTCGTGAATATGGAGATCGCCCACAGTATAGTCGTCCTGCCGGTGGTGGTTATGACAATTATGAAAGAAGACCAAGACAATTCGATGATCGTGGTGGATATGGCGAACAGAGAGTAATGCGTTCACGTAATTATGGTGACAATCGCTATCAGCAAGACTATCGTGGCGGCGGAAGTGGTGATTATTATCGTAATCCAATGAATAGACCGATTACATTGGTCAAAGCAATTTCAAAATGCGATTATGGCTCACCAAGAATATGTTTGAGAGCGATTCGCGAAGGATTGGTATCCGTCAATGGTGAAATCGTTACCAATCCAAATGCTCGTGTTCGTATTAATCGAGACATGTTTGAAATCAATGGAATACCTGTCAATCAAAATCTAGAGAGAATGTATATCGCCGTACACAAAGGCAGACATTTCTCCGGATCAAATGAAATGTCGGTTCCAACAATATATCGCCTGATGAAAAACAAATTTGGTTGGTTTGCTCCATTAGGCTGTATGGAAATTGCCTCAAGTGGAATGATCATTTATACGAATGACATTGCATGCAAACGCTCTTATGGAGCTGAATTACAGAATATTGCAAAGACGTATCGCATCAAAGTGCATAGACCATTGCAATCTTTGGAAGAGGTGGAGCGAATCACAGATTTTGTCAGAACACAAACCGAAGAATTGGTTCAAGTGGAGCTTGAGAAAGTCAATACAAGAAATTGCTGGTTACGCTTCGACGTTCGTACTTCAACACCAACCGATATTCGTACAGCACTCAAAGAGTATGGACTTGAAACATTGTCTTTTGAACGTTCAGCCATTGGTCATCTTACCGTAAAGAATTTTCATCCCGGTTCATGGAGAAGATTGGATGATCGCGAAATCGGCAAATTGCTCAAATCAGCCGAAGAACCGATTGAGCCATATATCGTACCCGATGACTATAAAGTTGTTCCTCCCGGTAGTCCAATCAATAAAGAGGATCAACCGAATAAAAAAGCTTGGCGTGCATTGTACAAACAGTGGCAAGTAGAAATCAAAGAAGAAATGGAATAATTCTCATTTCAGAAAATCAAGGGCGTTCTCGATTGGGGGCGTCCTTTTTTTTGACCAAATAGTAGAGTAGATCTTATGAATACACCATTCATCATAGAACAAACAGATACGCAACTGTTGAATACCACAGCTCATATCAAATATGACTTGTCTTTCGAACATGCAAGTAGGCATTGCATTTCAATCAAGATGATCATCACACAAAATAGAGATGAAATAACCATTATCAAAAGTCCTGTCTGGATTCCCGGAAGTTATAAAGTAAGAGACATGAATGCACATCAACACGATGTTCGTATTCACGATATGCAAGGAAGACCTCTTACATGGAAGTGGATGTCCAAAAGTGCAATTGAAATTCTCAATCCTGAGAAATCAGACATCATAGTGAGCTATGAGTACTATGCAAATGATAGAGGCGTTCGAACTTCTCATGTCAATCGCAATCATGCATTCATCATGCCTGTTGCTTGCTTGATGTATGTTGAAAATAGAATGGAAGAAATACATCATGTTTCAATTCAAAAGAATGAAAAGTGGAATACAATCACGACTGCACTCTCTCCGATTCATGAACAAATGTCAGACCATACAGTACTGTATGGTGCATTGAATTATCATATTCTTATAGACTCGCCAATTGAGATAGGAAATCACGTATGCATGACATTTGAAGTAGCCGGTGCACTCCATGAGTTAGCAGTGATTACCCAAGAAAGCATTGATATGGAATGGCTGAAAGGTGAGATCAAAAGAGCTGTAGAAGTTGAATATGCATTCTGGGGAGATTTGCCCTATGATCGATATGTTTTCTTTTTACTCATTGGTGAAGGTCTGCGCGGTGGACTCGAACATTTGCGTTGCAATGTCAGCGCTGTTGAGCCATCTGCATTTTTGGACAAGACTTCCGCACAGGGAATGATGGCCCTCCTTGTACATGAATTCTTCCATACGTGGAATGTGAAACGGATTAGACCAATTGAACTCGGTCCTTTCAATTATCAAGAAGAAAATTATACCCATATGTTATGGCTTGCTGAAGGATTTACTTCATATTATGATGATTTATTATCCTATCGCTGTGGATTTTACTCAAAAGAGGAATATCTGTCTGTACTGGCTCAGTCCCATTTGGGTAAACTAGCCAGAGTCCCGGGAAGATTCTCCATGTCACTCAAGAATAGTTCATTCCTTGCTTGGACAAAACTCTATTCCATGAGTCCGGATCAGCACAATCAATTTCCATCATATTATACAAAAGGCGGAATTGTCGCATTATTACTTGATTTACTCATCATTACGCAATCAAATGGAAAGTCAAAACTTGATCATGTATTAAGAACGATGTGGAAATCATATAAGCAGGATGGAACAAAAGGATTCACCGAAGATGAGATTATTCAGTGCATTGAAGAAGAATGTGGTGTTTCCATTCGAAGTGTATTCACCCAATGGCTCAATGGCACCGATGAATTGCCATATCAAGAAATATTTTCTCGCATTGGACTCGAATGGAAAGAAGAACCAATTGCCATCAAACAAGAATGGTATGGCGACTTCAGACCATTTCACCCCAAAAAACAATCCATCTTTTTTGGTTGCGCTGTCAATGAAGAGCAAGGTAAAGTTATTGTGAAAGAAGTCGAGAAAGATTCACCCGCAGACAAAGCAGGAATTGCCATAGATGATGAGATCATTTCCGTGAATGGGAAGCGCATCACAAATAGATCCATGCTATTACAGGCCTTGCAATCAAATGGTTTGGAACAAGAAGCAGTGATCATTGCCAATTGCGATGGAAAGATCTATGAAACGAGCGTACAACTCCAATCGGCAATCACCTATTCATTGAAAGTCAGTGAATCTATTACCCACGAACAAGAACGCTTGCTCGAGTTTTGGCTACATGGATAATGTCAATGTTCTTTCTTCTTGACTCTCATCCACCAAAACCCTGTAATTCCCAAAATGACGATCAATAATATTGGC
>Ga0172376_10003107_pt1 | contig 19867 bp, 16 predicted proteins | sample Lak35m_FD_121114 | JGI IMG/M metagenome (GOLD analysis project Ga0172376, IMG submission 121114) | Freshwater microbial communities from Kabuno Bay, South-Kivu, Congo - kab_092012_35m | ecosystem: Environmental > Aquatic > Freshwater > Lake | place: Democratic Republic of the Congo: South-Kivu... | reverse complement strand
CCTGAGGCCCGGGGCTGCCGCCGATCGCCGGGTCGGCAGCGGCCCAGTTGATATAATCAAGCTGAACGTGTCCACCCAACTTGACACTCCAGCGATCGAGCGGCACATCTTTTCCGCCGGCGGCTGCGGCTGTTGCAGAAGTGCCCTGTTTTTGTTCCAGTGCTGCAAGTCTTTTTTGCAGATCAGCGAGCAGTTTTTCAGCGTCCGGGGGTGGCTCCGGAGCGGGATCCAGCTGGGCGCGGCCCGATCTTTCTGCGGCAGATTCGGATGCTGCTGAAACGCTTTGGGACGGCTGCCCTGTCCCGCTGGTCGCCGAGTCATCGCCATGGGCAATGCCGTCGAGAGCTGGGCAGGCAACCTGCAGGATGAACAACACCAATGTTACGACAGGACGCATCACGGCAAGACTGTCTGCTCAGCGACCGGCGAAAAGCCCAAACAAGCCACCGCGTTTCTTCACAGGCTCATCGGGCGAGCGTCCGGAAGGATCCACTGGTGCCGTCAGCCGATGGATCATTTCGGAGATTGATTTGGTCAGCTTGGCTCGCGGTGCAAACTGTGCCAGCGGGATACCATTGTTGCGGGCACCCGACATGACGGAGTAATCATTTGGCAGTTGCCAGTAGACGCTGCGGCCGATGGTTTCGAGGGCCTTGTTGAGGCTGATGTCGCAGTCCTCCAGACCGACTCGGTTTACAATGATCTCCACCTTACCCTTGATCAGCGGGTAATGATCCAGCAGCTGCATGATGCGGATCACGTTTCTCAGGCAGGACAGGTCCAGCTGGGTAACGAGGAGGACACGGTCAGAGACTTCCATGACCGCCATATCAAGTCGGTTGAACGACTTGCTGATGTCAATAATCAGGTGAGAAAACGTGGCTTTCAGCAATGCCAGAATTCTGCGCAGATCATCCGGTCGAATCATTTCAGCATGTTCAAGTTCGATGGGACGCGGCAGCAGGAAGGCCCCGCAGGAATGCCGTGTGAGCGAGCGTTTCAGCAGGCCGTAGTCGAGGCGATTGATGCTTTCGACAATGTCCTTAATGGTGTATTCGGGAATGATGTCCAGCCACACATCGGCATCACCAAGAGTGAGATCAAGGTCAATGATGACGGGAGAATTTTCGCTTTCGATCGCGAGTGCGGCACCTGCATTGACGGCGAGGGCCGTGCAGCCCACGCCGCCGGAGACACCAGCAACCGTGACAATCGTTCCGCTGCGTGAGGCCCCTTCGGTCCCGCTGCCTCCAAGTGACACTCGCAGGCGGTCCAGAGCGGCCACGAAATCCTCAAGCTGCAGCGGCAGATTCAGAAACTCGCGAGCCCCGTTTCGCATGGCCTGCAGAATCAGGCTGCCTTCCTGTGAAGAGCTGACGACAAGGATTGCGCAGCTAATCTGCGATCGGGCCAGGTCTCCCACCAGCTGCAGACCTCGCTGCGGGTTGGAGTCGAGGTTGACTACGGCGATGTCCGGCAGCGTTTGGCGAGCCACCTCCATGAATACTTCATAACGTGCACATTCGGCTTCCAGCCAGACCGTGTCGACGCCGACCAGCATTGACTTCAGTACAGTCCGTGACCGTTCATCCGGGTCCACTGTTGCCAGTCGCAGTACACTTTTCATGATTCCGATTCTCCAACTTTCTTCTGAACTCGGGTGTCCGCGGGTGGCAGTCAGCGAAGTGCGGGGGAAATCAGTCCACTGCGTCCGCTGGTGTCACTGGTCCGTCGAGCCGGTGTCCTGCGATCGGTTGTGCGGCTCGGGGAGCTTGCTGGTTTTACGGCAGTCTGCTGGCGGACACCTGCTTTGGGAGCTGTACGGGCTGTAACCCGTGCGGCTGATTCTGCGGTCTGCCCCGGGCTTGCCTGTCCGGCTGCCGGAGTCTGCACGCAGTTGATGCCGCCTTTACAATTCGCACATTCCGGATTTGGGCATAGTCCTGAGGCGGTCTGGTGTTTCAGGCAGTCGTCACACACTTGTCCGGTGCCCGGTACTTCCAGCAGGCCTTGGAAGAACAATTCGCGGTCAACCGGCGAAACAGACGACATTCCGGGGCCGATTCGCGGCACCTGGTCAGCGGACATTGGAGCCACCAGTTCCGGTGTGACAAGAATAATCAGCTCGGACTCGGAATCAGTATGCTGTTTGGTACTGAATGCAGCCCCGATGTAGGGCAGTTCACCGAAGAACGGGACCTTGTTTGTCGTGCCGAAGGAGCGGCGTGAAACGAGGCCCGCGATGACCAGCACCTCACCGAAATTCATCTCCACCTGAGTATTGGCGCTGTTGGTACGAAACGACGACGTGGCATTGCCATTGATGGTTACGATGTTCGAAAAGTCCTGGTCACTGATTTTCGTTTCGACCTCCAGACGGACTCGGCCGTTACCCAGGATATAAGGCACGGTATTGAGCTGAATTCCGAATTCCCGGTAGGTAACTCCACTGGTGCCCAAACCTCCGGCGACCGGGATTGGGACCTCACCGCCGCTCAGAAATGTGGCTGGGCGACCATTATGCGTAAGAATCATGGGTGTAGCGTGCGTTCGGAAAATACCCTCATCCAGCATCGCCTGCACGAATCCCTGAAAGACTCCGTTCGGGCGAGTCAGTCCCCAGGTAACGGTGGAGTTGGTGAGATTATTGTGTCCAATGACAGCACCGCTGCCGCCGATGCTGAGTGAGGAAACCGGAGTGATGGGACCGGGGGTGGCGGCCAGGTATCCGTCCGGGCGAACCAGTGAGAAGTTCATACCGAGGCGCCGCAGTTTTGACCGCTGGACTTCCATCACCGTGCACTTCAGCATGATCTGCTGAACTCCGCCGGTCTGCATATGATTCAGCACTTCCGGGTAGTGCTTTTGGGCGATGGCTTCAATTTCTGCAACATGTTCCGGGCGACTGACCCAGCCATCCAGTCGAACTGACGACTCATTGATGGCTTCAATGCTGATTGCATCATCAGGATACAGCCGGCGGATGACTGAATCGAGGTGCCGCACGTCACCACGGACGAGCACTTCTACTTCGACGACCGCCTCGTTCTCGTCAACGATAGTCAGCGAAGTAACGCCTGCTTTGATGGCATAGATACGGATTTGTTCCGGGTGTTCGTCAACCGGCTGCACCGTGAGAACCTCATCGTCGAAGTCCATGACACGGCGAATGCGGCAGTTGTGTCGGATGAACAGCGAGAAGCCTTCAATCAACGAAACTTCGTTGGCTCCTGCGCGAGTCTCGTAGACCGGTGAAGATCGCGAATTCTGAGCCGACGCTGCCACAGGTACCAGCAGTCCCGCCGCCAGCAGCAGAACTGTCATGAGTTTTTTAAGCTGCATCCCTGCACCCCTGAAATACCCTGTCAGCAACCTTCGGTTTTGACTGCCGCCGATCCGCTGAAAGCTGTCTTCCCGCGAACCGTCTGCATGCCTGCACCTCGCAGGGGCCGCAGTCGTATCGCCTGCACAAGCCCTGATGTCGCCGAAGTATCGCCTCTTCAGCTGCCAGCCAGCCACTGCAGATACCTGCAGCGGTCTGACCAGCCCGACATACTCAAAGCTTCGCGCTTACCTGAGCGGGTTCAGAAACCTTCACCCGCTCAATCCGCACTTTCTCTCGCTCATGAATCTCCATACGCCAGTGTGCATCTGCCTTTTCAGCCGGCTTGGCTGCTGCCGCATCTGCACTCTGTTCATTTCTTTCCAGTTCTCTGTCCAGCAGGTCTGAGATTCCTGTTCCCCAGGATTCTCGTGAATCTGCCGCAGAATCTGACTCGTCCTCCGACCCGGCAACACTCGGTTTGTCCAGGTTGGATTTGTTTCGCATTGTCTCAAGGAATTCAGGAGAGATGGACTTCGGATCCTGCGGAGGCACATCGCCTGGACGACGCAGAGTCGTAGACAATTTGCCAAGGTTTGCTGCCAGAGCCACAGCCTTTGACTGTTCGGGTGTCACCAGCAGCGTCAGATTCCGAGCCTTGTTCTCCTGAGTCATGTCAGAACCATAGATGTAATTGTCGATCGCGAAGACTTCCACGAACTCCAGTACCGTGATTGTCTTCTGATTGCTGCTGCCTTCAGGTCGGTAAGTCAGCAGCAGGTCAATTCGATTGCCCGGAGTCAGCATTCCGCTGTGAGTGGTCGTTTCGTCACAGGGGATCGTGGCTGCCGACATGCCTTCCGGCAGATTGGCAATCGCTCCAAACTGCCCTTTGTCTCCCAGTTTGTTGGTCAGAATCCATTCCCCGGCATTTGCCGGCCGTTTCAAAGAACGCTGCTCGAGTTCTTCCATTGAAATTACCGCGAACTGGGGAACAAGGTTCTCCGGAACGCTGACGAAATGAACGTTGGATTCATTCAGAGGGACTCCTGCCGGGATATCCAGCCTTGCAGCAATGATTTCCCGCACCGGTTCTTTCTGAGTGTCTCCTTTGTTCAGCAGCTGGCGAATACCCAGCATCGAAATCAGGCCACAGCCAATAGCTACAGCCAGCATGATCAAACTTTGTGGTTTCATGGCAGTTACATTTTCTGAGCGTCCGCTGGAGCCGACAGCGACGGAGAACTTTGACCGGGTTCAGCCAGTCTTTTGTTCTGCCGTTACAACCACCAGATCCCGTTCAGACGCTACAGCCATCACCAGCATCATTTTCGGCATAGCGAATTCCCTGCTTCACCGAATGCTGCAAGGATTGTCTAAAGTCAGGTACTTCCTTGTCCTGTGAAGAAAACCGGCTCGCCAGAAACGACGGCCGGTGCAGACAGTTTTCAGCAGATTTTGCCGATCAATGCGGCAAGAGTTCGATCAGATCAGATCATGTTCTGGTAGCAGAAATACCCAATTGTGCCGATGCAGATTGGAATGCCATAAGGCAGCAGCAGCATTCGAGGCTTGCGTTCGGCGGCAATGGCCGACAGTTTCTCGGGGTTGCGGATCGACAGCCACTCGCTCAGGATCAGCAGAAACTGCTGGTAGTGGTGTCCGGTACGTCGGCGATAAAGAACCATCAGAACGGCCATAAATGCGCCAATTACTGCGGAAACAGCGAAGGCTGCCAGTGTTATTTGCCAGCCCATCCACGCTCCGATACCCGCCATCAGTTTGACATCGCCAGCACCCATGCCACCCACAGAATACAGTGGCAGCAATGTCAGCAGGCCAACACACATGCCCAGCAGGCCGGCCGTCAGTCCGGGGACACCGCCGATCGCCGTTGAATAGGCCAGTCCGGCCAGTACCATCGGGAATGTGATCCAGTTGGGAACCTTCAGGTCGCGACCATCAATCCAGGCGGCGAGGATAAGAACGAGGGAGACCAGCCGGACAGGCCAGTTTTCCAGTATTAATTCAGTGAAAGTCATGGTTGGGGTGTCCTGCAGTCAGGGGTGAAAAAGGGGGCGTTTTTCCGAGTGTCTTAACGTTTGTCAGTGAGCCGGAGGCAGGGGCCAGGGAATACTGCAAAGTATTCCCTGAACCTGAACCCCGTCACCAGGATACGGGTGGTATCACTGGAGCGATGTGGCGACAGCGTTGAACTTCGTGTTGGCGACTGTACCGATCGAGGTGACTGCAGTGATGCAGACCACCACAATCAGTGCCAGCATGACAGCGTATTCCACAGCTGTCGGGCCATCTTCAGAAACCAGAAATCTCTTGACGCCTGCAGCGAACTTCAGCATGGTACTTTCCTCACAAAATCGGCCCTCTTCAGGGCCATCAGTTTCACGACAGTTGCCTGTCACTTCGGAAACGCTGACCTTCAGCGTTTCGCATTTACAGACACAGCACCAGGCACTCACAAATGGCCGGTGCTAATGCTTTGAACTGCACCATTGAAGCTAGGTCAGGAAACATCTGCGTCAAAAAAAAACTGCGGGTTTTCGGACAGTCGGAAAACATGGATGGGAGATTCCGCATGTAATGGAGTGTTGCTGGAAGGGATCGAAAACGCGAAAAACTAGTGTTTTCTTCGCTACGCAGCAGTCGCGGCTGGTGTTGCCGGCTTGCGTCGATGGCTGCGGGAAATCCCCATGTTGCCATTTGGCAACAAAAAAAGGGACTCGGTCAAACCGAGTCCCCTGTCAGCACCATATGAAAATGTCTGCCGTGGCGGCAGGATCACTTCAGGGAGTTGGCGACGGAGTTGAACTTGGTGTTCGCTGCGGTACCGATCGAGGTGACTGCGGTGATGCAGACCACGACGATCAGGGCCAGCATGACAGCGTATTCCACTGCAGTCGGGCCATCTTCAGAAACCAAAAAATTCTTTACGCTTGCTGTGAACTTCGACATTGCTCGAACCTTCCTGATGTGCCCTCATGAGGGCAATGGACTTCACGGCGGTGCACCGCCAAAACGGAACACTGACCTTCAGTGTTTCGTTATCACAGTCCGACACCAGGCACTCACACCTGGCCCGTGTACTCGACCGCGACTGTGCCATGTACGTTAGGTCAGGAAAAGTGCGAGTCAAAAAAGAGTGTGCGGGTTTTCGGACACCTGCAAAAAATTTTTTTTTAGTTTCGGTTTTGCGGACATGTTGCTGTTTGTCAACAACTCGGCTCGTTCAGTTCGCTGCCGGCTCCGCCACTGCCTGCAACAGCTCGTCCGTCTGTGTTCCATGCGACGAAAGTATCGACTCCGGCCCCAGTGCCCCAATCACAGTTTCGTTCCAGCGAAATTCGCGACGGACCATCTGGCCGCGACTGATGTCCAGCAGGAAGCTGCCGGATGGAGTCGCCTGGATCAGCTGCGATCGGATCACAGTACCCCGCAGAGGGGTTCGCACCGAGCTGCGGAATGTCACGCGCGCAATTCCATTCTCAACAGCCTCCAGTCGGTAAGTCCGCAGGATCTGAACCGGTAACTGCAGATTCTCACCGCCACGGACCTGCACCTGAAACTCTTCTTTCCATGTGCCACCGACAGCCATCGCCGACTCCGGCAGCAGCATCAGGAACGAACCCGGATCAGCTGACGCATCGCGGGCCGGAGCAGCAGCCGGTGCTGCCGGGGCATCTGCTGAAGATGGCTGCACACCGTCAGAGGTGCCGACCACTGATCGCCCCAGTGCGGTGACGCGGAATACTGGTGCCGCACCACGCAGACTGTGGGCCACGTTCTTAAAAACCTCTGGTACTTCGTGCGGTTTCATCGACGAACGAAATTCCACCGCCGGTTCCTGGTCCACCTGACGCTGCATCCAGACGTCTTCAAACTGCATCGACAGCTTTGTCAGATCTCCGTTGGTTTCTGAGACACCATAACGTCGCACCTGACGCACCTGCGAGACGTCCACGCGGTGATTCTCGCCCACCTGCGCTTCCAGAGTCATCTGCTGCTGCGACTGATAACGCAGCTGCTGGCCCGGGTGAAACTGATATCGCAGTGACCAGGTCTGCTGTGCCGTGGATTTACCGCTGTCAGCCTGGCCGGCATCCGTCTGCGACGGAGCTGTTGGCGATCCAGCAGAGGCGTCCTGCAGAGCCAGCAAAATAACAGTCAGTAACGTGCCGAGGTTCATGGACCAGTTCCTTGTCCGTAACAGTTCTTCATCAGCCGCTTTCTCCGAACAGCGGTGCGGCAGATTAGCAGATCCCTGACTGCCATCGCGAGTCGAGTTTTTGGTGTGCCGGGATGACTGGGGGCTCTGGGCTAACCCGGCAGATCCGCCTGCATCAGGTGATAGCCGGATACCAGTGCCGTTGTGGCGGCACATGCCAGTAACTGGCAGATCAAAAGCATTCGCCAGACACTGCGTTTCAGCGGGGCCTGAGCGGCTTCGTCCGCGGGTGCCGCCAGACAGACAAGCCACCACGGTGCTGCAAAGCACCACAGCCGAGCAGCCTCGCCCATATTCTTGCCTGACAGCCATAACAGACACCATGTCGCTGTCAGTGCCAGGCAAAGCAAGCCGGCCGGGCGGGCTGAGACGCTGCCGCCCCGGGCCGCCCTGACAGCCCGCTGTAATGCGGCCGGTACCAGCAGCACTGCCGGCAGCCCGGTCGCGAGGGCCATTTCTGCCAGATTCACCGGCAGCCATTTCCACCATGTTCTGGGATACTGCAGGTAGAAGCCGGCATGGTTGCCAAGATTCAGACGCCAGACTCGTGGCAGGCTGCAGTCCGTCAGCCACTGCACCAGCAGCACGCAAATGATGAATGATGTGCACGCGATTGCGACACTGAGCAGCATTCGGCGGACTGCCTGTCTCCAGTCGGGCTGACTGCAGGTCCACAATGTGGCGAACACGATGGCGGCAACAAGTGCGGGCAGATGAGCCAGGCTGATCACGAGGCAGGCTGCCAGCCAAACGCCCCCGCTGGCCGCCAGCATCAGACGCGCCAGCAGTCCCTTGTTCAGCAGGCTGCCGGTCAGCAGTGTCAGCAGTAACAGGCATGAGACCGGGTACAGAACGTCCGAGCGAGGCTGGAACATGTCGATGCATGGAATCACGGCCGCCAGTGCAGCGGAGCGCCAGGCATCGCGGCGCGGGACAAACTGGCGTGTCAGCAGATAAACCGTCAGTGGCAGCAGCGAGCAGACCAGCAGAGAACCTGCGGAGGTGAGTGCCAGTGCTGCCAGCTGCGAGTCAGTCAGACGTGGTGCGATTGCAGCTTCCGTTTCCACCAGGCGAAATGCATCCAGCGCGTCCGCTGGCTGCAGTGACACTGCGGCGGAAGCGACCGTCGCCAGAACTGAGCCCGAAGATCGTGCTGCCGACAGAGCGGCACGGTTAAGCAGCAGCAGTCCAGGGGGATGCGTCCCGGCATGCAGCACGTCTCCCTTCGCTGCCTCAGACTCGTATTCCGCCAGGAACTGCCGCAATGGCCGGCGATCTTCGAGAGCCCTGAGAAAATAGCCACTGGCCGAGCGATCGTACAACACCCACAGCGGACGCAGCTCACGCTGCGGTGACGCTGCGGACTGCAGGACTGCGGCATGCCATATGAATGTGCTGGCGGTCAGCAGCAGCAGATGAATGCCGCACTGGATTCGGTTCAGTCGCAGATTGCTGAATTCAAGCTCGCCGAACACAGCGGCTCCGGCCAGCAGCAAGCCTGCCAGCAGTGGCCAGAACAGTCGATCAGCAAGTTCGGATCCATCCTGCGGCAGTGCCTGTCGGGACCAGACCCATTCCCCGGGAACGCCCAGCGGGATGAGATCGGCCAGCAGGACAAACAGCGTCAGCAGCAGTCCCGCCAGCGGCGCAACGGCCGCAAATTTTGGCGGGCCACGACGATTGTCGGTGATGTCAGGAGCACGTCTGGACATGGGGCAACCGCAAAAGATTGCAGCCGGACGAACATCGTCCGGCTGCAGGCACAACTGATCAGAGACAGTGACGAGTTTCTCAGTGACCGGTGACAACCGGGCCCGCTGCGTCCGCATTATTCTTCGGCGGATGGAACAGCAGCCCCAGCGCCACTGAGGCGACGAGTGAGCAGATCATCGGGACCAGGAACAAACCTTTAAAATCTGTCACCCCTTCCCTGGTATAGACTGTCTGCAGCAGCCACGGGCAAAGCGAGTTTGCTGCCAGTGCACCGACACCCAGGATCATCACGTTGAACAGCCCCTGAGCACTGGAACGCAGGTCTTTGGGGAAGTGTTTATCGACAAAGATGTACACGGTGGCGAAGAAGAAGGCGTAGCAGATACCGTGCACGATCTGGACCACAATAATCAGCGCCTGGCTTGGGAAGTATGCGTAGACGAAGAAGCGGAAGGCGTGGCCCAGAATTCCCACGATCATGGTTGTTCGCCAGCCCAGGGCTTTCAGTGCGGCCCCCAGCACCAGCATGGTCAGGATCTCTGCGATCTGACCAATGCTCATCACCGGCATCACCCAGTTTCCTGGTACACCGACGGAGTCGGTTGTCAGGAAGGTTCCGGTCCAGTTGAAGTAGCAGTTATGCACGAACGAGTCGATGAAGGCAACGAGCCACAGGACCAGCACAAACGGGTGTTTGAGCAGGCTGAGGGTCTGCAGCCATGCCTGGTTGCCGCTGTCAGTGCCATCAGCCGCCGGTTTCTTTGGCGGGGTGTGCGGCAGGGTCAGGCTGAAGGCAGCCAGCAGCAGCGATGCAATACCGGCAACGAGGTAGGTGTATCGCGTTGCGTCCTTCAGTGCATCACCGGTCAGGCCGCTGCCGAGTACCGTCCCGAGCCACGAGATGAATCCCGTCGGATTGGCGGCTTTGACTTTGGCCCAGTCCACCAGAATAAAGGTGAAAGGCCACGCGGCGAAGATCCAGCCGATTGTGCCACCCAGACGCACCACACCGAACTCTCTCTCTGGATCCTGCATGTTTGCGAAGGCCACGGAGTTGGTGATGGAAATGGTCGGCACATACAACAGGCAGTGCACGGACATCAGCAGGAAGAATGGCCAAAAGCCGGTAGCCCAGAACAGGCCCAGGATCGACACACCGCCAACGAGGTGGCTGAAGGCAAGAAATCGTTCGGCGGCGAAATTTCGGTCCGCAAACTGATTGCTGAAAAACATTCCCACGATGGAGGCGATGGGGAAGGCATTCAGGATCAGAGCCTGCTCAGAAAACAGATGCTGGATGGAGCTGAGGCCTGGCAGGCTGAACAGTCCGGCCAGCAGTGGCGGCGGCAGTTCGGCTGAGAATCCGAGTGCGGGCAGGTAACCGAAGATCAGCGGCAGCCAGGCCCCCCAGATAAAAAACTCAAGAAACATCATTATGAACAGTCGAGTCTTCATGGTGGCAGCACCGCTGGTAAAGGCATTTGTTGAAAGAAGGGGGTCGGCACGACTGACGACGACCCGGAGGGTCTGACATAATGACAGGCAAAGGGAATTGGGACAACTGACAAACGAGCGATCGGGCGATTGCGGGAAGAAAACGGGGGATTTTCAGTGCCGGAGGACTGGGGTAGGTTGGAAAATCGAGGATTTCCGCGGGAGTATTTTGAAACGCGGTTTCTTCTGGACAGTCCGGCCGCGTTCTGGCCGGTCAGTTTTGTGATCATTACAGCCTGGCAGACGACGGGCTGTCGCTGGCCGATGCTGGTGAATCAGCAGTCTGACCGGCTGTTGCTGGACTGGCTGCGGGGAAGTGGTCAGCGACCAATTCGGCTGACCGGTTATTCGCCGGTAACCGGGCATGCAGAACCCGGCTGGGCAGTCGATCTGCCACTGCTGGCCGGGCTTCGTCTGGGGCAGGCATTCCGGCAGGACGCCGTTTACTGGGTGCAGCTGGACGAGCTGAGCATCGTTCGATGTGCGAGCCCTTGGCGGCAGCAGCGAGCGGGTTCGTTTCGAGAACGACTGGGGTGAGTCGTGGTGCGAAGGACGCGTTTGTGTCGGAATACCGACTTTCTCTGTTAGCTCTGGATCAGGGAATTGCTAAACTTCCTTCGAAACAACAGTCGAGGCCAATGTCATGCAAATGGACAATCTTCTGGTTTTTGCCAGCCATTCCTCCGATGATCGTCGTGAGAGCGGCAACCGGAATTCTTTGGAAAAATTCATTGCGCAAGTGGAATCGGTCGTCCGCACGAAACTTGGGTTACCCAGCGAACAAGACATCGTTTTTCTCGACGCTCGCAATATCGAGTTCGGTGACGCGTGGGAAGACAAACTCCTGCAGGCTGTCAGTCGGGCCAGGTCCATTCTGTGTTTGTTGTCGCCCAACTACCTGCGGTCCGACTGGTGCGGCCGCGAACTGCAGGTATTTTTGAAACGCATCGAGCAACTGCGAGAACAACCGGATAGCGACTTTCAGAGCTTCATTTTCCCGGTTTTTTGGGAGGGGCAGCATCCGCCCTATGATTTGCCGGAAGTGATCTGCAGATTCCAGTTTCGTCTGACTGACGTGCCGGGAGAATATGGAAGGCGGGGCATAGCGTGGTTCTATCGCACTAAAAGCAGAAGCGTTGCTCGAATTTGCGAATCAGTGGCTGATGCCGTCGCATCTGCTTTTAGTCGAAGGAAGGGAGGGATACCTCCGGGAGACGAGGCTCTGTCTCTGGCGGAACTGCAAAGTGCATTTCAGACGGCAGTTGCGACGCCAGCCTTTCCGGTCAGGCTGTTGATGAGTCAAGGCTGGCACAGTATGTGGTGGCACGAGTTGGGCAGTACAGTCCGGGAATTGTTCGGTGATGCCACCGAGTATGGGCCTGCTGATCTTGCCAGTCCGTCTGCGGATCTGCTGACCAGGTTTTGCGATGGGGCGACCGAGCATCCGCTGTTTTGCCTTCTCACCGCTGCCGAAGAGAATGCTCTTCGTGATCTGCTCGAAAAGGTAATATGGCCTGACATTTCAAAATCGGTGTTTCCATTTGTGCTGACGAAACCTGAAAGCGATGCGGTTGAAGACGAATCGAAAGAGGCACTTTGGCGGGCGCTGGGTATTGAACGGGTTGCTGCTGACTCTGCCGGCGGGTTTGGGCGAAAGTTGAGATCTCGGGTTGTGGAAATTCGCAGTCGAATGATCTCGGCGGCGGAGGGTTGGCCGGCCACTGACAGTGAGTTGGAGGCAGCCGCATCGAACGATGGCATACGAGTTGAAATAAAGCCATTTCTGTCGGCGTCGCGTCGTGCAGGGAGGGAGCAATGAGCACCAGTTCTACGGACTTAGATTCCTGTCGTAACGGTCGCATTCTGACTTTTTACTCGTATAAGGGTGGCACAGGGCGATCGATGTCCCTTGCCAACGTTGCCTGGATTTTGGCCATGAATGGCCATCGAGTGCTGATGTTAGACTGGGATTTGGAGGCACCAGGACTGCACCGCTGGTTTGGTCCGTTGCTTGATGATCCGGAATTGCATGAATCGCGTGGTCTTATCGAATTCTTCACGGATTTTCGGGAAGGCAGCGAGATTGAGCGAATACGCCGCAGGAAGGGCCAGACTCCCGACGAGCAGTGGTTTTTGAGATATGCTGACCTCGCTGGTTTGGCAGTTGGCGTGGACTTTCAATTCTCTGACGATGGTTGCCTTCACCTGGTACCCGCCGGACGCCAGAACGCCGAATACTCGCTGCTGGTGCAGTCATTTGACTGGCACGCTTTCTATGAAAAGGCTGGGGGCGGAGTTTTTCTGGAGGCAGTGAAGAAGAGACTGCGGAGCGAGTATGACTTCATTTTGATCGACAGCCGTACCGGGATTAGTGATACAGCGGGGATTTGCACTGTCCAGATGCCGGACGATCTGGTGGTTTGCTTCACCATGAATCGTCAGAGTATTCTGGGGGCGCGAGAGATTTGTCGGGCTGCAGATGAGCAGCGGACCAGGCCTGACGGCAGTCCAGGACTGCGGATCTGGCCTGTACCGATGCGAGTGGAACTGGCAGAAAAGGAGCGACTTGACAATGCTCGTCGGCTTGTACGCGCTGAGTTTGCCGGTGTGTCATGGCAACTGAACCGTCGTCAGCGCCGCACCTACTGGCAGGATATTGAAGTGCTTTATGTGCCATATTACGCTTGCGAAGAAACGCTGGCGACGCTGGCGGATACTCCCGGGCTCAGCAATACCCTGCTGCACTCGATGGAACGAATCGCCGGAAGAATTGCCGGCTGGTGCGACGGGGGTGTCATTAACCGGGACTTGTGGGAACGAATGCCCTGTTCTTATCCGGACGATGCGATAAGACTTGCTGCCCTGCAGAAATATTCTGCGTCGGCACAGGAAGCTGCCAGGGGGCAGAATCGGGCGGTCAGGAATATCGTAATAGTGTCTTCCTCAAGTGACGTACCCACTGCTGAGATAGAGCATGCGGCTAAGGTGATTGAGAGAAGGTATCCTCAGTTCTCTGTATTCCACGATGCCCGGCTGGAGGTTGGTGAACGCTGGCAGGAGAAATGGGAGCAGGCAATTGAGAACTGTGACGTAGCGATCGTCTATTGTGGCAGGTCTCTGTTGAATGGTTCCTGGTCTGATGATTTTCCAGTCGAAGAATTCGCAAAGCGACTCGCGGCTTCTGACTCGGTGACAATGATTCCAGTGGCTGGCTTTGGCGTCACTCTGCGAGAGCTGCCGATGTATTTACGGGGATTTCGAGGCATTTCTTTGGACAGCAAGTTTGCTGACAGCGAACGTGTCTGGAGGGATGACGGCTGGCGGGGCGTCTCCGGTGGTGAATTTGGGGCTTTGCTTTGCGAAATCCTTGAAGCTCGTGTGAACACTTCTGCTAATGGTGAAGTCGCATCGAGTCTGGCCGCTGCGGTCGTTGATCCGGAAGACCCCAACAAAGGTCGTTTCGGGGGCCTGTCGCGTCGTAACGGGTCGCAATTGACCGCAGAAGTGAAAGAACTGTCGGCTACATGGTGGGAAGTCAGGCTGACTGTGCGAACGCATGCCACTTCAGACCCCGGTGCTTCTGCGGTGTTTCACCTGCACCCGACATTCATCAACCCTGTTAAGAAAGTGCCGTTGCAGGACGGCATGGCCAGCCATGTGGTGCATGCATGGGGGGCATTTACGGTTGGCGTTGAGCTTGACGGCGGACGGCAGCAACTGGAGCTGGATCTCGCTGAGCTGCCTGATGTTTCGCAACATTTCAGGGATCGATGACGACTCTGCAGTGCCCCTTGTTTACGCCGAAGTTTGAGTCTTTCTTGAACGCAGAAAATGTCGTCGTGCAGTTCACCTCTCAGCACTGCTACAGTTCCGTGAATTTTGCGGCTCGTTTGGCGGCGAAGGCCTGCAGGCCTTCGATCGCGTCGGGACGCTGCAGGCAGCGGATGTAGGCTTCCGTGTCGGCACGATGCGCGACTTTCGGCTGAGTACCCTCGTCCAGATGAATCAGCTGCTTGGTCGCCCGCAGGGCTTCAGCCGGCATTTGCAGCAGCCGTTCGCACAGTTGCTGACCGCGGGCCTGAAGTTGCCCCGACGGAACCAGCTCGTTCACCAGACCCCAGTCCAGTGCCTGTGCAGCCGTAATCGGATCACCGGTCAGGCACAGCTGCAGGGCGCGAGCTTTGCCCACCAGTGCTGTCAGTTGCGCCAGACCATAACCGGGTGGCCAGCCAAGGCGGATTTCCGGCATGCCAAATCGAGCGGCATGACAGGCCAGTCGCAGGTCGGCCGCACAGGCGAGGACGCAGCCGCCGCCGAGTGCATCGCCGTTGATCAGTGCGATGATGGTCTGCGGCAGCCGTTCAAAGGCCAGATACAGCTGAGCCTGCCGGAGGCTTAAAGTCCGGGCATCTTCAATGGCCAGCGAAGGCAGTTCGCGGACATCATCACCCGCACAGAATGCTCGCCCGGAGCCGCTGATCAGCACCGCTCGAACTTCCGCCGGATGGCCGGCCAGCCACGCCACCAGCTGCTCCAGCTCGCCCGTCATGCGGACATCCACAGCATTGAGTGCCGCCGGGCGATTCAGCAGCACGTGGGCGATGCGATTGCGGACCGTGACCTGCAGGGTACTGAGAGGCGGCAGGTCGGCAGAGCTGGCTGACAGGTGCATGGCGGCTGCCTGCGGAGAAAGCGTGTTGAGATTCTCGATGATTTTTGCGACCGGGACGATGGCGCGAACGTGAGTACCCTGCCCCAGCAGCCGCTCACCGGCCCGGCATTCCACCTGAAAATGAATTTTCCGTCCCTCAATCACCGTGACTTTAGCCCGACCTGTAACAGTGTCCCCCATGCCGGTTCCTGCGAGGTGTCGAATGTTGACATCGATGCCGACGGATTCTTCACCGGGCTCAAGGAACGGCCGCAGCGCCTCACGGGCCGCGCGTTCCATCAGCAGGATCATGTTGGGGGTGGAAAACACGGTCGCGCGGGCATCACCACCAAGTGTGATCACCATCGCGGCATCCACGATCCAGGTCAGGTCGGCGACAGTTCCCTGTTGAAGTCCGGGTTTCATGGCAGCTGACCGGTCAGAATTCTGCAAAATGTCGATTTTGGGGGCGTTTCGGACGACCGCAACGCTGTGTTCATTGCGGAACATACTGCAGAAACGGGCCGGAGTGGTGAAAAAAACGGGATTTTTACGGTTTCCAAAGAGTCAGCAAAATCGCTCGGATCCCTGGCAACCGGAGGGCACCGGGGTCATACTGCCGTCGTGAACGCAGGCTTCGTGTCTGTGTCGAATATTGTGCTGGTGCGAGGTCAAAGATGCGCAGGCCGGGCTCAAAACCGACTCTGTTTTTTCGGCTGGTGGTGCCGGCGACCAGTGTCTTCGTGATGACCATACTGGCGCTGATTGCGGTGCTGTTTGGTGACGAGCGGGCTCCGCTGGCGCAGCTGCTGAACCGGCACGGCAATACTTTGCTGGTGCTGGAATTTGTGGCCATTCTGGTATTGTCGCTGCTGGCGCTGGTGCTGGATCGACGGCAGATCCTGAAGGATCAGCAGGCGCAGACTGGCGGCACCCAGCCAGACTCGGGCAAATCGGCGTAGTGTTCTCCTTTCGGGGCCCGGCGGCGGGCCACATTTTGTGAATTTGCTGACAGGAAGTGGACGGATGTTTGATCTGGATGCAATTCAGGCGGCGCTGCGACAGTTCGGGTTCGACGGCTGGCTGCTGTACGACTTCCGCGGTTCCAACATTCTGGCCCAGCGAGTGTTGAAAATGCCGGCCGGATTTCATGGTTCGCGACGGTACTTCTACTTCATACCGGCGACTGGCACACCGCAGAAGCTGGTGCATCGCATTGAGACGGACGTGCTGGATCATTTGCCGGGTGAGCGGACAATTTATCTGCGCTGGCAGGAACTTGAGGCGGGGGTGTCCGGGCTGGTGTCGGGCTGCGGCACGGTGGCCATGGAGTATTCACCGCGCAACGGCAATCCATATATTTCCCGAGTGGACGCCGGTACTGTCGAGCTGGTGCGGTCATTCGGCTGCACGGTTGTGTCTTCCGGTGATCTGATTTCGATGTTTGAATCCGTGCTCAGCTCTGAGCAGCTGGAAAGTCATCTGCAGGCCTCTGAGATCACCAACGCCGCCTTCGCCCGCGTCTGGGCGTTTATTGCAGCTCGGATCAAAGCCAGCGGGTCTGTGCAGGAACAGGAAGTCTGTGACGAGATTCTGCAGCATTTTGAAGAGCACGGTGCGACGACCTACAGCCCGCCGATTGTGGGAGTAAACGCGAATGGCGGCAATCCTCACTATGCCACCGGGACGGGGGCCAATACCACGATTCGCGAAGGCGACTTTGTGCTGGTGGACCTGTGGGCTCGGCTGAAACCTGCCGGATCGTGCTACAGCGATCTGACTCGTACTGGCTATGTCGGCAGCGAAGTGCCGGCCCGGTTCACTCAGGTGTTCAATGTCGTTGCGGCGGCTCGTGATGCCGGAGTGGCCTGTGCCCGGGATGCGTTTGCTGCCGGGCGACCGGTCACAGGCGGCGAGGTGGATGATGCGGTGCGAGCGGTGATTGAGCAGGCCGGGTATGGGCAGTACTTCTGCCATCGCACCGGACACAATCTGGCGCAGGAAGTGCACGGCAACGGGACTCACATGGACAACCTTGAAACCTGTGATACTCGCCGCATTCTGCCAGGCACATTGTTTACCATTGAACCTGGGATTTACCTGCCGGACTTCGGGGTGCGAAGTGAGATAAACGTGTACATTGAGCGTGACAGCAGTGGTGTGCGGGTGACCGGTGGTCCGCTGCAGACCTCAGTCGTGGCGATTCTGAAGTAAGTGTGGCATGGTCGCGGGCGGGTTCGCCCGGGCTGTTTTCTTTGGTCATGGACTTTTGCAGGCGTGGACTGATCTGAACTATGGTGCACATCAATCATCACTATCTGAAGCTGCGTGCCGGGTATCTGTTCCCTGAGATTGCTCGGCGAGTCACTGCTTTTGCTCAGGCAAATCCCCAGGCCCGGATCATCCGCATGGGCATTGGTGACGTCACGGAACCGCTGACACCGGCCATCACAAAAGCCATGCATGAAGCGGTCGACGAGATGGCCCAGCGAACCAGCTTCAAGGGCTATGGCCCTGAGCAGGGTTATGGTTTTCTGCGTGAGGCCATCGCTGAGCATGATTTCCGAGCCCGAGGTGTGGACATTTCGGCGGACGAGATCTTCATCAGTGATGGTTCAAAGTGCGACACCGGCAACATTCTGGACATCTTCGGCAGTGACAATCGGATTGCGATCTCCGATCCCGTCTATCCCGTTTATGTGGATACCAACGTGATGGCCGGCCACACCGGACCGGCAGATGAATCCGGACGCTTTGAAGGTCTGGTGTATCTGGTTGGTAACGAAGCAAATGGATTTGTCCCTGAACTGCCCAGTGAACCGGTGGATCTGATTTATCTGTGTTACCCCAATAATCCGACGGGGACAGTGGCGTCCCGCGAAACACTGGCTCGCTGGGTTCAGTATGCCAGGGCCAATAATGCTTTGATCCTGTTCGACGCCGCCTACGAAGCGTTCATTGCGGACCCCGAAATTCCTCACAGCATCTTTGAAATCGAGGGTGCCAGGGATGTAGCGATTGAATTCCGCAGTTTCAGCAAAAGCATTGGCTTCACCGGGATTCGCTGTGCATTGACAGTGGTGCCGAAGCAGCTGATGGGGACGGCCCCGGGTGGAGAGCGAGTCTCGATTCACCAGCTGTGGAATCGACGTCAGTCCACGAAGTTCAACGGCGCTTCCTATGTGGTCCAGAAAGGGGCAGCTGCCGCATATACGCCCGAGGGGCGAGCTGAGATGCGGGGCCTGATAGAGTTCTACATGAACAATGCACGGCTGCTGCGGGAAGGCCTGACGGAAGCCGGCCTGACGGTCTTTGGCGGCGTAAATGCTCCTTATGTCTGGGTGCGGACGCCGGCGGGCCTGGGCAGCTGGGAATTCTTCGATCTGTTGCTGTCGAAGGCCAACGTCGTGGGGACTCCGGGCAGCGGTTTCGGTGCTGCGGGCGAGGGCTATTTCCGACTCAGTGCCTTCAACAGCCTTGCGAACGTCCAGGAAGCTCTGCAGCGAATTCGCGGTGTGCTTTAGCGGCTGCGGGTAACTGCGACCGGCTGGAAACGAAAAAGCCCGTCAGATTTCTCTGACGGGCTCATTCCAGGATTCCTGTTGCGTCCCCTCGCGGCAAAAGCCTTTCCGGCGTAAGAGCCGAAGTTCCGTTGATCGGCTGAGCCGACCTGCGATTCTGAGAGCAGGAACGGGTGAATTGAACTCTGCTGCGTGCTGCTGAGCAATCACCCTTCTGGAGGTGTCTTCGGCGGTCTGGGCTGGCGGCAGACAGCCAAAGTCAACAGGACCGACAGATTCGTTATATCCGCTGAAGATGTACCTTGTCCTGTTGCGGCAGATTTTGACGTGTAGTCAGCCGGGCAGGCATGGTTTGCTGCAGTTTGTGCGGTCGCCGTTCTTGCTGACGCTGACATGGCGGTCTTTCGGGCTGTTCGCGCAGGAGTGATTCTGAGGGCGCATTGGGAACTCGGGCTGCCCGGACGCGAGGGGCCTGGTCCGAACGTGCCGTGAGACGTCACAATCGGAGGGGAAGAGTGTGGTGTTTTGGGGGCGGTGCTCGGGCTGGAAAGCCCGAGCTACGGGAAGGGGCGTTCAGGGCGATCGTTCAGGCGATCGTTCAGGCGAGCCGGGCACGGCAGTGCCCGGGTGTGCGGCATGGAAGCCGCCGCATGCCGACAGCCGTCGCATCCGCAGCTTGCCTCCCTGACCACTGACCACTAATTGCGTTTCCCTTCGCGTCTTCGCGTCTTCGCGTGAGACCACCAGTCTGGAAAGCCCCTCTCTTCAGTGCTGCCGGGGCCGGGGTGCGAAGGACAGATCTCGGGCTGGAAAGCCCGAGCTACGGGAAGGGGCGTTCAGGGCGGGCGTTCAGGCGAGCCGGGCACGGCAGTGCCCGGGTGTGCGGCATGGATGCCGCCAGTTCACGCCCAGCCCTTTGCCGT
>Ga0172376_10003105_pt1 | contig 19874 bp, 32 predicted proteins | sample Lak35m_FD_121114 | JGI IMG/M metagenome (GOLD analysis project Ga0172376, IMG submission 121114) | Freshwater microbial communities from Kabuno Bay, South-Kivu, Congo - kab_092012_35m | ecosystem: Environmental > Aquatic > Freshwater > Lake | place: Democratic Republic of the Congo: South-Kivu... | reverse complement strand
TTTTCATCAATCATGATTTTTCAATAGCCTCATATGAGTATTATTCAGGGTCTGTATAATTTTCATCCGCATCTTTTTTATAGATGTCACCATGTTTATCGTAGAATTCTTTATATAGCCAACCTTTTTTGAAACCATAATATCTTTGCTGTGCCAATCTTTCACCTTCTTCAGTCATTGGCACTTGATATGCTTCGCTGTCACGCCAAGCATTATATATCAATCGTTCTTGTTCGTTTTCCATATCTTGTGTTCCGTATCTAAATCATTGCTCCACAACATCAGTTTGTTATAGAGTGGATATACATATCCATTGGTGATAGCCATAAATTTACTAACAAAGTCACCAAAATAGTATAACATATATGCTAAAAAGGTTTTCAATCCTTATCCTCTTCCCTCGTATGCTCATCACATGCGGTATACATCCAACTACGACCACGCAGTTTGCCAGGCTTACCACACTTCTCACAAGTCATTTCACTCATGTATTCGGCAAATGCTACAGCGCCATCTATATAGTCATCACCACCATCATAGTAAAATCGTAGTGAGCCATACTTTTCCTTCACCTGCGTAGCGACTACGGGAACATATTCCTTCTTGTTGAGTTTTAGATTATACTCACGATTTTTGATCGTGGCACAGAGGCTATCAATAATATTGTACCAGCCATCGCCCGGAAAACCCCAACACATGGCGGTTTCACGCATGTCACCATATCTATCCTTGAAGATATCAGGATACTTAACACACAGTTGTTTGTCTAATTCTTCACGCATTAGGTGTAATCTCCACTGTCAACAAGTTTATTTTCAACCGACCCTAATCCCCAATCCATCTCAACCCAGTTGGTATCCTCAGGTATTAGTATACAATTTTCTTCACCGAGATGTTTCTGAAGGTTGTCAAAAGCATACGCATTGTTTGTTCGCAAACCATATGCGATCTTACTACACTGATAGACACTACCAGAAGCACCATGAAAGAGCCAGAAGTTATTGTTTAGAGGATCCTCCTCACACTTCACGATGCCACTATTCAGACGCCATTCATCAGCGCCATCAAATCCGCCATGCCATCCAGCAAGAATCTTATAGAATGTGCTGTGTGTTCTTAGCGAATTAATTTTTACAACAACCCAGTTATGAGGAATATATGTATTCATGTATAATAATCAGTATATAAGTTTAGCAATCATGTAAAAAATTGCGTAGATAAAACTACCGACGATCACGATAAATGGACCAGCAAAAAATGTAAGCAAAAACCAATCTTCAAGTTCCCTTTTCATCTTTATCTCCTGTATTCTCTACACTACGAAAATAACTATCATCTTTCCATATCATTCTAAAATAGCGGAAAACCTTTTCAGTTTCAAGTTCTTTGGGTATACCCTTATCAACATAGTATGCTTTACAGATATCCTCAAGCCTTGGCACAGACATCTTGAGTGTTTCATAGTCTGTGATATTCTTGCTAATGGCATCACTCAAACTATTGAATATAGCCTGGCGTTCAAGCATATATTTGGTTATAGGGTCTTCCATTTACTTGATTGCCCAGTACCATTCCTCATCAATCTGCCTGGCTAACTGTGCCTCATAGATTTTATTGATCTCGTTTTGGTCACTGATACCAAGAGTATTTACCCAAGCATTAGTATCAGATTTCAACCGTGACACGAAATCCTGTATAACAAGTTCGGCAAACTTCACCTGATTGGGGTGGATAGTTGTCTCACCCTGTGATGACAGTCCGGCCTGTTTGGCAAGTTCAACGATGTGTTCGTGCATACAATACTCCTAGTAAAATGCCAATCACTAACACCAATATTGTCCATGATATAAACACTATATGGAATGTTAGTTCGCTCATCATTCAACTCCAAAATGTTTTCGCACATAATGACCAGGCGGTTTCCATTGGTGCGAGTTCATAGTAGCGGTATCCGCACATTCCTTCACAATCAACTGTGCGAATTTATTATAGGCAGCAACACATTCGTCTGCCGACAACGCCCTTGGCCAAGGATTACCATTGAGTTCTACAAACAGTCCAGCCTGTTTGGCAAGTTCAAGTATTTGTTCGTTCATCACTTACCACTCCTTCGCATCAGCAATCGCCGCACCATAGAGCGCAAACAACGCAGCCCATGCGCTTTCCTTTACCGAATACTTCTCACGCTTGCGTTCATAGATCGCTTTGAACAGATCATAATCGCCGCGACCTTCAGCATAATTCACTGCTTGCTGGAGAAATGATTTAGGACTCATATTAACCACCCGTGATAAAGTCCATGATAGATTAGCAATGGCACAGTAGACCAAAGCACCAATCCTATGATAATTAGTAAACCAGTTACATCAAACTTTTTCATCAGACCTTTTCCAACATGTTGCCGGGTACACGCCAGACATTGAATCCACTGCCAACCAATACATACTTGCGATTGATCTTATTGACAGTGCCGATAATCATCTGACCAGTGCGGCTGTTACGAAACTGAACCGTACAGCCTACACTCAATGTATAACGATTTTGTTCCGTCAATTGGCTGCGACGATAACGCACAGCCTCATTGATAGTATTCAACTCATCATTGTTGAGTGAACCAAAACGAATCTGTCGCAAAATATCATTGATATCCATTATAGTGTCTCCCTAAATTGATTCAGATAAAATTACATCACAAAACAAGGTAGCATGTTTTACTTTTCGAACCTTGCTTTGCACCTCTGTGACAAAATAACTTTGCCCACGGTGCTTGCTAATTTCAATGATCTTTCCGGTTTCCAATTTGTCATACTTTGTACGATATGTTACCGTGTCGCCTACAGATAACGACCGTACATAAGATTGACGCATTTTTTCCTGATTGATTGCCTCAACAATAGTTTCTAATTCCTCGGCATTGAAAGTGCCAGAAAGAATCCGTGAATTTACCGTATAGGCTTTTAGTTTAGGATCTAAAATATTCATATTATATACTCCTATCAAGAACCAGTGATCAACAGCAGGGTGTCACCAACCTGCTCAAACCCTTCAACATACACATGGTGCTCATCACCACTGTCACGAATCGCGGCGTTAGCAGCGACATAGAGAGCAGCCCAAGTAAAACCATTGATGGGCACAGAAAAAGCGTCCCCACCCCAGTTATCCTTGTAGGTCATAGTCTTGGCATTCTTATAAGTATGCCTCTCATTCAGATCCTTGACCTCGTAGATCGACCAGATCGCATCAAGACCCAGATCCGTCTTGACAGTGGTGTAGTGATTGTAACGATCATCACTTACCTTACGATCCTGCTCGTAAGCATCCTTGAGACTATTACGAATGACCTCGACCTGAGCAGTCAGATCACCATTGCCATACTGTAGTGACCAAAGGGCATTGTGAATCGCCTTGAAGTCATCAGCCTTGATTGTAACATCGGTATACATTTGAGAGTCTCCGTGAATCAACTATAGATATATGGTAACAGAATATGAACCTAATGTCAAGCCTGTTCGTAACCTTTTATGTAGTCCGTAACATCCTTGTAGGGAATGATATCGCCATTCTCCATGACCCAAGACACTAGCAAGTCAGATTTGTCACCACCCATACCCAATGTATACTTAGTGACCTTGCTAACTACGGGCTTGCGGAAACTACCGTCGTTTGATTGGATCTGACGACAGACCCAAGTGTTGTTTTCCCACGACAACATGTTCGGGGTTTCCCAATCGTCGCAGACCACAGCGTCATCTTCCACGACACTATAGAAGTTGACATACTCCTCACTGGCTGAGTTCTTGTATTCAATCAATGCCTTGAGGGTAGGGATACCATCGCGCAAAACACGCTCGGCCTGCGCAGTAGTAAGATTGGGAACAACATAAGTGTCGCCACCCTTGAATTTCCAGAAGGGCTTGTCGGTCGAACCGTAATTCTCACAATATTGCGTTTGGATGACAAGTTTCATATATTTCTCCGTGAATCAACTATAGAGATAGTATGCGCCCAAACTAGTCCTAGGTCAAGCCTTTTTATACTATATTTACGGAAAATAAATCCATATAAATCAATAACTTACATAACCTATTGATTTTATTAGGATTTTAGTAATGCTGACCCCAATGTACGAATTCAATCATGTCCGGATCTGTCACAGCAGGACCATACACGATTTCCTCGACCTCAGGAACTGTCAACTCAAGTTTACGGGCTATCTGGTAACAGTCTAGCCCGTCCTTGCGTAGATCAAGAATCTCTTGGCTACGATCAATACTCATAGTCTAGTTCCCAACGGCTGTTTTTGGGCTTGCGCTTGTATTCATGCTTATCATCATGGCGCTTACCACGGAAATTATAATCCCTGTCAAAAAGCACACGATGATTGCGCTTTTTAGGGGCCTTTACAACAAACGATATACGATCAGTTTTCATACAGATTATCCTACAGGATATTTGGGTAAAAGTCAAGCCTGTACAAATTCACGGTCAGTGTAATATTGTAACAATCGCAACTGCATTTGGGCAATTGTGTTACCATTACCTGCGGTGCTAAACTTTACAGGGCAATTGCCCCAACTACGATTACGTGTAAAATCACCCAACCAGCGACGATGATCGGCATTAGCAGGGTCAAACAATACAGTAGGTCTATATGGGTAAACAACAAAACTCACAAAACACTCCTATTAAACTAATGAGAATTTAGTATACGATAATTTAACTTCCAACGTAAGTATTTTGGGTCAATTTTTTCTTATGTTTTCAGTTATAAATTCTAACAACGTTTTTTGTTTAATGTTAACGTCCTGTTCCCAAGGAAGATTTTGGTAATCTTCATATGATAGTGTTGCATCATCTACTTTATATAGTTTACCATTATAAAATATGCGACCTCCCGATCTACATTGTAATTTTTTAGTAAAGACTTGATGTAAATGTAATAGTTCATGTGTCAATGGTAAAATTAATTCTTCTAAACTAAGTGTATGATTTAGGCATATACGATTAGGAAATCTTACATCAACCATTGTCATTCCATAAACATTATTATTCATATTTTGAAATTGAATTTCTATATCATCGGGTAATATATGAAATTGTTTGACTAAATTTACTAATTTAGTTATGAATTTTTCATCATACGAGGTAAGTTTATAAGGACCTTTATATATAAACCTTATATTGCTCAATCTACAATTTTACTCTTTCTACGGTTCATATCTGCCCCATTTATTGATGGGACATTTTACTTTTTTTAAGCTAGTTTTTAACACCATAAAACAACCACATTTTTTACAAGTATTTGTAGGTTTATACAAGAACTCACAATTACTACAAATGTCCCACCTAGCTTTGGTTATTTCTTCAGGTGCCTTTGCTGATTCTGGAATCGCGTCCACTGCCTTTTTTTCAACAGCGTTGACCGCTTTTTTCATTTTTTCAAATAAGTTAGACATTTTTTTACTCTGGAATAAATTTTATACTATATTTATCACAATGAAACTCTGCTTCGTATTTGTTGCGGAACAACAGATCAAAAGTTCTGTTGCTAGATTGTACTTTGGATAGTCTTTTTAATTTGTCTTTTGTTGTTACTAGATGAGAGAAATTAGCATCGTAATAATCTTTAACAAGTTCAAAACCTGTTAATTTTTTAGGTTGTTCTATTACTGGAAAACCATACTGCTGATATAATCTAACTTTATTCTTATATTCATACATGTCAACGGAATAATCTAATTTATTACTATTATGAGTCACAGTGTCAACAATACTGAATGCTAATTCTTGGCTTTCACAGAAGAAGAAAGGCACGACTGATTTATTTTCTTGTTTGGCGAATTTATAAAGACTAAAATTATTTTTACTTATCGGTAAAAATTGTGGATTATTTGTTTTTATGAAATTTCCTGATAATATTACAGTACCTTCTTTGATCATTTCTATCATTTTCATGAATATAGTCATGTGCGGGCTTCCGCACCTAAACTTATATACATACTCTACATGCTCATTTTGTAAAAAATTTAATATATCTATATCATAATAATTAATATGAATATTGAACAATTTAGAAAATTCTCTCATAGTAGATAGATCATTTTCATTCATGCCGTTATTATATATTCCTGAAAAGGTCGTATATGGTACTTGTGAGGTGTGCCAAGCATATAACATAGCCTGACTATCAACCCCTCCACTAAGCATTAATGTGTATGGAGGGGGATATTTGTTTTGAATTTGATGGATAGTAAAATATGCTGCCTCTAATGGCAGCATATTTGATTTTTTATATTGATAACTTAAAAAATAGTCGTTGTTGATATTTTTTACATGTATCCAATCAGTCATTTCATTCCGGACCAAATGCATTAACACATATGCATTGACTTTCTTTTCCTGACCCCCCGCAGCAAAAGAATCCCCCGCAATTGTCATTACAACCAGATTTAAATACAAGTGAGCAAGACATGAAAGCCGGTAAACTACAGGGTCCTAATAATACAATATTAATGTCATGATCTTCTGGTAAATCAGTAGGCTGATAATTTGCAGCAAGCACATAGATGTTTACTGTCACAGTTTCTTCTACGTCATCTACTCCAACTCTACTTACCTTAGCTGTATAAAGTTTGAATGATTCCCCTGCGGTTGGTCCTTGCTCAATAGTAGGAGTAGCATATACTCCTCCATGTGGTAGTATTGTAAAGTTATCAGGAAAAGGTTCTAATATATCAACACTTTTTGTTACCGAAGGATTAAATAAACGACCCAAATTTGACTTTGATCCCGCTCTTAATGCGTAAGTTATTTCATCAGTTGGCATCTTAATATCAGTAAGATTTATAAGAGTGACAAGTACATTTTTACTATCGGTATATTTTGGATCCGTTAAATCTAACAAGTCTTTTCTACCAACTATAATTGCCGATACAGCACCAGGGCCTGCTAAAAAATAGCCTTCCGTGTCCGGTAGTTTTTTACCATCAGCCCAACAAAAATCATTCAAATTATGAGCTAGTGTGGCACTTGTGATCGCAGCCGCCATTGATGTTCCGGCAGTATAGCTATATGGTTGCGTTGGTATTATTCCATGTTCTGCGTTGCCTTCATACCAGGCTACCGCTGCATAGATATCTTGTCCCGGAGCCCAACCGTCTAATACTCCATGATTTGTAGCATCGCCGGTCACACTTATTGCTGACCCGGTGTAATCAGAAAAATCACAGGGGAGCAAGTCTTGATTATATGCACCTACTGTAAATACTTCTGGCATTGCTGCTGGTGTAACGTTAGGTATAGGTTCTCCGCTATTCCCTGCTGCTGCTACTATCCATAATCCATCATCAATACATTCTTTCAATTTAAATTCTACCCATTCATTTCTAGGTATTGCCCAACTGCAATTTAATATACCAAAATGTCCTTCTGGTAGATCAGCCATTACAGCGTCTAATGCGTCAAGAAATTCGCTTTGTAATGTTGCATGATTAGGATCAAAAATTTTGACTATTTTTAACTTTGCGCTACTAATACCACATGTTTTACCCGAAATTATACTAGCGAGTGCTGTGCCGTGACCGTTATAATCATTAAAATCTAAACCTGTAACAGAATATATATTTGTGACATCTACACCTTCAAATTCAGGGTGGCTACTATAAATTCCGCTATCCATAATGTAAACATGAATATTTGAACCTTTTTGAGAATATGTAGTAGTTGGATTATCGAATATGGGTTGTGCCAATGTATAATTTTTCCACCAATCTTTCTTGTCAGTAGTTGATATTGTGACTTGAGGGAAGTTAGGATTAGACACGTTATGATAAGAGTTAATCTCAATGTCTTTAGGCTTGATTGCTAGTGTAAATTCATCATCTTTTACGAAAGCAACAATACTTGTTACCGGCGGTTCTGCTGCCGCCTCAACTAAAAATACCTTATCAAAATTATCCCATTCTTTTAAAACTGTGCAACCATTGTCGGCTAAATATTTACTGATATCGGCATCTGGTGCATCATTATGAAAGTCAACTATATATTTCATTGGAAAACTCCTGTCACATTCTAGGTCTACTAGTAATGTATTTATGCTTAGTAAACGGTAAAAAGTAATTATGGATAAAGTATTAATAAAAACTATAGAATATTTAGACATTTTACCCATATGGAAATATCATCTTTGGCCTAATAGGACAACACCGATAGAGCCTAATAGCGGAATGCTTTTTTTAAAAGGACATGCAATTCAAAATATGCATACTACCCCAACCTTTTTTGGATACTTTTTTGAAGATAAATTAGTGGGAGTAAACAGCGGTCATATGTGTTTTGATAATACATACAGATCAAGGGGACTTTATGTATGTTCTGAGTATAGAAGTAAGGGGATAGGAAAAGAATTACTAATGGCTACAATAAGACAGGGATTTAAAGAAAACGCAAATTTCGTTTGGAGTTATCCTAGATTTACTAGTAAGGCAACATATGAGTCAGCAGGGTTTATTATTTGTAGCGAATGGTATGAAACTGAGCAGGGGATGAATGCTTTTTGTGCTATAGGTAATAGTTAATACCAAATTCCTTCTTGTCGCATTCTACGTATATACGTTAAAATTGTGCTGCATATACCGAAACATTTAAGTTTAACTGTACTAAAGCAGGCCTTATCATCAATTTCTGGCAAAAAAATTACACTATTATTATTAATAGGTACGGTACCCGGAGTAATTAATTTGCCGTTACTTGCGGTAACATACGCCGGCGGCGGCATTGTAGGGAAATAAAACCAATTAGGATAAAGTTTTGCTGGTTGAGTTGCTAACCAACTCTGAGCATCAATATTTCTAGCATTGAGATACCAGCGGTTCCCCTGCAGATATTTTTCTGTGACTTCAGTTAATGGTTGATCATTACCTAAATAAAGTTTATTATCTACGCGCCAAACATCGACCATTACGCTAAACCCCATACCAAATGCTTTTCCTATTTGGTTAGGGGTGTTTTCGTATTGATAGTTATCACCTTCGTAAATACCACGATATGAAATGTAAATCATGTAGTATTTAGTAAATTGGAGCGGGTGAGGCGATTCGAACGCCCGACATTTTCGTTGGCAACGAAAGGCTCTACCACTGAGCTACACCCGCATTGTTCTAATTATATATCTTATATTTTTGTTTTGTAATTTTTTTGGTGCTATTTAAATTTTCTTTTTACCAAAAATTTTGTCCCAGTTATCTTCAAATGTTTTGCGATCTACGCTAAAAGGTCTAGGACGACTGCCTTTTCCGCTCACTTACCTTGTCCGCGATATTTTTTAAAACTGCGTTTACGATCTTTATTCATAGCACTGGTCTTTGGACTTGATCCGCCTTGACTAGTACGCTTGATAACTGTTTGACGCTTTCCACTTTGTGAACCTATAGCCATCTTATACTCCTTCTTATTGGCGGAAGTGGTAGGATTTGAACCTACGGTCCCCGTAAAGAGACGACAGTTTTCAAGACTGTTGCGATCAACCGCTCTGCCACACTTCCGTCTGACTATTTAGATGACTTACGAGTAGATTTTAAAAATACTAGGATTTTTATTATAGATTTCTTCAAAATCATGTAGGTAACTTAATTGTAAAAGTACACGCCTCATATTGGGTATCAATGATACTGAATGGTACAAATTAACATTAACCATAGATGGATGTTTAACACTGTATATACTACTTTGGAATTTTGATTCGGCAGACGAATTTTCATGAAAGTTGATTTGTTCATCTGGATTTACATATATAGGAATTGTAATATTGGTATGTCTATAAAAATCTATATGTACGCAATCTAGTTCTATTGGTTGAATGTTAAATCTTGTGTCATGTATTTGCCATGTAATATCCAAATATGGAAATCCAATCAGATCAATGATTTCATTTAAAATATTTCTAAAATAACTACTCAATTCATTTATTTTAGGATATAATCTATTAAAATCAACTTTGATTGTTTTTATATAACTTTCATATTCTGCTTGTATAACTGATGGATCGTCTAATTTAATAGGTAAAATTTCTGCTAGATTGTCCTTTGTTATAATGATTTGATCAAATGGACTTTTATGGACTAAGGTTTTGTTTAGTTGTTCAATACTATCAACATAGTTACTTAATTCTTTTACCGATCTAGTTTTAACCCTGTAATAATCGTCACCTAAAATTTCCAAAATTTTTCCGTGTTGGGCAAAGTGGGGCGGAAATCCTTTCACTAGACACTCAAAATAAACGCTCATACTACTATTTATTTCTCAAAAAGAAAGGGAACATTTCTGTTCCCCTCCCTAATTGACTCTATACTGTCCTTGTTTATTAGAACATGTAGTTCAAGTCTACCATTAGATGCTTGTTGTCGACCTTACTTGGGCCAACTTCTGCATCATAGTACTTACCACTGACTTTCCAGCCCTTAGCAACAACATAGTTTACAGTGAGAGCATCACCTTCATGTTGTGCAGCGCCTAGAGCAAAATCACTATCAAGCCATAATGCTGATAATGCATTTGCTTCTACCTTTTGGCGACTCAATGCTACATCCCATTGACCTGGATCTTTAGCATGACCAAATGATAGGCCATAAGCAAGTGCTGTATCGTTATTACGAGCCTTGTCGTTCTTTGCTTGGTCGACGAATACACTGAATGGGCCCTTAGAAACCTTAGCACCCAAATGTGTTACGTCAAGTTTAGCACGGTTGTTGCTGTTAGAAATTGCATAGTCATGATTCATTACACCAGCATATGCTGATGCGTCAAGACCTGCGATTTCCTTAGCTAAACCAACTTGAAAGCCCTTTACTTTGCTGTCTGACTTTAGTCCGCCCTCACCCACTGTTAGTGAGTAAGCAGTGGCTGATAAACCCATACCAGCATCAAACGCTACCGCTAAACCTTCTGGCTTGATGTCCTTGTCAAAAAAGAAACTTGAACTATCGGCCCAAGGTTGATGCATCTTACCAAGTGTTACCTTAGTTGATGCAAGTGGTGCGTATTCAACATATGCTAAGTTTAGGTCAATATCCTTCAAGCTGGCACCATTACCAAAAGTGGCATATGCTGTCTTGGTGTCGCCAGTGCGAAGTCCGACAACGACCTTAGTCTTGTCATTGACATCTGCTGACAACTTCAACGCTGCCTTCAACTTGTCTTGGTTGATTGTTGGTTGTGCACCAACATCTTGGCTGTCATAACGATAACCAAAACTACCCTTGACTTCAAGTGCTGAAGCAGTAGTTGCGCCTATTAGGCCTAAAATAGCAACTGCTATATATTTACGCATGTTTTACTTTCTCCTTGTTGCGCCATCTTACAATGGCATTGTGTCCCATGTTACTGGGACATAATGTATTTACAAGGATTTTAGGCAGTATAAAATATTACTATAATATTGTTTTCAAATAGTCGTATATTTTACGAATTGCGTTGCGCTATTTTTCCAATTCTTGTGTTTCACCGTGTTATAGACACCTTCTCTGTCTAACTCAAAACACATCTCAACTGCAAGTTCAAGGTCATCATCGGTATAGCCATTTATACCATTCTTGATTTGGTCTATGGGACCGGTGACATTGTATCCAGCACAGGGTGTGCCGCAGGCCATCGCTTCAAGCATGACTATACCATATGTATCAACAGTGCTTGGAAATACAAGCACATCACTATTGCGATAAAACTCTGCTAACTCAGTGCCAAACTTATAACCAACAAACTCTACATCATTGTATTTCTTTTGTAGCGTCTCACGATATGGTCCATCACCTACTACTACCTTAGTTGAATGTAGTATGTCAAGTTCACAAAAATCTTCTATGTTCTTTTCTTTACTGACACGACCAACATACAACAATATTTTATGTGTGCTATACTTTTTCTTTTTCAATAAAAATACTTCATCGATGCCTTTATCAAGCACTACAGTATTCCAGTTCTTGTTTTCAACAGCGTTACTTATACTGCTACACATCACATGTTTGCTACGGCTATGGAACCAACTGAAATACCATCTGGTAAATCTTTCAGGTATACCATATATTGCTTTGAAAAATTCTGGAAACTTTGTGTGATATGCTGTGGTGTATTGTATGTTACAATTATCTAATACTCTTTTTGCTTTATATCCCAATGGACCTTCTGTTGCTATGCGATAGTAAACACTATAACCTTGATTATTATACGATGTTGTTTTTTTCTCTAAAACATCGTGCATAGTGTTATATGTGCATAGACAAAGTTTTATACCTTTATAGAAAGGAAAGTTGAAACCAAAAAACTGGCTGGGTTCTATGACATCAATAGTTACATCGTCTGGTAAGTTTTTTATGATGTTAGTATATGTAGAGACGACTCCATTGACTTGTGGTGTCCAAGCATCTGTTATCAAGATGATTTTTGTTCTTGCCATACAATCAACTCCCAATTACCATCATATTTTTCTACGAGGGCAGTGCAACTTTCTACCCAGTCTCCATCGTTCATATATTCAATGTTGCCTATCTTTTTGATAGCAGGTTTATGCACATGCCCGCAAATCACGCCATCTGCATTTTGTTTATTACAATAGTCAGTAATCAATACTTCAAAGTCGCTCATAAAGGCAACTGCTTCTTTTGTCTTATTTTTTAGATAAGCACTGAGGCTCCAATATGGTAATCCAAACCACTGTCGCACTTTTGCTAAAACTACATTGATATTCAATAATATATTGTATAATGTATCACCAAAATGATATAGCCAAGCAAGTTTATTTCGTAGAGCAGTATCAAACATATCGCCGTGTATTACCATATAAGTTTTTCCATTCAATGCCTTATATCGTGTTTGATTGACTAAATCAATGTTACCGAAATGCACATCGTATGGTAATAGGTTACGTAATGATTCATCGTGATTACCAACAATATAAGTGACCTTAGTGTCACGCTTTGCTGCTGTGAGTATTCTTCTTATCACATTGGTATGAGATTGAGGCCAATAATACTTACGCCTCAATCTCCAACCATCTATTATATCGCCAACAAGATATAGATGTTCGCTGGTATTGTTTTTCAAAAAATCGCAAAGCAAATCTGCTTTACAACCCTTGCTACCTAAGTGAACATCTGATATGAATATAGATTTATAGTTGTTCATTACTTCTTGTATTTTATACCAAAGTATATACTGTAACCAAACTTCTCATATTCATATACACGGCTCTTAGATCCGTAATAACGAACACCAGCACTATTGGTTAGGTTCTTGGCTTCAAGCACAGCCTCAATATTCTTATCAACTTTATAACCTGCTGTGAAGTCAAGTTGACCTCGACCGTCCCAGTATAGATCCAATGCGCCATCATCGGCATTGATCTCATTCAAGAACTCACCGCGATCAGTATAACTTAGTCTTGCGCTGATCTTACCTTTTTCATAGAACACAGCAACATTACCTGTGTAATCGCTTTGTCCTGGTAGTGGGAACTTATTACGACCAGCATATGCACGACCTACATCAATACTTGCGTCAGCAATCGTGTAGTTAGCAAACAAACCAAAACCATTTTCTAACTGCTTCTGAAAGTTTACTTCAACGCCAGCGATTTCACCCTTTGGTGCATTTTCTGGACGAACAAGTATTGCTGGATTATTGATATATGTTCCATTTGTGCGTAGGACATAGTTGTAATCCTTTAGATCCTTATAGAAAGCACTGACGCTGGCAATACCGATATCATCAAAATAGTATTCCAATGATAGATCAACATTGTTTGAAAGTGTTGCGTTTAGATCAGGATTGCCTGTTGTCACAACTAACTGTGTGCCTTCTTGACTTTCAACTGCTCTTGGAACGATGTCATCAAAGTTTGGACGAGCCATGCTTCTTGTCACAGCAACACGACCAATCAAACCATCATTGAAAGCATAACGAACAGTAACACCTGGGAAAACATGAGTATAATCGTTTTCGCTTGATTGTGTTTTGATCGCACTGGTAACAGTATTGAATACTGGTGCATTGCCTTCGTTCTTTGTATTCTCTACACGAACGCCAGCAACAACACCAAATTTGTCTGCCTTATATTTTACCATACCATAAGCAGCACTAATCTTTTCATCAACATTATAATCTTCTGTCAATGACTGTTCTACTCTGATTGGTGAACTTGCTTTTGTTAGATCAAAATACTCATCAGCCAATCTTTGATTGATTTTGTTACCAAGTAGATACTGATAGTTCTTTGATTCTTCATCAATTAAGAACCCAGCAAGATTAGTTGTTGGTGCTGCTATAGTGGCACGATTTCTATAGCGTGAGCCATCTGTTGCTCTTTCGCTGTCGCTATACTTTACACCAAACCTGTACATACCAATTTCATAGTCAGTGGTAAATGCCAATGTATCTTCTTGTGTTACAGAGTTACGATAAGCATTTTCACGGAAAGCATACTTACTAATGTCCAAATGTTCTTTTGTATTGAACAATGAGATTACTGGCTCTTTGCTGTTATTGCTGTAATCATAACTGATTGTTGGACGCAATGAACTACGGAATAACAACTCATCGCGGCGTGGGTAATCTTGTTTCGCGGTAGCGTATGAGACGCTTGCCTTTAAAACACCCTCACCTAAATCTTGTTTCAACCCGAGTTCATTTGATATGATATGATTCTGTTGAATACGATGGCGAATCTGTTTCTCAATGCGAGGAGTTGTAAATGATCCCTTTAGGTCAGTTGAACCACTGACGATTTTACCTTCGCTATAAAGGATGCTCAAACGATTACGATATTCATCGTCTGTATATCTTGACCAAGTTGAGTTTAGATAAATCTTTGTTTCATCGCTTGGACGATATTCTAATGCACTTGTGAAAGCAACACGCTCACGATTAGTGTCATAGTCCTTGAACAATGATTCTACTGGAGCAAACACAGTACCGTTTCTGCCCCATACAGTTTCAATGTTGTCAACCTGACGCTCTGTTTCGCTATAACTTACTGATAATAATGCACCAAATGTATTATTGAACATTGTATCGCTTACAGTAAATGCACCACGCTTGTCGTTGGTGCCACCAAACTGATTGTATGAACTGCCGCTTTCAGCACGGAACTGGAATCCACCTTTCTTAAATGGACTTTGTGTTTTGATATTGACTGCACCAGCAATGCTATCTGCTTCTTGATCTGGTGTCAATGTCTTGCTGATTTCAAGACTGTCGGCAATGTTACTTGGAATCGTGTCAAGATCAACTGCTCTTGTGGAAGGATCTGGTGCTGGTAAACTTACGCCATTGACTGTGATGTTTGTGAACTCGCTTGGAGCACCACGAACATTGATATAACGACCTTCACCTTGGTCGCGTTGAATACTGATGCCAGCAACACGCTGTAATGCTTCAGCGATATTGCTATCTGGCAACTTGCCAACTGTATCACTTGCTACAACATTTGTAACGCCATCTGCGTTCTTTTGTTGTTCTGCTGCGACTATTGCTGAGTCACGGATGCTTGTGATTGTAACTTCTTGTAAATCTTCTGCTAAACTATTTGTTGATAAGACTGTAAGAAATGCGGCAAGAACTGCCATTTTGATTTTCATTATATATCTCCTATATTCGCAAATATTTACAGAATGTAGGAGATTTTATTATTGCATTTTGATGACACCAAAAAAAGACCCGCTTGTTACGGCGGGCCTCATAATGCTGCTGCTACAGACCTTTATATAAAATTAAAGTTTAAAATATACCTATTTGTCTTTAACGGATAACTACCGGCATGATAATGTAATCCATCAAATATGGCTGCTTTACCTTGTTTAGGATTAATTCTTTTTAACACGGATTTCACACTCAATGTCTCATCTAAATGGAAAAGTTCTTTTTTAGTGATAGTTTTTTGATTAAATTTAGATTTTTCATTAAAAATAAAAGTATCTCCTTCACTATCAGTGATATAATAAATCACTGTGTAATGGGGGAACATCCAATCAACATGCGGAACCATGTATTGATTATCCGTAGTATTTTGAGGTAAAGTAAAAGAACACTGGAGCCTTAAAGGGGAATTAACCTTTATACCAAATTTTTGTTCAGTATATGAAGTAAACATTGAAAGTAGGTCAAAAGGATAATCTATATTATTCTGTTTATCTTTTCTATACAATGTATGAACAAATCCGTGACCGAAAACTATATTTTTATCTTTTTTAATATTTTTAATTTCGGGCAATTTTTTTTCATCAAATCCTGGACTATAATACCAAGAAAAAGTTTGATGAGTTATTAACTTAATAATTTTTTTTTGAAGAAGTGCAGGAAAAAAATTATCAGTTTCTATAATCATATTTTAACACTTTGTTAATTAAAACGCATAAATATAAAATGTACTATAACAACCCTAATCTAAATGTAATGATACTTAGTCCTGGTAGAACAGGCAGCACATTAATATGGGATGTTTTTTCTAAAATTTCAAAAGTTACCCCTATAAGACGCAATTGTTCTGAAAACGTTGTTCCCTTAAAATCTAAGGAATGTCTTCACAGCCATGATCCAAATGATGTTTTTTTAGGTAATACTGATACTTTGTATATAATTAATACACGTGATCTAGTAGATATTGCTTTATCTTCAGGTATAGCGAAACATACTAATAAGTATTATTATTATAAAAATGAAAGTTTTAACATCCAACCATTTATATTTAATGTAGATGAGTTCATGCGATTCTATGAAAGCAAAAAAAAATTTTATGAAAATCTTAAACCCATAATGCCCAAAACAAGTGTCGTAGTAGACTATAGTTTATTTTGTGATGATATAGAAACGTTGTTTGATATTTTTTATTTGTCTAAAAAAAGTTTACGGTTATATCCTAAATCGTTAATACCTCAGAAAGTTATCGGCACCCATAAAGATTGGATATTGAACTACGATGAAATACTTGCGGCTGCTTCAAATTTAGAAAGAAAACCATCTATTTAAGATGGTGGGCCCACTTGGACTTGAACCAAGAACCTGCGGATTATGAGTCCGACGCTCTAACCAATTGAGCTATAGGCCCTAACATTTACATTTCAAATAAATTGTACTTCAAATTTTTATAATATTTTAAAAAAATAATGATACGTATTTCTTTTCTAAAATAAGTCATACGATGTAATATTGATCCGTCAAAAATAGTCAATCTTCCGGGCTTACTTTTGATTCCATAAATTGTATCATCAATTTCAAATTGTGTTTCCCCGCCTTCGTCGTTGTCGGTTATAGGATTTAAATAGAAAACACAAGAAATCACATTATCCCCGTCGGTATGAAAATAGGGAGGATCGAATTGGGGCATTGTTAAATTTATGCCGCACCTGTAAAACTTATGTGATTCAATTTGCGGTATAACGTTCGTAGCAATCTTATGAAATTTTTGAGTAAGGTTATCTTCAAACGTTAATTCTTTAGTTAAAGTATTAACCGGTGTTTCTTTTTTATCCGCACCATTCCATGTCATGGGAGTAAATAATATTTGTTTGCGCAAAGTTTTAACATCTAACAAATTTAGAACATTGTCAAATACTTTTATTTTACTTGTATCCATAAATTTTAGTTGGTGCCTCGGGCCGGACTTGAACCGGCATAGCTATCGCCGACAGATTTTAAGTCTGTTGTGTATACCAATTTCACCACCGAGGCGTAATTCATAATATGTATTGTAAAAGAGAATGTTTGTATTGTCAAGAAGATTGGTGCGGGATGACGGGATCGAACCGCCGACATACTGGATGTAAACCAGGCACTCTACCGCTGAGTTAATCCCGCACAAATTGTTAAAGATCATGGTCGGGATGAAAGGACTCGAACCTTCGATTTCTTGTACCCAAAACAAGTGCCATTGCCACTAGGCGACATCCCGATATTTTTATATTATACTACATTCAATAAATGTTACAAGTCAAATTGGATAATTTTGTGATAATAAAATTTCTCGTATTCTTTCTTCTATTCTTTCAGAAGATAAGATCCTAAAAACCTTATAACCATGCGTACTTAGTACTTTATCTCGTTTATCATCTTTTTCTTTATTGTGCCAATTAGCACCGTCAATTTCAATGATAATATTATCAATTACAAAGTCTGGAAAAAATTTATCAATTTGCTTTTGATGCTCAAACTGAATATTCATCTTTGACAAAAATTCAAATGCTACCTTTTCAGGATAAGTCATTTTATTACGATTACCTGCAAGTCGTCTATTTGGATGAGTTTCAGGATGATCTTTGTGTAATTGTTTGCGCCATTCTGACTTTGCTTTTCTCATTTCTTCAGTCCAAATTACTTTAGACGGTTTACCCTTCAATGCTTGTGAAACACTTTCAGCATTTTTTGCAACTCTAGCATCGTCTTTTGTAAGACCTTTATTCCAAGGTTCTTTTATAAACTTGAAGTTGCTTTCTTGGCGACTAGGGTTCGCCTTACAAAGTCTTTCATGATTTCTATGAGAATTGTGATTTTTACATTCTTTTTGGCAGTAGTTACATACAAACATTAGTATCACCTTCTTATTATTTAGTCCTAAGAAGGCGCACTACCAAGTAAAGTTGGCTGGCGAGGCTGGGATCGAACCAGCGACCAGGTGATTAACAGTCACCTGCTCTACCGCTGAGCTACTCGCCAACGTGAAAATATTTATAAGACAAAAGAAAAGGGCGATATTTCTATCGCCCCCAAATCCTCTGGAGTGGATTTATAAAAACACCTATCAGGCGTTCTTTCCTTCAACCTTACAACGACTGAATAGATAGCCCTTTGCAGTTCTCATTTCTGAGTTGCTTAGAACTCCATCACCGTCCTTGTCTGCTCTTTCGTATAAACTCTTGCTTACTTCGCAAGTTGCTGATAGTTCAGTAAAGTCAACCTTACTGTCACCGTTCTTATCAAACTTTGCAACACGGTCTGCTGCCATTGCTGACATAGAAACTACTGCCAACAAACCAATAACTAACTTCTTCATTGTTAAACTCCTGATAGGTATGGCGCATATTGCGCAAATCTATTTATACAACTAGGCCAAAAAGTATAGTTTTTGTATAGTACAAAGGCTGTACAAGATTGAATGATTATCAATGTCAGTAACTTTTACCTACACTATATCTTTCTTTTCTATGGTATCTTCCGTTACCTTTATTTTTGTTTTTATATGTAGGTGTTTGGCTGTGACAGTTAGGACATACTATTTCTAAATTATTCTCTACACTATTTTGTGGATTACCATCTTTGTGTTCCACTTCCATCTTCAACGGTTGTTCATTCCATATGTGACCAACACCACACTTACAACAAGTATTATTGTACTTTTCATACAAATATTTTCGTACATGGTTGCTGATTTGTCCATGTCCTTTATTGCCGGACTCATCGCCTGACTTCCATTCTACGATATAGGACTTGTATTGGTATTCGTGTTGACACACGATACTACAATACTTGTTTGCTTTTTGATATGATACGGGTACTGAAGTACCGCAATTTAGACAGTTGTAGAATTTCATTGGTAGAACTCCTTATAAAAGTATTTATGCTCTACCGATGAAAAAGATGGTGCCCTCTGTCGGATTCGAACTGACCACCTGCGCATTACAAGTGCGCTGCTCTACCAAATGAGCTAAGAGGGCGTGACTTTATTTACTACAAACAATCATCAATTCAAAATAACTCTACTATGTTTGGGTACGCCCGCCAACAAATATTCCATTTGGTCAGCAAGAATATTTCTATTCTGTAGAATTAGATTTTCAAAGTGATTAGGTACATAAGGTACATAGATCAATTCAAGTTTTGCTTCCTTGAGG
>Ga0172376_10003103_pt1 | contig 19875 bp, 15 predicted proteins | sample Lak35m_FD_121114 | JGI IMG/M metagenome (GOLD analysis project Ga0172376, IMG submission 121114) | Freshwater microbial communities from Kabuno Bay, South-Kivu, Congo - kab_092012_35m | ecosystem: Environmental > Aquatic > Freshwater > Lake | place: Democratic Republic of the Congo: South-Kivu... | reverse complement strand
TGGCGCACACCTGGTCCAGTCGGGCGTTCTGATCAAAGCGGCGCATGCGCACGGCAAACTCGATCGGTTCGCCCTCAACCTCAAAGCGCGGGTCGTGCGCCGTGCGATAAATCCCCACCACGTCCAGATACAAATCGGGCGCAAAGCGCTGATTCAGCCGCACTTCATCCAGGCAACATGCCTTTCGCAGCGTCAACGTGCTGAAGTCCAGAAACGACAGTTTGACCGGCTTCTTGATCTTGTAGGCAAAGTCCCCGGCCAGCAGCACCCACGAGATATGCGTTTGCACCAACTCGACCTGATCGACCGGGTGCAAGTAGCGCCCCGGCTCCAGCAGGGCCTGAATTAAAGGTGGCAATGTGGATTCCATGCGGCATCTTAGACCGGTTCAAAGCGTAGCTTTGGCCTCTTGAAATCTGGCGACTTTGCCCTGAGATATCTTGCAGGGCGACGGCGGCAATCACGTCTGCGGGTCGCTCGGTTCCATCCCTGTTTACATAGGAGATCATGATGAATGCCTTAATGACACGCGGTGGTCTGTTCGACGACTTGTTCCGCGATATTGCCCCCGGTTTTTACGTCCGGCCGCTGCACGGTGATGGACTGCCCACACCGTCGCAGATCAAGGTGGACGTCAAGGAAAGCAACGATGCGTTTACCGTTCAGGCTGAAATTCCGGGTGTGCCCAAGGAAGCCATTCACGTGGCGGTGGACGGCAACGTGGTGACCTTGCGCGCAGAAATCAAACAGCAAGACAGCACCGGTGAAGGTGAGCGTGTGTTACGCAGCGAACGCTACTTTGGCGAGGTGTCGCGCAGTTTCCAGTTGGCACAAGACATCGACCAGTCCAAATCCAAAGCCAAGTACGACAACGGTGTGCTGACGCTGACGCTACCCAAAAAGGTGGAGGTTGACAGCGCGCAACGGCTGACGATCGAGTGATAGGTCAGCACTACACCACCAGCGGCGGCTCCTGCATGGCCTCGATTTGCTCTTGAAGCATTTGCACCTGGCCCTGCCAGTAGTCGCTGCTGCCAAACCACGGGAAGTTGATGGCAAAGATCGGGTCGGCCCAACGCTTTGCCAGCCACGCGCTGTAGTGGATCAGGCGCAGCGTGCGCAGCGGCTCGATCAACGCCAGTTCTCGGCGGTCAAAGTCGCGCAGTTGCTCATAACCGTCCAGCAAATAGCCCAGTTGTTTGCTGCGTTGCGCGCGGTCTCCGCTGAGCAACATCCATAAATCCTGTACTGCCGGCCCCATGCAGCAGTCGTCCAGATCGACAAAATGCGGGCCCGGCAAGGCGCTGGCAGGCGCTTCCAACGGCGTCCACAAAATGTTACCGGGATGGCAGTCACCGTGCAGGCGCAGCAAACGCACCGTGCCACCTTCTGACGCATCATCACCCGTCGGGTCCGATGTATTATTTTTAAGGCTGTTTTGGCCTCCAGCCCAGACGTTTTCTGTGCAAGCAGCTATCAATTCAATGGCAGACTGACTGACCTTTTCCCAGGCTGAGCGCACATCCAGAGGCAGTTGATCGTGACTCAAAAGCCACTGGCGCGGCGAGTGGCCAAAGCGCGTGAGGTCCAGCGCGGGGCGTTGCGCAAAAGCAGCACTGGCACCGACATGGTGAATGCGAGCCAGATAGCGCCCGATCCACTCCAGCACGTCAGGATCATCCAGCTCGGGGCTGCGTCCACCCCGGCGGGGGCTGACGCTAAAGGCAAACCCAGCAAAATGGGCCAGGGTTGTGCCCTGCAACGCCAGCGGCGCCACCACCGGAACCTCGGCCGCGGCCAACTCATGCGCAAAGGCGTGCTCTTCCAGAATTTGCGCGTCGCTCCAACGCCCCGGCCGGTAAAACTTGGCGACCACCGCTTGCCCATCTTCCAGGTGCACCTGGTAGACGCGGTTTTCGTAGGAACTTAACGCCAGCAGTCGGCCGTCACCCATCAAGCCGACGCTGGCCAGCGCATCCAGCACCACGTCGGGCGTGAGCTGTTGATAAGGGTGCTCCGCCTGGCCCGGGCGGTCAGACATTGCAGTTGGCCCGCACTTCTTCCAGCGTGGTCGAGCCTTGCAGCACTTTGACAATGCCGTCCTGGCGCAGGGTGCGAAAGTCACCCGACTTGAACGCCTCGCGCTGAATCAACTCTGATCGCGCCGACGTCTGGATCAGGGCCTGAATGCCAGGGGTCACGCGCAACAATTCATGCAAGCCCAGCCGCCCCAGATACCCACTGCCCTGGCACTGTTCACAGCCAGCCGCCTGGTGCTGCTGCAGGCGACCGTTTTGGCCATAGTCCGCCTGCCACTGGCGCAGTACCCAGCCGCGCTCAGGGCGTTGGGCCGACGGGAAACACAACAGGTAGTCGTCCAGCAATTCTTGCAGTGCTTGTTCGCTGGTGTCCTGCGAGGTCTTGCAATGCGGGCAGGTGCGCCGTACCAGACGCTGCGCCAGCACAGCCAGCAACGAATCTGCAAAATTGAAGGGGTTCATGCCCATATCGATCAGCCGGGTCACGGTTTCGGCGGCGCTGTTGGTATGCAAGGTGGACAGCAGCAAATGCCCCGTCAACGACGCTTCGATGGCGATGTGCGCAGTTTCCTGATCGCGGATTTCACCCACCATGATGATGTCTGGATCCGCTCGCAGAAATGAGCGCAAGGCCTTGGCAAAAGTCCAGTCGATGGACGGATTGATCTGTACCTGACGCAAATCGGGCTGGGTGATTTCGATCGGGTCTTCGGCCGTCCATATCTTGCGTTCGGGTGTATTCAGATCACTCAGCACTGAATGCAGCGTGGTGGTCTTGCCAGACCCAGTCGGCCCCACGCACAACACCATGCCGTAGGGTCGGTTGACCGCCTCGCGCAGATGCTTCAGGTTGGTCGGCGTCAGCCCCAGGTCATCCAGAGCAATGGGGTGCGCCGACGACAGCAGACGCAACACCACATCCTCCATCCCGTTCGCGGTGGGAATGGTGGCCACGCGCAATTCCAGTCGATGCCGGGACGAAAACTTGTGAAAATCGATCTTGCCATCCTGCGGTCTGCGGCGTTCTGAGATGTCCAGATCGGCCATGATCTTCAGACGCGCCACCACCGCCGCGCGGTAAGTATGAGGCAACTCCAGATAAGGGCAGAGCAAGCCGTCACAGCGAAACCTGATGCGCACACGGGCGCGACCGGGTTGACTCTCAACGTGGATATCGGAGACGCCGCGCGCATGCGCCTCAATGATCATGGTGTTGACCAGACGAACCAGCGTGTTGTCCGACTGCGCCACGGCAACTTCCGGTTCCGGCACGGTCGGCAGATGACTTTCCTGAAACTCCATTGACTCCAGCAACTGGCTGCCAGACTCTGCCGACGCAGGGTCAGGGACATTCGCATGCTCACCCAACTGGCTCAGCCCGGCACGCTGATAGGCCGGTACGATAGCGCGGTTGATCTGCTCCGGATCTCCTAGCACCGCGACCACTCGGGTCTGCGATAAAAATTCCAGCTCTTCGAGCATGCCATTCAAAGTGGGGTCTGCTGCTGCGACCACCAGCAATTTCGGTCTGAGCACCAGCGGCAGCACATTCAGTCGCTGAGCGATCGCCAATGAGACTTTGTCCAATGCCGCCCCTTGCACCGGAAACCGCGCAACATCCACCATGGGATAACCCATTTTCCTGGCCAATGCGCTATTGAGCTTCTTCCGTGACAGATATCCAAGGTTCACCAGCAGTTGGCCCAGCGGGGTGGCATCGTCGTTTCTTTGCAGCGTCAGTGCCCGATGCAACTGGGTGTCGGTGACATAGCCCATCTGCGTGAGCGCCTCGCCGAGTCGCACCACCGGCATGCGGGCCTGTTGCTCCAGCGCCAGCATCAACTGCTCAACATCTACCAGCGCAGAACGCTCAGAATCATCGTCCCCCGGCTCGGCAGACTCTGCACTGCCAGATACCGGCTGATCGTGGACAGCCGTCGGTTCGGGCCATGCCTTGGAGAACTCGCTCGCGGCAGTAGCCGCTTTGGGCACAAATATCTGTTCGACCAGACCCAGCTTGTTCAGGGGCTTGAAAAGAAAGACGCCAAAATCGGTTTCGCGGTAACCCACGGTCCACCCCGCGAAAGTGGCACCGTCGATCCACTCAATACGATAACGGGCATAGTAGCGGTCGCCAATCACATCCGCCGATGGGCTGCCGTCCGCGCCATTTCTGGGTTGCAGGGGTGTTGTCAGTGTGACACTTCTGACTTCTGAAAACTGTAGCGCAACCGGAGCCTCAGTCAATGCCCGCTGCAGCAATACCATTTGCTTCAGTGCATCCATACCAACCAAAAAATAGCGTCTTCGACTACCGTCAATGGCATCTACCTCGCACGCCTGAGCCGACCTCCAGGGTAAGGGTTCGTCATAAAAATGAAACGGTGGTCGCGGCCAGCAACAAAATGCCGCAGGCCCTTCGGCTGTGTCGGAAGCTTTTGATGTCGGTTTGGTCAGACCCTGGGCCACCAAGGAATCTGTCGATGAGGGAACAGGTTTTTTCATGGGCTACGCCGAGGTTTTTTAGCAGGCGCTCATTTTGCATTTATCTCGCGCCCCGACCAAGCAATTTCAGCGGACACGTGAGATCCACCGCTGGGGGGTCAGCTCTAATAAGCGCCTGGGTTTTCAGCTAACGTGCGCTCCTATCCACACGATCAAGACAGTGCAGAAGCACTTGAAGGACTGGCATGTTCGACTACATCATCATTGGCGGCGGGTCAGCCGGCTGCGTACTGGCTGCCCGCTTGACAGAAGATCCCGGGGTCACCGTGGCCCTGCTTGAGGCTGGACCTGCAGACCAAAGCGTATTGATTCACTGCCCGGCCGGATTGGCGGTGATGGCAAACTTGGGGTTGTATGGCTGGAACATCAACACGGTGCCGCAGGCTGGACTCAACGGCCGCTGCGGTTATCAGCCCCGTGGCAAAGTGCTAGGTGGATCCAGCTCGCTCAATGCCATGATCTATGTCCGTGGTCAACGCCAGGATTACGATGACTGGGCCGCGCAAGGAAATCGCGGTTGGGGTTGGGCCGATGTGTTGCCCTATTTCAAGAAAGCTGAAAACAATGAACGGGGTGGCGACGATCTGCATGGCACCGGCGGTCCGCTGAACGTGATGGACTTGCGTAGCCCGCATCGGTTCGGCGGGCTGTTTGTGGACGCTGCCCGGCAGGCCGGATATCCGTTCAACCCCGATTTCAACGGTCCCCGTCAAGAAGGCGTTGGACCGTATCAGGTCACGCACGTGAACGGCGAGCGCTGCAGCACCGCCAAAGGCTATCTGACCCCAGCCCTGACGCGAGCCAACCTGCGGGTGTTCACGGGGGCACATACAACACGCGTCCTGCTTGAGAAAAAAAGGGCCATGGGTGTGGAATTTGTGCAGGACGGCTACGTGAAGCAGCTCAGGTGCCGGGGTGAGGTGTTGCTCTGCGCAGGTGCGCTGCAGTCGCCACAACTGCTGATGCTGTCAGGCATCGGTAACCATGACCACCTGGTGACGCACGGCATCGCAACCCAGCACCATCTGCCCGGCGTGGGTCAACACCTGCACGACCATCCCGACGTGGTGCAAGTGGTCCACGCCCCCCAGTTGACCGATCTGTTCGGTTTGTCGCTGACCGCCGCAGTAAACACGTTCAAAGGCATTTTGCAGTGGCGCCGTGAGCGCAGCGGCATGCTGACCACCAACTTTGCCGAGGCCGGTGGGTTCATCCGCAGCCAGCCCGATGAAGCACGCCCCGACCTGCAGTTGCACTTTGTCATCGGCAAGTTGATCAATCATGGCCGAACCCTCGCCTGGGGGCATGGCTATTCATGCCATATGTGCCTGTTGCGACCTTTGAGCCGGGGCAGCGTGCGACTGTCCAGCAAGGACCCGATGACCAATCCGCTGGTAGACCCCAATTTTTTCGGTGTCCGCGACGACATGGACCGCATGATTCGCGGCTTCAAACTGGCGCGTCACGTCCTGGCACAACCCGCGCTGTCGCAATTTGGCGGGCGCGAGCTGACAGCGACCGCCAGGGCCAAAAGCGATACCGACATCGAACAAGTCATCCGCGACTATGCCGACACCATTTACCACCCGGTGGGCAGTTGCCGCATGGGTCCAGGCGAGCTCGACGTGGTGGACGCCCAACTGCGCGTGCACGGTATCCAGGGCCTGCGCGTGGTGGACGCGTCGATCATGCCGCAAGTCGTCAGCGGTAACACCAACGCGCCCGTCGTGATGATTGCAGAAAAAGCCGCCGACATGATCCGTGCGGCGCGGCACAGCGACAGCGACGGCTGTGAAGCTCAGGCGTAGCGGGTCGCCATCGTGTCCAGGTGCACCGGCTTGATCTTGCTGGCCTGCCCGGCACAACCAAACGCCTCAAAGCGTAGCTTGCAAATACCCATGGCCGCCTTGCGCGCGGCGATCAGGCTTTTGCGCGGGTCAAACTCGCTGGGATTTTTGGCCAAACTCTCACGCATGGCACCCGTCATGGCCAGACGGATGTCGGTGTCGATATTGACCTTGCGTACCCCGCTGGCAATGCCACGCACGATTTCTTCCACCGGCACGCCGTAGGTTTCTTTCAGGTCGCCACCGTACTGGCGAATGATGGTCAGCCACTCTTGCGGCACGCTGCTTGAGCCATGCATCACCAGATGCGTGTCAGGAATTTGCGCATGGATCTGGGCAATACGTTCAATCGCAAGAATGTCCCCGGTTGGCTGGCGCGTGAACTTGTAGGCGCCGTGACTGGTACCAATGGCAATGGCCAACGCATCGACCCCCGTCTGCGCTACAAAGTCTTTGGCCTGCACCGGGTCGGTCAGCATCTGGTCGTGACTGAGCTTGCCCGCCGCCCCCACGCCGTCTTCCTCGCCCGCATCGCCGGTTTCCAGACTGCCCAGGCAGCCCAACTCACCCTCGACCGAGACGCCAACCGCGTGCGCCATCTCACATACACGACGCGTGACCGCCACGTTGTAGTCATAGCTGGCAGGCGTCTTGGCGTCTTCGCGCAACGAGCCGTCCATCATCACACTGGTAAAGCCACTGCGAATGCTCTGCTGACACACAGCGGGGGTAGCACCATGATCCTGATGCAGTACGACCGGAATATCAGGGTGAGTCTCCACTGCCGCCAGAACCATGTGCCGCAGATACGCCTCACCCGCGTATTTGCGCGCACCGGCACTGGCTTGCAGGATGACCGGGCTGTCGGTGGCCTGCGCCGCCTCCATGATGGCCTGAATCTGTTCGAGATTATTGACATTGAAGGCGGGTACGCCGTAATGATGTTCGCCGGCGTGGTCCAGCAGTTGACGCAGTGAAATCAAAGCCATGATGGGGTCCAATAAAAGTAGGTAAAAAGGGCGGTAGCCAATATCTAGCAATGATCTTGCGCTACAAAAATAAACTTAATCACGAAGACGGTCAGGCGCTGGCGCGCCGTTGCAAAATCTCGAATGCTGGCAACGTTTTGCCCTCCAATACCTCCAGAAACGCGCCACCACCGGTGCTGATGTAGCCCACATCTTTTTCAATGCCGTACTTGGCAATGGCCGCCAAAGTGTCACCGCCACCGGCAATACTGAACGCGCTGCTCTGCGCAATGGCCTGGGCCACCACCTTGGTACCGTTTTCGAACGCCGCAAACTCGAACACACCCACCGGCCCGTTCCAGACGATGGTGCCGGCCGACTTCAACTGCGCGGCCAGCACCGCAGCGGTGTGCGGACCGATATCCAGAATCATGTCGTCGTCTGCAACCTCAGATGCGGCCTTGACCGTGGCCGGCGCATCGGCGGCAAACGTCTTGGCGCACACGACGTCGGTCGGGATCGGCACCGCCGCACCCCGCGCCTTCATGGCGTCGATGACCGCTTTCGCCTCGGCCACCAGGTCCGGCTCGGCCAGGCTTTTGCCGATCTTCAGTCCAGCCGCAAGCATGAAGGTATTGGCAATGCCGCCGCCCACAATCAGGCCGTCTACATTTTTGGCCAGACTTTGCAAGATGGTGAGCTTGGTACTGACCTTGCTTCCCGCCACGATCGCCAGCAGGGGACGCTTGGGGTTGGCCAGCGCCTGGTTGATGGCGTCAATCTCCGCCGCCAGCAAGGGACCGGCGCAGGCCACGGGCGCATACTGTGCGATGCCATAGGTGGTTGCCTCGGCCCTGTGGGCAGTACCAAAAGCGTCGTGCACAAAGATGTCGCATAAGGCAGCCAGCTTGCGCGCCAGCGTTTCGTCGTTTTTCTTTTCGCCCTTGTTGACGCGGCAGTTTTCCAGCAGCACCACCTGCCCTGGAGCCACATCCACACCATCGACCCAGTCGGCACGTAACGGGACATCACGCCCCAACAGCTCGCCCAGCCGCTTGGCCACCGGTGCCAGGCTGTCGGCCGGTTTGAACTCACCCTCCGTGGGGCGACCCAGGTGGCTGGTGACCATCACGGCGGCGCCCGCGTCCAACGCCATTTGAATGCAGGGAACACTGGCGCGCACACGGGTGTCTTCGGTGATACGGCCATCTTTGTCCTGCGGTACGTTCAGGTCGGCGCGGATAAACACCCGCTTGCCCCGGGCGGCACCGTTGGCGGTCAGATCGGCAAAACGCACAACTTTCATCGTCTTTCTCCATTCATCAATCAAAAAAACAACCGAAACCGAGTCAGTTGACCGACGGCACAACGGTATCAGGCAGCGTCGCAGGTTGTCGATACGCCGCGCGGTGCGCCAACACCCGAACCGCCTCCACCACGCGTTCTGCGGTGATGCCGAAGTGTGCGTACAACTTGGGCGCTGGCGCCGACTCACCGAACGTGGGCATACCAATCACCATGCCGGTGCGGCCGACGTACTTGCGCCAGAAGTCCGGATGTGCCGCCTCAATGGCCACGGTGGGTAGTCCCAGCGGCAACACCATCTCTTGATAAGCGTCACTCTGACGGTCAAACACGTTGGTGCAAGGCATCGACACCACGCGCGTAGCCACACCCTGGGTCGCCAGCTCGGCCTGGGCTTTCATGGCAATTTCCAGTTCGCTACCGGTGGCCAAGATGACCGCTCGCGCCCCGGCCATATCCGACAGGATGTATCCACCCTTGGCGATCAGTTGAGCTTGCGCCGCTGCACTCAGGCGTGGCAGATTCTGACGCGACAGACATAAGGCACTGGGGCCGTCGCGCCGCTGCACCGCACAGGTCCAGGCTACCGCCGTCTCCAGACCATCGGCCGGGCGCCACACGTCCAGCCCCGGAATAATGCGCAAGCTGGGAATGTGTTCCACACTCTGGTGCGTGGGACCGTCTTCCCCCAGGCCGATGCTGTCATGGGTAAAGACATGGATCACGCGCAACTTCATCAGCGCGGCCATGCGAATGGCATTGCGGCTGTAGTCGCTGAAAGTCAGGAACGTGCCGCCATACGGCAGGTAACCACCGTGCAGAGCGATACCGTTCATGATGGCCGCCATGCCGAACTCGCGCACGCCATAGCTCAGATGATTGCCCCAGGTATCGCGCCCGGCACGGGTGCAGCCCTTGAAGTTGGTCAGGTTGCTCCCGGTCAGGTCGGCACTGCCGCCAAAGAATTCGGGCAACAACGGGGCTACGACGTCCAGCGCATTCTGGCTGGATTTGCGGGTGGCAAACGCGTTGGGATTGTCCGCAATCGCTTGCAGTCGGGCAGGCACTTGTTCAGCCCAATCAGCGGGGAGTTCACCGGCCATGCGTCGCAAAAACTCAACCGCCTGCGCCGGGTGTGCGCTGCGGTACGCTGCAAAGCAGTCATTCCACGCCTGCTCGGCCGCCACACCACGCGCAACCGCGTTCCAGGCGGCCGCAATGTTCTGCGGCACCTCAAACGGCGCCGCTGTCCAACCCAGTGCCGCACGCGTGGCGGCCACCTCGGCCGCACCCAGCGCCGCACCATGCACATCATGAGTCCCAGCCTTGTTGGGCGAACCCATGCCGATCACGGTCTTGCAGCAAATGAGTGTGGGCTTGCCATCGGGCAGCACGGCCTGCGCCCTGGCCGCCCGCACAGCGGCGTCTAACGCCTGCGGATCATGCCCATCGACCGCCGCAATGACGTTCCATCCATAGGCCGCAAAGCGCTGGGGCGTGTCGTCCGTGAACCAGCCCTGCACATGGCCGTCGATGCTGATGCCGTTGTCGTCATAGAACGCCACCAGTTTGCTCAGGCGCAGCGTACCGGCCAATGAGCACACCTCATGGCTGATGCCCTCCATCAGGCAGCCGTCCCCAAGAAAGACGTAAGTGAAGTGATCGACGATGTCCAGACCGGGCCGATTGAATTCGACCGCCAGCAGCTTTTCAGCCAACGCCATGCCCACCGCATTGCTGATACCTTGCCCCAGGGGGCCCGTGGTTGTTTCCACACCGGGGGTAACGCCCACCTCCGGATGGCCCGCCGTCTTGCTGTGCAGTTGGCGGAAGTTTTGCAGCTCGCTCATGGGCAGGTCGTAACCGGTCAGGTGCAACAGCGCGTACAGCAGCATCGACCCATGCCCGTTGGACAGCACAAAGCGGTCGCGATTAGCCCAGTGCGGATTGGCCGGGTTGTGCTTCAGGTGGCGGTTCCACAGCACTTCGGCAATGTCGGCCATGCCCATGGGCGCGCCCGGGTGGCCGCTTTTGGCTTTTTCCACGGCATCGACCGCCAGCATGCGGATCGCATTGGCCATCTGTGTAGCAAGTTCAGGCGAAGGTGTATTCATGAAGTGTCTCCAAAATTATTCTGCTGAGCGTATGAGGACAAGCGAGAACGCCGCGGAACTGGCTCTGCCAGGCCGCAGGCGTTGCCCCCCAGTGGGGGGTGGCGGCGCAGCCGACTCAGGGGGCGTTCTTCTTCCGCTCCATCATGCGCCAGACAAACGGCGTGAAGATGAGTTGCATGGCGAGCTCCATCTTGCCGCCGGGCACCACAATGGTGTTGGCACGGCTCATGAAGCTGCCGTCGATCATGCTGCGCAGATAAGGGAAATCAATTCCCTTGGGGTTGGCAAAGCGAATCACCACCATGCTTTCATCGGCAGTGGGAATTTCACGCGCGATGAACGGATTGCTGGTGTCAACCATCGGCACACGCTGGAAGTTGACGTGCGTGTGCTGGAACTGCGGACAGATGTAGTTCACATAGTCGGGCATGCGCCGCAAAATGGTATCGGTCACCGCCTCGGTACTGTAGCCGCGCTGCTTCTTGTCACGGTACAACTTCTGGATCCATTCGAGGTTGATCACCGGCACCACGCCGATCAGCAAGTCCGGGTACTGCGCCACGTTCACCTCAGACGTGACCACCGCGCCATGTAGCCCCTCGTAGTACAGCAAATCGGTACCTGTGGGCACGTCTTCCCACGGCGTAAAGGTGCCGGGATCCTGCTTGTAGGGCGCTGCCTCGTCAACGTCGTGCAGGTATTTGCGCCGCTTGCCGACACCGGTGGCGGCGTAGTCGCGAAACAGAGCTTCAAGATCCCCCAGCAAGTTGTTTTCGGGGCCGAAGTGACTGAAGTTCTTGTTGCCCGCAGCCTCGGCCTCGGCCGCCTTGAGTTTCATCGCCTTGCGGTCGTAGCGGTGAAAACTGTCGCCCTCGATGATGGCGGCGCGAACCTTCTCACGCCGGAAAATATTCTCAAAGGTCCGCGTGACCGACGTGGTGCCGGCGCCGCTGGAACCGGTGATGGCAATGATGGGGTGGCGTGCTGACATGATGGTGTCTCCTCAAGAGTAAAAAATCCTAGGCCTGCGTTTTCAGTCGCGGAACAGGCCGCGCTCAGCAAACAGCGGGTTCTCGAATCGCTCGGGGGCAGGTTCTGCATGGTAGCGTTCAATGCGCTCAACTTCGTTTTTGGAGCCAAAGACAAACCCGATGCGCTGGTGCAAGCTGGTGGGCTGCACGCCCAGCACCGGCACCTCACCGGTACTGGCTCGGCCACCCGCCTGCTCGATGATCATCCCGACCGGATTGGCCTCATACAGAAGCCGCAACCGCCCGGGTTTGGAGGGGTCCTTGGTGTCACGCGGGTACATGAAAACCCCGCCCCGCATCAGGATACGGTGCGCTTCGGCCACCATGGAGGCGATCCATCGCATGTTGAAATCCTTGCCACGCGGGCCAGTTTTACCGGCCAGGCATTCATCCACATAGCGTTTGACCGGGGGTTGCCAGAACCGCGCATTGGAAGCATTGATGGCAAACTCTTGCGTGTCTTGTGGAATGGTCAGTTTGGGATGTGTCAGCATGAACTCGCCCAGATTCGGGTCCAACGTAAAACCGTTCACTCCATCACCGACCGTCAACACCAGCTGCGTGGTGGGACCGTACAGCGCGTAACCTGCTGCAACCTGTCGGGCACCGGGCTGGAAAAAATCACCGTCGACCACGTCCCGACCACTGTCGATCACGTCTTGGGGCGCACGCAGGATCGAAAAGATGGACCCGACCGATACGTTGACGTCGATGTTGCTGGAACCATCCAGTGGATCGAACACGATCAGGTATTTGCCGCGCGGGTACTGCGCCGGAATCTGGTACGGTGTCTCCATTTCCTCTGACGCCATACCCGCCAGGTTGCCGGCCCATTCGGTACGGCGCATAAAGACTTCATTGGAGAGCACGTCGAGCTTTTTTTGAGTCTCGCCCTGCACATTGATCGAACCACCGCCCTCGTGATTGCCCCCCATGCCAGCGAGTTCGCCAAACGCCACCGCCTTGGCAATTCCCTTGCAGGCCAGCGCGACGTCGAGAATGAGCGCATTGAAATCGCCGCTGGCACCGGGGTGCCGACGACGCTGCTCAATCAGAAATTGGGTCAAGGTCGAGCGGTTGGATCGTAGGGTCAAGGGCATAAAAGTCTCCGGTTAATATTGATTTGATAGCAACTTGGTTTTTTAAATTAGGGGCCAGAGGCAAATTCACGTTACCCCTGATGGGCCGCCTTGCGTAGCGCCTGCATGATCCCCTTGTAGCCCCCGTCAGCGTCGGGAGCACCAAAAACAGCGCTACCGGCCACGCACGTGTCGGCACCGGCTGCGACGATGTCGCCAATGTTGTCCACCTTGACGCCGCCATCCACTTCAAGCCAGATGTCGCGACCGCCAGCCGCTTTGTGAGCCGCAATACGCTGGCGCACGGTACGCAGCTTGTCCAGCGTGCTGGGGATGAACTTTTGTCCACCAAAACCCGGGTTCACGCTCATCAACAAGACCATGTCCAGCTTGTCCATCACATGGTCGAGCCAGTCCACCGGTGTGGCCGGGTTCAGCACCAAGCCGGCCTTGCACCCCAAGTCACGTATCATCGCCAGGCTGCGGTCCACATGGCGCGATGCTTCCGGGTGGAAGGTGATGAGATTGGCGCCAGCCTTGGCGAACAGCGGAATGATGGCATCCACAGGTTCCACCATCAGGTGAACGTCAATGCCGATCTTCACATGCGGACGAATTGCTTCACACACCAGCGGACCAATGGTCAAGTTGGGCACATAGTGGTTGTCCATCACGTCAAAGTGCACCAGATCAGCGCCAGCGGCCTCAATGGCACGAACCTCTTCACCCAATCGGGCGAAGTTGGCGGAGAGAATGCTGGGGGCAATGCGCAAGACGGGCTTTTTCATGGCGTTACTTTCTGCTGTTGAAGTGGTTGGCTGAGTGTCGCTGGCGTCAGGGCTGCACGGGCGCTCCCCGCAGGGCATGCCATTGCCGCAAGGAGGCCAGTTGAGCATGAGTCAAGTCGGGCAGTACCTTGAGCGCGCCATCAAAATTGTGGTGTGCGGTAAACCCGTTGGGTGTGACGATGGTGGCCAAACCCGCCGCCGTGGCGGCGCGCAAACCGTTGCTGGAGTCTTCAAACGCCAGGCAGGAACATGCAGGCAATTGCAGCGCTTCAAGCATCTGCAAATACACCTGCGGATGAGGTTTTTTCAAAGGTGCGGTCGACGCATCACCGATCGCGCTGAAGTTCAACCGCCAATCCGAGCCCATGGCATGACGCAGCAGCGCAGCAATGTTGACCGGCGACGTGGTGGTGGCAATCGCCAACTGCAAACCAGCCTTCAGTGCTTCGTCCACCAACGCCAACACACCCGGGCGCAGTTGTACCGCCCCGCTGTTGATGGCGTTTTCATAGTGTGCGGTCTTGAGCTCGTGGATGCGCGCAATGCGCTCTGACAACGCCAGCGTACTCAACGGTCTGACGTCGGCGTGCACCTGATTCCAATAGTGCGCGATACGCTCCTTGCCGCCCGAAATCTCCAGCAAACCGACATACATCTCAGTGGTCCAGACCCAGTCCATGCCCAGCTCCAAAAAAGCCTGGTTGAACGCTGCCAGATGCACGCTTTCGGTGTCGGCCAACGTGCCGTCCACATCAAAAATCAAAGCTTGCAACGCTCCAGCGGACATGGATGTTTCCTTGAAAAAACGGGTCTGGATAATGATGACTTGGGTTGACTTTAATCGCCCGGACTCATAAACTCTAATCACGTTTTTTTGATTAATCATCAGATTAATCTGATATTTATCACCAACGGAGTAACCTGTGCGGCCCTACACGTTCAAACAGATTCAGACCTTTCTGGAAGTGGCCCGCCAGCGATCGGTGTCCAAAGCCGCCGAACGTCTCTTTGTGACCCAGCCCGCCGTGTCGATGCAACTGCGTCAACTCGAAGAAGCCTTCGGCCTGGCTTTGGTGGAGCCGCAGGGACGCAACATTCAGTTGACCGTGGCGGGCGAGGCATTCCTGACCTACGCCAGCGCCGCCATGAGCAAGTTCAAGGACTTGGAAGCGCTGATGGCCGAACACATCGGCCTCAAAAAAGGGCGCATCGACCTCGCAGTGGTCAGCACTGCCAAGTACTTCATTCCCATGCTGTTGATGCGCTTTGGCAAACTCCACCAGGGAATCAACGTCAACCTGAGCATCGACAACCGCGACAACGTGCTGGGCCTGCTGGCGCGCAATGAAGCTGATCTGGTCGTGATGGGCCGCACCCCCAGTCACCTGGACTGTCAGGCCACCGCTTTTGCCACCAATCCGCTGGGCATCGTTGCACCGCCAGACCACCCGCTGGCACGGCGCAAGAAACTGCCATTTGGCACGCTGGCCGAGTGCCAGTTTGTGGTTCGAGAGGATGGATCAGGAACCCGCGCCGCCATGCAGCGCCTGTTCGACGAGCATCAGACACCGCTGCAAGTCGTCATGACCATGCCAAGCAACGAAACCATCAAGCAAGCGGTGATGGCCGGCATGGGTCTGAGTTTTCTGTCGTTGCGCACGGTGCGGCACGAATTGGCCAGTGGCCACTTAACCTTGTTGGACATTGCGGGGTTACCACAAATCAATCACTGGTTTGTGACGCACCTGCGCGGCAAAAAATTGTCGCCCGCTGCGCAGGCATTCAAGACATTTCTGGTGGAACAAGCCGGTCCCCTGATGGACAGCTGGAGCTAGTGACGCACACCAGCACGGGCGGAGTCGCCCGTTCCAGCCGGACTCAATGGTGGCCGCAGCTGCCACCCACTTTCTCTGGCATCGGTGCGTCGCGATCCACACCCGCTTCCTGCAGGCGGCGCTCGTAGTCAGCCCATAGTTGCTCCTGTTGCGAACCCAAAAAGTACAGGTAATCCCAGGAATAAATGCCGGTGTCATGCCCGTCTGAAAACGCCGGCTGAACCGCGTAGTTGCCCACCGGCTCCAGTCCGGTCAAGGTCACATTGCGCTTGCCGGTTTGCAACACTTCCTGGCCTGGGCCGTGACCGGCCACTTCGGCCGACGGGCTATATACCCGCATCAGCTCAAACGGGATACGAAAAGTCTGCCCGTCCGAAAAGCTCACCTCCAGCACCCGCGACTGCGCGTGCACGGTGATGTCTTGCGGCACCGGCGCGCCCTGTTGCAAACCAGCCATGACCTGTTACCTCTTTTAAACAATTTGCCGAGATCTTCACCAAAGCTCAAACCGCTTTGAACTTTTTGCGCAACCACTTGAGCAGCTCCAATTGATCCGCTACTGAGGCCCGGCGCACCTGGGTCAAAAGCTTCAACAAATCGGGCCGCTGCAAGGTCACATTGGCTGCGCCCTCATTGCAGACTGAACAGATTGCGCGCAAATTGCCCGCATCGTCGGTACCGCCCATGCTTTTGTCCAGAATATGCCCCAAGTGCAAGCGCGTCTTGCGCGTGGCGTCATAGGGATGCGGCTCACCCGCAACAGCACCGCACATCTGGCATGTAAAACCGTTACGGTCAAGCACATAAGCGCGCACTTCCTTTGAAACGTCACGGGCAAATGCGGGCTGTGGCTTGGCGGTTTCAAGCAGATATTCCCCTGGCTTCAGATTTGCCCGATCGTTGTGCGTCAAGATCAGGTAGCCTTCTTCGGTACGCAGTTCACGTACGCGACGAGCCCATTCACTGATATCTCCTGCTACCGCACGCAGTTCGTGCGAATCCATGACGCGCCCCAAATTGGCCAAAAAATGCAATCTGAGTTTGGCTCGGGCACCCTGGCGACGAGGGGCGTAAACCGGTGAATGCATGGTTAAGCCGCCCGCCGCAACGGGACATCCCCTTTAGCCATGCGAATCGCATTCGCAATTTGAGAACCGACCGCGTACGCCACCGGCGCAGGAAACGCATTGCCGACCTGACGGTACGCAGCGGTTTTACGGCCCGCAATTTGCCATTGATCCGGAAAACCTTGAATGCGCGCCGCCATACGCACCGTCAACCTGGGTACCCCGTCAAAATCCGCCTCTGGAGGAGCGTCCGCCAGGCCCGCGCCATCGACCCCCAAAGCTGCCCATGCTGCTCTTGCGCGAGAGGGACCCAAGTCTGGACCGCCATGCTTTTTACTACCTCCAACCAACGTCGGGCCAATATTGTTGGCGCGCAGGCGCCATGCGGATGCGCCAGCCCAACCGGCTCCAGACATCAGATCAAACAAAACATCACCGACGGTCGGTGGGAGCGTCTGTTGGGGCGCCGGCCAACGAAAAAATTTTGCCACTTCAGGACGCAGCGCGACCAAATTGACCCGGGGGCGAAGCTGGGGCACACCGAAATCAGCCGCATTCAACAAATTCCAACTCGACCAATAGCCCAGGTTTTTCAGGCGCGCTTGCAGTTGAGCCCGGTACGCAGAAAAGACCGGGTCGAGCAGACCGCGCACGTTCTCTAGCATCACCGCCATCGGTCGGACTTCTTCAACCACTCGCAATGCCTCAGGGAAAAGGTCACGCTCGTCATCCGCCCCCAATTGCTGCCCTGCCTTGGAAAAAGGTGGGCACGGCACGCCTCCAGCGACCAAATCAACCCCACGGTAAGGTACGGCGTCAAAGGCCCGAAGGTCACCTTCAATCACGTTCCAATCTGGGCGATTCAAACGCAAGGTGGCACAAGCCCATGGGTCCAATTCAACCAAAGCTTCATGGGAAAAACCTGCACGCTCGAGGCCTAAAGCCTGCCCACCCGCGCCAGCGCATAGCTCGATAGCCGTCAAGGTCACAGACATCTCCAAATAACTGTACTTAAAAACAGTGTAGCTGAAAATTTGCCACGACAGTCTGCTCCCCTAAGAACCGACACAACGTTACACCAGCACCCGCTCGATACCGCCGGCGTTGGCGCGTGCGACGTAGTCGGGCATCCAGTCTTTGCCCAAAATCTGATTCGCCATTTCGACCACGATGTAGTCGGCCTCAAGCAGGCCGTTTTGCAGATCATCTTCATAGCGCTTGAGTCCTTGCAGGCAGCTCGGGCAACTGGTCAGGATCTTGACGTTGTCTTTGGCGCCGACCGCGCCACTGGCGCGCAACGCGGCCTCGCCCTTGCGGATCGATTCTTCCTTGCTGAAGCGCACCTGCGTCGAAATATCTGGCCGTGTCACGCCCAGCGTGCCACTCTCTCCGCAGCAACGGTCGCTCTTGAGCACCTTGTCCCCCACCAGCGCGCGCACCGTCTGCATCGGGTCGCCCAGCTTCATCGGGTTGTGACAGGGCTCGTGGTACAGATAGCCGCCCTGACCTTGCGGCAAGGTGATGCCTTTTTCAAGCAAAAACTCGTGGATATCGATGATGCGGCATCCCGGGAAAATCTTTTCAAACTGATAGCCTTGCAACTGGTCATAACAGGTGCCGCAGCTCACCACTACGGTCTTGATGTCAAGGTAGTTCAGCGTATTGGCCACACGGTGGAACAGCACCCGGTTGTCAGTGATGATTTTTTCGGCCTTGTCAAAGTCGCCACTGCCGCGCTGCGGGTAGCCACAGCACAGGTAACCCGGCGGCAACACGGTCTGCACGCCAGCGTGCCACAACATCGCCTGGGTGGCCAGGCCGACCTGGCTGAACAGGCGCTCACTGCCGCAGCCCGAAAAGTAAAACACCGCCTCGGTCTCGGCCGTGGTGGTCTGCGGGTTGCGGATGATCGGCACGTAGTCCTTGTCTTCAATGTCCAGCAAGGCACGCGCGGTCTTTTTGGGCAGACCGCCGGGCATTTTCTTGTTGATGAAGTGAATCACCTTTTCCTTGACCGGGGGTTTGCCCAGCGTGGCACGTGGCGCACTGGTCTGCTTGCGCGCCACCACTTTCAGCACATCATTGGCCAGGCGCTGCGCCTTGAAGCCGAGTCCCACCATGCCGGCACGCACGGTCTTGATGGTTTGCGGGTTGGTGGCGTTCAAAAAGAACATGGCCGCTGCGCTGCCGGGGTTGAACGACTTCTTGCCCATCTTGCGCAAAAGGTTGCGCATGGCCATCGACACTTCGCCAAAGTCGATGTTGACCGGGCACGGCGACAAACACTTGTGACAAACAGTGCAGTGGTCGGCCACGTCTTCAAACTCTTGCCAGTGCTTGATGCTGACGCCGCGGCGCGTTTGCTCTTCGTACAGGAACGCCTCCACCAGCAAACTGGTGGCCAGAATCTTGTTGCGCGGGCTGTAGAGCAAATTGGCGCGCGGAACGTGCGTGGCACACACCGGCTTGCACTTGCCGCAACGCAGGCAGTCTTTGACGCTGTCAGCAATGGCGCCGATGTCGCTTTGCTGCATGATTAGCGACTCGTGCCCCATCAGGCCAAAACTGGGGGTGTAGGCATTGGTCAGATCGGCATGAGCAAAATTGGCCTCTAGCCCTTGATTTGTCTGGACTGATAGCTCTTTATTCCGAAGCAATTTGCCCTTGTTGAAATGGCCTTCGGGGTCGACCTTGGCCTTGTAGTCGGCAAAGGGTTGAAGTTCAGCATCGCTCAAAAACTCCAGCTTCGTGATGCCAATGCCGTGTTCGCCGCTGATCACGCCGTCCAGGCTGCGCGCCAGCGCCATGATGCGTTTGACGGCGCCATGCGCTGCCTGCAGCATGGCGTAATCGTCGCTGTTGACGGGAATGTTGGTGTGCACGTTGCCGTCGCCCGCGTGCATATGCAGCGCCACCCAGACGCGCCCTTTGAGCACGCGCTGATGGATGGCGGTGCATTCCTTCAGGATCGGCTCAAACGCCACGCCGCTGAAGATCTGCTCCAAGGGTTGACGAATCTGCGTTTTCCAGCTCGCGCGCAGGCTGTGGTCCTGCAATTGCGGGAATAGCGTGGCTACGTCTGCCAGCCAGAGCGCCCACAGCGCGCGCACATCGGCCAGCAGCGCCTGCGCCTGCGCCACCCGGTCTTCGAGCAGCTCGGTGGCAGAAATCTCACCCGCGTCGTCTTGCCGCCCCAGAGGCAGGTTGCCCCGCTGGAAAAAGTCCGACAGCGCATCCACCAGCGCCAGCTTGTTTTGCAGGCTCAGCTCGATGTTGATGCGCTCGATGCCGTCGGTG
>Ga0172376_10003100_pt1 | contig 19894 bp, 14 predicted proteins | sample Lak35m_FD_121114 | JGI IMG/M metagenome (GOLD analysis project Ga0172376, IMG submission 121114) | Freshwater microbial communities from Kabuno Bay, South-Kivu, Congo - kab_092012_35m | ecosystem: Environmental > Aquatic > Freshwater > Lake | place: Democratic Republic of the Congo: South-Kivu... | reverse complement strand
TCCGGTCGTGTTGAGAGTTTCAGTCTCGTGGGTTTTGATCAGGTGCCGATAGTCCTCAACGACTCCCTTCTTCTGCGCGTGCCCACCGACCGTCTCCGCCGAAACTGCTGAGCGCCTACGAATCTGCGACTGAGCACCTCCAAATACGGGAGGCTTCGGGTGATCCGTGCCCCGGGAGCCGGCGTATGCCGCCAAGCGCAGCCAGGATGGCGAAGCGCAGGCGGCATCCGAGCGAGCGAAGGACAGGATGTCCGAAGCGAGCGTCCGGCGACGGGGTGCGGGTCATCCGAAGCCGGCTTGGGCGTGTTGAGCCAAGCGGTTTTGCGTGAAGTGTTCAGCAAAAACGGACAGGATGTCCGTGTTTTGCGTGAAGCTAGTACGTCTTGCCGAGCGACGCCTGGGCGGCGGCCAGGCGGGCCACCGGCAGGCGGAACGGCGAGCAGCTCACGTAGTCGAGGCCCACGTGGTGGCAGAAGATCACCGAGTGGGGGTCGCCGCCGTGCTCGCCGCAGATGCCGAGCTTGATGTCCTTGCGGCTCTGGCGGCCCTTCTCGACGGCGATCTTCATGAGCTGGCCCACGCCCGTGGCGTCGATCGACGCGAAAGGGTTGGCCTTGAAGATGCCCTCGTCGGTGTACTTCTGCAGGAAGGAGCCCATGTCGTCGCGGCTCATGCCGAGGCAGGTCTGCGTCAGGTCGTTCGTGCCGAACGAGAAGAACTCGGCCGTCTCGGCGATCTCGTCGGCCGTGAGGGCGCCGCGCGGGATCTCGATCATCGTGCCGACCATGTACTTGATCTTCTGCCCGGTTTCCTTCTGCACCTGCTCGGCGACCCGGTGGACGATGTCGACCTGATTGTCGAGCTCCTTCTTGAAGCCCACGAGCGGGATCATGATCTCCGGCTTCACCTTGATGCCGTCCTTCTGCACCTTGGCGGCGGCCTCGAAGACCGCGCGGGCCTGCATCTCCGAGATTTCCGGATAGCTGACGCCCAAGCGGCAGCCGCGGTGGCCAAGCATCGGATTGAACTCGTGCAGGGCGTGCACGCGGGCGGCGACCGTCTCGACCGGGAGGCGGAGCTTCTTGGCGAGATCGGCCTGGGCCTTTTCGTCGTGCGGGACGAATTCATGCAGCGGCGGATCGAGGAAGCGGATGGTGGCCGGGCGGCCGTCGAGCGCCCGGAAGATGCCCTCGAAGTCGTCGCGCTGGTAGGGCAGCAGCTTGGCGAGGGCCTCGCGGCGGGCGTCGAGCGAGTCGGCGAGGATCATCTCTCGCATCGCGTCGATCCGGTCGCCTTCGAAGAACATGTGCTCCGTCCGCGTGAGGCCGATGCCTTCGGCACCGAAGGCGATCGCATGCCGCACCTGCTCGGGGGTGTCGGCGTTGGTGCGGATGCCAAGCTTCCGGTGCTTGTCGGCGAGCTTCATGATGAAGTCGTAATACTGGAAGACTTCCGAATCGGCCGGCTTCATCGTCTTGGCGATGAGCACCTGCTTGAGCTCGCTGTCGGCCGTCTTGATGCCGCCGGCAAAGACCTCGCCGGTCGAGCCGTTGATCGAGATCGCGTCGCCTTCGCGGAGCGTCTTGCCCGCGCAGGTGAGCGTTCCCTTCGCATAGTCGATCTGGATCGCGCCGGCACCGGCCACGCAGACCTTGCCCATCTGCCGGGCGACGAGGGCGGCATGGCTCGAGACACCGCCGCGGCTCGTGAGAATGCCCTCGGCGGCGATCATGCCGCGCAGGTCTTCGGGAGAGGTCTCGACGCGGGCGAGCACGACCTTCACGCCCTTGTGGGCGAGTTCCTCGGCCTTGGCGGCCGTGAAGACCAGCTGGCCAGTGGCGGCGCCGGGGCCGGCGGGCAGGCCCGTGGTGAGCAGGCGGCCGCTCTTCTTGGCGGCCTCGTAGTCGGCCCGGTCGAAGATCGGGGCGAGCAGCTGCGAGAGCGCATCGGGATCGGCCGACTGGATCGCATGCTCGGCCGTCATGAGCTTCTGCTTCACCATGTCGTGGGCGATCTTTACATAGGCCAAGGCCGTGCGCTTGCCGTGCCGAGTCTGCAGCATGTAGAGCTTCTTCTTCTCGACGGTGAACTCGAAGTCCTGGACGTCGCCAAACTTCTTCTCGAGCGTCTGGCGGACCTTCTCGAGCTGCTTGTAGGTGGCGGCGAACATCGGGTCGTGGGCCATTTCGGCCACGGGCTTCGGCGTCCGCACGCCGGCCACCACGTCTTCGCCCTGGGCGTTGACGAGATACTCGCCGTAGAAGACGTCTTCGCCGGTGGCGGGATCGCGGGTGAAGGCCACGCCGGTGGCGCAGTCGTCTCCCATGTTGCCAAACACCATGCTCTGGATGTTGACGGCGGTGCCCCATTCATCGGGGATCTTGTATTTGCGGCGATAGATGATCGCCCGCTCGTTCATCCAGCTGCCGAAGACGGCCCCGACGGCCCCCATCAGCTGCTCGAACGGATCCTGCGGGAAGCCCTTGCCGGTCCGCTCTTTGATGAGGTGGAGATACCGCTTGATCAGCTCGCGGAGATGGGATTCGTCGAGATCGGTGTCGTTGTGGATGCCGAGCTGGTGCTTCAGGCCCTCCATCGCGGCCTCAAAGGGATCGTGCTCGTTTTCATGCCGCTTCTGCACGCCCATCACCACGTCGCCATACATCTGGATGAAGCGGCGGTAGGAATCGTAGGCGAAGCGGGGGTTGCCCGTGGCCTCGGCGAGGCCCTTCACGGTTTCGTCGTTGAGCCCGAGATTCAGGATCGTGTCCATCATGCCCGGCATGCTGTCGCGGGCACCGGATCGCACGCTCACGAGCAGGGCATTGCGCGGATCGCCGAATTTCTTCCCCGTCTCCTTCTCCATGAGCTTCATGGCGGAGGCGACCTCGTCTTCGAGGCCCTTCGGAAACTTTTTGCCGTGCTTGTAGTAGTCGATGCAGACCTGGGTCGTGATCGTGAAGCCGGGGGGCACCGGCAGGCCGATCTTCGTCATCTGGGCGAGGTTGGCCCCCTTGCCGCCGAGGAGCGGCTTCATCGTGCCGTCGCCGTCGCACTTCTTCGCGCCGAAGTAATAGATCATCCGCCCTGGCTTCGCCCCCTTGCCGGCCCCCGACGACGACTTCTTGCTAGCAGACTTCTTCTTGAGCGTGTTTGCCATGGGCGAGGGGAGACCTTTCCTGGGGGAATTTGACGGTTTTTACGATCAAAACTCCCGCGAATCTACGTTCAGGCCACCGCTCCGTCAACGACGCCACCGCGCCATCGCCCTGCCCTGCAAGTCGGGCTAGAATTCATGGATTATTGAGAGTTTTGAACGACCATCCGACGAAAGCCCGAAGCGCAAGCAAGGTTCATCGGTTTCGCTACTCCACGCGGCCCCGAACGTTCCTCGCTCGCGTTTCGGACTTCCGGGTCAAAATCGACGCGCCTGTTTTTCTGAACGCATGCCGCCCCCGCTGCACATTCTGAGCAGGATCAGCGTCGTCTCCGCCCTGCTCGGGGGCTTGGGACTTGCCGCCGCCGGACAGGCTGCCGAGAAGGCCCCCGACTTCAACCGCGACATCCGGCCGATCCTCTCGCGAAACTGCTTCGCCTGCCACGGCCCCGACGAGCACGACCGCCGCGGCGGCCTGCGGCTCGACGACCGCGAGGCGGCGATCACCGAAGTCGATTCAGGCGCCCGGGCTATCGTGCCGGGCCGTCCCGACGAGAGTGAACTCGTCGCCCGCATCAACGAGACCGATCCCGACACGACGATGCCGCCGCCGGAAACGAACCATGTGCTCACGGTGGAGCAGAAGCAGCTGCTCGCCAAGTGGATCGCAGCCGGCGCCCCCTACGCGCCCCACTGGGCCTACGTGCCGCCCGGTGCCCACACGCCGCCGGCCACGAAGCAGGCCGACTGGGGGGTCAACTGGATCGACGCCTTCGTCCTCGGTCGGCTCGAGGCCGAGGGGCTCGCGCCCGCTCGTGACGTCGATCCCGTCACGCTGGTCCGCCGCGTCGCATTCGACCTCACCGGCCTGCCGCCGACACCCGCCGAGGTGGAGGCCTATCTCGCCGACACGAGCGGCGACCGCTACGAAAAACTGGTCGATCGGCTCCTCGCCTCCCCGAGGTACGCCGAGCGGATGGCCGCCTGGTGGCTCGACCTCGTCCGCTATGCCGACACTGTCGGCTACCACGGTGACCAGACCCATAGCATCGCGCCCTATCGCGATTGGGTGATCAAGGCGTTTCTCGAGAATGTGCCGTTCGATCGGTTCACTGTCATGCAGCTGGCGGGCGACCTCGTGGGCCCGGCGCCGGGCGAGCATCCCGAAGACCCCGTGCTCGCGAGCGCCTACAACCGTCTCCTGCAGACGACGCACGAGGGCGGCCTGCAGATCAAGGAATACCGGGCGATCTATCAGGCCGACCGGATCCGCAATGTGTCGGGCGTGTGGATGGGGGCGACGGTGGGCTGCGCCCAGTGCCACGACCACAAATACGACCCCTACACCGCCAAAGACTTCCATGCGTTGGGCGGCTTCTTCGCCGACATCGATGACGAGAAGCACATGGACAAGGGTGGCTTTGGCGGCCAAAACCTTAACAAGCTGCCCACGATCCGCGATCCCGAGATCACGATTGTCGGCCCGTTCGACCGCGACCGTGCCGCCGAACTCGATGCCCGCATCCATTCGATCACGAACGAACTGCCGCCACTCGTGCTGCCGCCGCGGGCGCAGCCAGAGGAGCCCGAGCCGGAAACGGTGGTGGCCAAGCGGCTGGAGCTGCAGCGTCTCGAGGCCGATCGCAAGGGCCTCGACCGCAGGCTGATGGTCACGCGGGCGCTCAAGGCGCCACGGCAGGTGCGGTTTCTGCCCCGCGGCAATTGGATGGACGAGACTGGTGCGGTCATCGAACCGGCCGTCCCTTCGTTTCTCGGCAAGCTCGACACGAAGGGCCGGCCCTCCCGCGCCGACCTCGCGGCCTGGCTCGTGCAGCCCGTGGCCCAAGGAGGCGTCGGCGAACTGACGGCGCGGGTGACCGCCAACCGGATCTGGGCGATCTTCTTCGGCGCCGGCCTCTGCCGCAGCGTGGGCGACCTCGGCGGCCAGGGGGAATTGCCCGATCATCCCGAATTGCTCGACCGACTCGCGCTTGAATTCATGCGCAACGGCTGGAACATCCGCGACCTCCTCCGCGAAATCGTGACGAGCCGGGCCTACCGGATGTCGTCCGTCGCCCCCGACGATCTGCTGGCGCGCGATCCCGACAATCGCCTGCTCGCGCGGCAGGGCCGCTGGCGGCTGCCGGCGGAGAACGTTCGCGACACGGCCCTCTTCACGAGCGGCCTGCTCGTTGAGCGGCTCGGTGGCGAGAGCGTGCATCCCTACCAGCCCGCCGGCTACTACCGGCACCTGAATTTCCCGATTCGGGAATACAAGTCTGACGACGACGACCGGCAATGGCGCCGCGGCCTCTACGTGCACTGGCAACGGATGTTTCTCCATCCGCAATTGCTCGCGTTCGACGCCCCAAACCGCGAGGAATGCGCGGCGACACGGATGCGGAGCAACACACCGAAGGCGGCGCTCGTGCTGTTAAACGACCCAACCTTCGTGGAGGCGGCGAGAAAGCTCGCCGAGCGGGCGATCAAGGAAGGGGGCGCGGCCGACCAGGAGCGGATCGCCTTCCTCTGGCGGCAGGCCGTCTCGCGGTCGCCCGACGCCGATGAACTGCGGCTCGTGCAGGGGCTCGTTGATCGCCGCCGCAAGGAATACCAGGCCGATCCCAAGGCGGCCGGCGAGTTGCTCGCGACGGGCATCTCGCCGCGCGACAAGACACTCAACGAAGCCGAGCTCGCCGCCTGGACCGCGGCCGCGCGAGCAGTACTCAACCTCCACGAGACGATCGCCCGGTATTAGACAGAACGAAAAAGAGAAAGCTTCGAGAACTGGATGCGCGAGGCTCCGAGATCGGCGTGAGGATCCCGAGCATTTGGCCGCCGCGGCCACCGCGAGGGAACTCATGCCGTCTCGGAGCCGGAACACTACCCAACGGGTGAATGACATGATGCACGACCTCGCCGCGATCCACCGCCGCACGTTTCTCGCCCGCTCGGGCCTCTCGCTCGGAGGCGCTGCGCTTGGCAGTCTGCTTTCCCGCGACGGGTTGGCGGCGACCGTCTCGGCGCCGGCCGGTCGGGCCTTGTCGGGCGATCGCTATCGCGGGGCGATCTACCCGCTTCACCATCCGCCGAAGGCGAAGGCGGTGATCTTCCTCTGCCTCGCCGGCGGCCCGAGCCACCTCGAGACGTTCGACCACAAGCCGCTGCTCGCCGAACTCGACGGCAAGGAGATGCCCGAAAGCGTGACGGCAGGCCAGCCGATCGCCCAGCTGCAGGGGCAGAAACTGATCTGCCTCGGGCCCCGCAAGGGCTTCTCCCGGCGGGGCGAGTGCGGCGCCGAGGTGAGCGATTATTTTCCGCTGCTCGGGGGCATGGCCGACAAGTACGCGATCGTGCGGAGCATGGTGACCGAGCAGATCAACCACGATCCGGCACATACGTTCATGAACTGCGGCACGGCGCTCTCCGGTCGGCCGAGCATGGGGGCCTGGGTGACCTACGGCCTCGGCAGCGAGGCCGACGATCTGCCCGGCTTCGTCGTCATGACGAGCAAGATGGGCCGCAGCCCGCAGCCGATCGCCGCGCGACAGTGGCACTCGGGCTTTCTGCCGGGGCAGTTTCAGGGGGTCGAGTTCGCCACGAGCGGGGCGCCGGTGCATTACGTCACCAATCCGTCGGGCGTGTCGGCAGCCCATCAGCGAGATGTGATCGACACGGTGGCGGCGCTCGAAAACCATCGACTTGCGGTGCTCGCCGATCCCGAGATCGCCACGCGGATCAAGCAATATGAGCTCGCCTTCCGGATGCAGTCGAGCGTGCCGGCCCTCGCCGATCTTTCGGGCGAGACGGCCGAGACGATCGCCCTCTATGGAGCCGAGCCTGGCAAGGCGACGGTGGGCACCAATTGCCTCATGGCGAGGCGGCTCGTGGAGCGGGGCGTGCGGTTCGTGCACCTTTACCACAGCGATTGGGACCACCATGGCAACATCAAGACCCACATGGACGAGATCTGCCCGCCGACCGATCGGGCGGCGGCCGCCCTCTTGATCGACCTCGAGCGGCGCGGCCTGCTCGACGACACGCTCGTCGTGATCGGCGGTGAATTCGGCCGCACGCCGATGGGCCAGGGGAAGGACGCCGGCATCGGCCGCGACCACCACATCAAGGGCTTCAGCATGGTGCTCGCTAGCGGCGGCATCCGCCCGGGCATCACCTACGGCGAGACCGACGACTTCGGCTACAACGCCATCAAAGACATCGTGCACGTACGCGACCTGCATGCCACGATGCTGCACCTGCTCGGCATCGACCACGCCCGGTTCACGGTCGAGTATCAGGGGCTCGATACCAAGCTCACGGGTGTCGAGCCGGCGAAGCCGGTGAAGGCGCTGCTGGTGTAGGACAGGCTTCAGCCTGTCGGGCGTTCGTAGGACAGGCCTCCGTGCCTGTCTCGCCGGCCGCGACGCCCGACGGTGCGCCGAGGGCGGAGACAGGCAGAGACGCCTGTCCTACTCGTGCTTGCCGAGCCACTCTTCCTTGATGCGGTCGAGGGTGCCGTCTTCACGCATCCGCAGGATCGCGGTGTTGAGATCCTCGCGGAGCGGGCTGCCGGCTGGGAGGCCGATCCCGTAGTCGAAGGAATCGAAGATCGGGCCGACGAGCCGGATGGTGCTGCGGTTGGACTGGTGCGTGAGATACATGAGTTGCTGGTTCTCGGCCACCACCGCCTCCACCATGCCGAGCGCGAGCGCGTCGAGCGCCTCGTTGATCGAGTTGAATTCCTCGACGATCCCGCCGCGGCGCCTGACCGAGTCGACCGTGACGGCCCCCGCCTGGCAGCCGACCGTGCGGCCGGCCAGGTCGCGGGCGCCGTGGATCGTGCCGGTCACCCGCTCTGCCGTCATCGTCGCCGTGAGCATGCTCGTCAGGGCGGCGATCAGCACGATGCCGCCGATCATCCATGAATAGGCAATCGCCCGGCCGAGCACGCTGTCGACGTGTTTGTCATCGCAGCCGCCGGTGACGATCGTCGAGGCGATCCACCAGATCGCCTCCCAGACACCCCGCGGATACTCCCGTGGAAACGAATGGTCGTTGCCTTTCCGCTCGAACCACCAGAGCAGGTGGCCCGAGAGAAGGGCGAGCCCGAGGACGAGCCCGAGCAGTTCGAGCAGATCCCACGAGACGAGCGACTCGAGCGCGTCGAAAAACCCGGAATTGTTTCGCTGCCGCACCGCGATCCGCAGGCCGGAATGGAAGATCGGGTGGGTGAGGTCGAACTGCTTCTCGCGCTCTTCCGTGATGGCGATCGGTCCGAGAGCGACGTCGGCCGTCGCGGCAGGCAGCGACTCCATCAGCTTCAGGAAGGTTGGCGCCTTCACGAACACGGTGGCTTGGCCGAGACGGCCGGCGAGATCCTCCCAGATATCGATCATCACGCCCGTCGGCTCTGGACCGGTCCAGTCGATCGCTGAGGCAATCGGCGTGACGGCCACCCGCAGGCTCGGCACCGGGGCGGTGGCGGCTGGTGGCGTGGTCGGTGCCGATTCGGCGGCAAGCCCGCACGTGGCAGCGACTACGAAACCAACGGCGAACACTCGAAAAGACCCGTGGTTCAGGAGGCGTTTCATGACGGTCGTTCCCGATTGTTTCCGTTCAGCCTCGTGGCTGCTGCCAGGAGGGCGATTCCAATCGCCGTGGAGGCAGCGGCCGCGGCGACCACCCAGCCCGGCAGCCCTGCCGACGACGCAGGCGTGCCGCCCTCGACGGCCGCAGCGAGCCCCGGCACATCCCCGGCGAGCCAGAGCACGACCAGCGGCATGCTGTTGTGGGCGAGATGGCAGACGATGGCCGGCAGGAGGCTGCGGGTAACGACGACGAGCGTGCCGAGCACGAGCCCCAGAGCGAACGTCTGCGGCATCCGCTCTGGCAACAGGTGAAAGACCGCGAATGCCGCCGCCTGGATGCCGACGGCCACCCGCGCCCGCCCCGGCGAGCGCCGCCGGCCGAGCAGGCCGGCGAGCACCCAGCCGCGGAAGAGCAGTTCCTCGCAGATGGCCGGCAGGACGGCAACCAGCAGCCACGCCAGCCACCAGGGCTGCGCCTGAATGAGCGAGACCAACCGCGCCGAGAGATGCCGTGCCTCTTCCGAGATGCCGGCCGAGCGAACCGCGAGCAGTGCAGCCGCCCCGAGCAGGAACAGACCGGCACCGACCAGCGCGGCGCCGACGAGCACCGCGGCGACCCAGCCACCGCGGGCCGGCCGCCGCCAGGCGAACGTGCCGCGGAGATCGACCCGCTGCCACCAGAGCACCAGCGCCAATGGCGCGAGCACGGCCACTCCCTGCTGGATCGGAATCGCCCAGCGGAGATCGCTGGGCACGAGTCCTTGCACATACCAGAGGCCCGCGAAGCCGGCCACGAGCGGGACGAGCGCCTGCACGACATTGGGCCGCTGTCGAGGGGCCGGTCGGTGAAGCGGCGAGCCGGCCACGTCAGGCCCGCGAAACAGCACGTCTTCGTCGGCCAGCGTGCCGGCCGTCAGCCTGAGCAACAGCCAGGTCACGACCGCTGAGGAAGCGAGCGACATCAAGAGAGACGCCATGATGGTCCAGGCCGACGCGGGGGCTGTCGTGCCGGTGCCAAGCGCGGCGCGGGCCACGACGATCTGGCCCGCGAATGGCACCGCCGCGAGAAGCGGCCCCCCGCGCATCCCTGGAAGCAGCACCGTGCCGGCGACCGCGCTCACGAGCAGGATTACGGGAGTGAGCGTGTTTTGGGCCTCCTTGCCACTCTTCGAGGCCGTGGTGACAGCCAGGCAGGTGGCCGCGGCGAGGGCCGCCATCCCGACGAAGGCGAGCACGGTCGCGACGATCGCCGCTGCGACCGACCCGTCGGGCAATGTCGCCACCATCCCCCGGGGGAGATACCTCAGCGACACCGCCGCGGTCGCCGCGATCGACACGACGTTTGCCACGAGTGTGGCCAGCGTGATCGCAAACACGCCAAAGAACTTTCCCCACACGATGTCGTCGATCCGGCAGGGGGCGATGAGGAGCGTCTCGATCGTGCCGCGCTCCTTCTCCCCGGCGATCGCGTCGATGGCGGGATAGAAGGCGCCGGTGAGCGTGAGCACCGTGAGCAGCACGAGCACTCCGCCGGCAAGTGTCGAGAACACATTGTGGGAAGCCGTCGGGGCGGGCCCGCGATCCCCTTCGAAGGCGATGCGAACTGGTTCCAGGAGTGTCGCCGGCAGGCCGGCCGACTGCACGCGTTCGCGGGCCACGTCGCGGCCGAGCGTGCGTATGAATGCTTCAAACTGTTCCCGCACGGCCGGGCCTGCCGGTCGAGTCGCCGATACCCGCGCCTTCAGCCGAACCGTACCCGTCGACTCGAGCTCCCGGACGAGACCGGCATGGGTTTCGATCCAGAGAGTGATCGCTCCCTGGTCGAGGAGCGATTCGACGTCGGCGGCACGCACGTCGGCGATCTCGAGGTTTGCAGGCCAGCCCGACCGCCCGCTCGGCGGCGTGTCTGCGAGCGTGCGCTTCATCAGCGACGCCAGCCGTTCTGCATCCGGGCCCGACAGGCCGACGTGCATGCTGGACGGGGCCGCGCGGGCCTCGAGTTCCTGGCTCGCCGTGCGGAGGCCGAGGGCCGTCGAGAGGGCGAGGATCGGGTAGGTGGCCATCGGCAGAAGCAGCGTGATCACGAGCGTGCGGCGGTCGCGCACAAACTCAAGCAGGTCGCGGCGGGCGATGGCCAGCGCTGCCGCAAGGGACCGTTGATGTCCGGGGAGATTCATCCGCCGCTCCCCGGGGCTGCCGACCGCCCGGCGATCGCTGCGAAAAAGGCATCTTCGAGCTCGGCCTCGCGGCCTGGGATCCACTCGGCCACGAGCCCTTGGCGTGTGCCGGCCGCCACCACGCTGCCGTCGTGGATGATCACGAACCGATCGCAGCGGGTCTCGATCTCGTGAAGACGGTGCGTGGAGAGCAGGATGGCATGCCCGGCGCCGCGCAGTTCGCCGAGCAGCACGAGCAGGTCGCGGGCGCCGACCACATCGAGGGCGTTGGTCGGCTCGTCGAGCACGAGCGCCGGAGGGTCATGCACGAGCGCCCGCCCCAGCGACACCCGCTGCCGCTGCCCCGACGAGAGCCGGCCTGCAGGCCGGTCGGCACACCTGCGCAGGTCGAGCTGCTCGAGGAGCGACTCCGCACGGCCGGGGAGATCCGCAGGCGGGATGCCGTGCAGGCGGCCAAACGACATGAAGATCTCTCGGGGTGTGAGCCGATCCGGGACGCCGGTCGTCGCCGACACGTAGCCCAGCCGCTGCCGCACGCCGACCGGATCGTGCCGGACATCGCAGCCGGCGACCCGGGCCGTGCCCGCCGTGGGCTTGAGCAGCGTGGCGAGCATGCGAAGCGTGGATGTCTTGCCGGCGCCGTTGGCGCCGAGCAGGCCGACCATCTCGCCCGCCTGCACCACGAATGACACCCCGTTGACGGCCCGCACGATGCCCCCATCAGCGGCGTGGTAATGCTTCACGAGGTCGATGACTTCGATCATCAGTTGCGGGGCATCGGGTGGCGGTGCTTCGTGGGCAGGAACGCCGCTTGCAGAGAAAGCGGTCTATGGGAAGCGGTCTACTGTTCCATCACTTCGGCTTCCTTCGCCCGCGCGAGGTCGCCGACCTTGGCTTCGTATTTCTTCGTGAGCTCCTGCACCTCCTCTTTCGTGGAGTCGCAGTCGTCCTCGGTGAGCGTGCCGTCTTCCTTCTCGGTGTCGGCCGCCTTGTTGCCATCGCGGCGCACGTTGCGGATCGCCACACGGGCCTCCTCGGCCAACTCCTTGATCCGCGACGTCATCTTCTTTCGCACTTCGGTGGAGAGCGCGGGGATCGTGATGCGGATCAGGCGGCCATCGCTCTGCGGATTGAGGCCGAGATCGGCGGCCTGGATCGCCTTCTCGATATCTTTGATCGTGCCGGGGTCGAAGGGCCGCACCACGATCTGGTTGGGCTCAGGCGCGCCGACACTCGCCAGCGCCTTGATCGGCGTGGGCGAGCCGTAGACCTCGACCCGCAGCGAATCGACGAGGCCGGGGTTGGCCCGCCCGGTGCGGATGCCGGTGAGGGCGTGGCGAAACACCTCCACGGCCTTCTCCATGCGTTCTTCGGCATCGAGCAGAATGTCATCGGCGGGCATCGCGGCGGGCTCCTTCGGTTCGGGGTCGAGTCGCGGCAATTCTGGCAGGAGCGGCCACGCCGCGGCAAGCAGGTCAGCCCACGATCACGGTCGGCCGCTTGGCGGGGTCGGGGATCGCCTTGTCGAGCAGATCGACGACGCGGTTGGGGATGTCGCCCTGGCCGAAGAGCACGTAGTCGAGCGCGAGTTTGAGGCTGCCCCCCTTGCTCCAGCCGAAGATGATATCGAGCGGGGCGCCCCCCTTCGTCATCTCGATCGCCACCTGGGCGATCGTGTGTGACACAGATACCACATCCTTCGCCACGATCACAAACCGCGTGCCTTCCTGGCGGGCCGAGATGATCGGCGCGTTTTGGAATTCACTCACGTCGCCGTAGTGCACCTCGAGAAACACGAGCGGCACGTTCTCGGGAATGCGGTGTTTCTTGCGGATCTCGGCCTCCTTCTCGGCGAGTGACCGGCTGCCGGGCCGATGCGGTACGAGCACGCGGAAGGCCTCCTCCACGATGATGTCGGTCCAGAGCATGCGGTCCACGTCGTCGGCAAACCGGAATTCCTTGAGCCGCAACTCGTCACTTCGGAAGAACCGCGAGGTGAAAGAGATCGCCATCACGGTCGCGATGAAGATCGAGGCGATGATGATGCCGTCGGGCCGCTCCATGATGTTGGCGATCGTCGTGTAGATGAAGACGAGCGAGATGAGACCAAACCCGATCCGTTGGCCCTGGAGAGCCACGCCGTGGTGCGGTTCGGGTCGCCGGCGGAGTTCGTGCAAAAACGAGGCGATGCAGGCGCTCGTCATGAGCACGAGCACGCCGGTGGCATAGGCGCCTCCCTGAGCCGAAACATCGGCCCGGAAGGCCAGGGTGACGAGCAGATTGATGATTGTGAAGGCGATCACGAGCGGCCGATAAGCCCCCGCCCATTCCGGAGCCATGCCATAGCGCGGCAGGTAGCGGGGCACCATGTTCAAGAGGCCGCCCATGGCCGACGCCCCTGCAAACCAGAGGATCAGGATCGTGCTGATGTCGTAGGCGGTGCCAAAAACGGGGCCGAAGAGCGGGCAGATCGGATGTGGGCTCTCGCCGTGCGCAAGATACGCCAGCGCCCGGTCCATCGCCTTCCCCTTCACCGGCTCGAGCCGCAGTTCATCGGCCGGGATGAGCGTGTCGGTGCCCGTGACGAGTGACGATCCAACGAGAAAGAACGACATGATGAGGGCCGCCACCAGCAGGAGTTTTCTGGTGTTGGCGACCCGCGCGGCCGCATTGTCTGGTTCGGCATCGGTGCCTTTGACCAGGTGGATGTGGAGCACGCCCGTCTCGAAGCCCGACAGGCCGAGGGCGAGCTTCGGAAACATGAGCACGGCGATCCCCATCGCCACCAGCGGCCCGCTTCCAGAGAGCGGCGCATGCTCGAGGTGGTAGCGGCCCGCAGTAATCTCGCCGATCCAGTGGGGCAGGAGCGTCGGATGGCCGATGAGATAGATGAGCCCGGCGACGACGACGATGAACGAGAGCCCGAGGAAGGCGATCACGAGCACTGTCGCGAGGCCCACGACCTCGCCGTAGCCCTTCAAGAACATCGCGCCCAGCATGATGAGCAGAAACATCGTCACCGCCATCTGCGCCTGCATCCACGCAGGGACGTGGCCGGAATAGAGCGGATTCGAAATCAGGTGGGCCGCGGCGTCGGCGGCCGAGAGGGTCTTCGTGATCACGAAGTCGGTCGCCGCGAAGCCGATCAACACGAGCACGACGAGCTTCGCCCCCCAGCCGCGAAACATCCGCTCGATCATGCCGATCGAGCCGACGCCGTCGGGCGTCTCGCCGGCCACGTGGCGGTAGATCGGGAGCGCCCCGAAGAGCGTCACGCATACGAGCACGAGCGTGGCGAGCGGTGCGAGCGTGCCAGCGCCCTCAAAGGCGATCGAGGGCTGATAGCCCAGCGTGCTGAAATAATCGACGCCACAAAGGCACATGATCAGCGGCCACGCATAGTGGCGATGATCATGCTGGGGCTGGCTCATGGAGTGACCTTGGCGCTCACGAGCGTGCCGATCCGATCGCCGGCGAAAGCGCGCTCGATGTTGCCTTCCTTGCGGTAGTTGAAAACGAGGATCGGCATGGCGTGCTCCATGCACTGCGAGATAGCCGTGGCATCCATGACACGCAGATTTTGCTCCCGCACCTGCTGGTAGGTGAGGTCGCGGTAGAGGATCGCGTGGGGATTCTTCTCAGGATCGTCGGAAAAGACGCCGTCGACCCGCGTCGCCTTCATGAGGATGTTGGCATCGAGTTCGAGGGCCCGCTGGGCGGCGGCCGTGTCGGTCGTCACGAACGGGCTGCCGGTGCCGGCGGCGAGGATCACGATTCGCCCCTTCTCGAGGTGGCGTCGGGCACGACGGCGGATGTAGGGCTCGGCGACGCCATCCATCCGAATCGCCGTCATCAGCCGCGTCTGGGCGCCGAGGCTCTCGAGCGCATCCTGCAGCGCCAGGCCGTTGATGACGGTGGCGAGCATGCCCATGTAGTGGGCCGTCGCCTCCTGCACGCCCGAGTTGCCGGCCGTGAACGAGGCACCGCGAAGGATGTTGCCGCCCCCGATGACGATCGCCAGCTGCACGCCGCTCGCCGACGCCTGCACCATCTGCCGCGCCACGTGGACGACCTCGTCCATCGAGATCCCGCGCTCGCCGACTCGGGCGAAGCTCTCGCCGGAGAGTTTGAGCAGCACGCGGGCGTAGCGGGTGGAATCCATCGGACGTCCGATTTCAACGCGATTGGGCAGGGCACCGGTTCGGGGGCGGCAAAAGTCGGTTGCGACGCAACTCCTGCGGATTGTCGCGTGGGCCGCAGCGGCCCAAAGCTCCTCGAGCGTTTGCCGACCCCCTCGCCTACCCGCTCCCAAAAATTTTATCGGGGCCACATGCACGGTAGCCAGCGTCAGCCGCCGAGTTTCCAGTTGTGCATCGACTTCACTTCGAGGCCGGCGGCCTTCGCGAACTGACCGACCGTCTGCTTGTCGTCCTTCACAAAGGGCTGCTCGAGCAGCACGTGCTGGCTGAAGAAGTTGCGCAGCCGGCCTTCGATCATCTTGGCGATGATGTTTTCCGGCTTGCCTTCGCCGCGGGCGGCCTCGGTGAGGATTTCCCGCTCCTTGGCCACCGCCGCCGGATCGAGATCGTCTTTCGTAAGCGCCTGCGGGGCGAGCGCCACCACGTGCATGGCAATCTCCTTCGCGGCCGTGGCCGCCTCGGGGGAGGTCGTCTTGCCGGTCACTTCGACGAGCGCGGCCTTCGAGCCGTCGTGGTGGGCATAGCCGCCGCAGGGGGCGTCGATCCGGCAGATGCGAGAAAGATCGAAGACCTCGCGCATGCGATTGAAGAGGTCGTCCTTCAACTCGCCGAGCGTCTTGTCGGGATGGGCCAGGCTCTTTTGGGCGAGCAGATCGGCGGGCGTCTTCGCGCCGGAACCCAGGGCCAGCGTTTTGGCGATATCGTTGACGAGATCTTTGAAATCGGGGCTGCCGGCAACCGGGGCGCTTTCGCACTTCAGTTCGATCATCGCGCCCACGCCCTTCGCGGGATCGGTGTAGACGGCCAATCGGCCGGTCGACATCTCGCGGTCGGCCCGCAGCGCCTGCGTCTTCACGCCCTGCTTCCGCAGCCACTCGACGGCCTGCTCCGTGTTGCCACCGCACTCGGCGAGCGCCTTTTTGCACTCCATCATCGGCAGGCCCGTCTTCTCGCGGAGGGCCATCACTGCGGCTGCTGTAATCTCTGCCATTTGTTTTCTCCTTTGGATTGCGTCAATTCAGAGTTGCCTGGCACGCGAGAGGTGCCGGGCACGCATATGAGTCACCGGCTCGCGGGCGGCAAAAGTCTCGTCGCGTGGGCCGCGGCGGCCCAAAGCTCCTCGAGCTTTCGCCGACCCGCTCGCCTCCCGCGTTTGGTTTGCCGCAGCATCGCGACGTCTTCGAACGGGAGGGAAGTGGAGGTCAGACCTTTGGGGGCTTGGGCACGGCCTTCTTGGCAGCGGCCCGGGGCTTGGGAGCGACCTTCGCCGCGCCTTCGCCGGCCACGTCGGCACCCTCGGCCTTCACCTGCGCGTCGGCTGCCACCTGCGACTTGCCCTCGAGGATGGCGTCGGCCAAGCGGGCGGCGACAAGCTCGATCGAACGGATCGAGTCGTCGTTGCCCGGGATCGGCAGATCCACGAGGTCGGGATCGCAGTCGGTATCGATGAGCGCCACGGTGGTGATGCCCATCTTGCGGGCCTCATTGACCGCGTTCTTTTCCTTCTTGGGATCGAACACGACCAAGCATTCGGGCAGCCGGGCAAGCGTGCGGATGCCGCCGAGATTCCGCTCCATCTTGCGGAATTCACGCCGCAGCGACGACTGCATCTTCTTGGAATACGCGCCGAATTCCTCCGAAGGCATCAGCTTCTCGAGCTCTTCGAGGCGGGCGAGCCGATTGCGGATCGTGCGGAAATTCGTGAGGGTGCCGCCGAGCCAGCGATCGCTGACATAGGGCATGCCGCAGCGGGCGGCTTCGCGGGCGACGGCCTCGGCACCTTGCCGCTTCGTACCCACGAAGAGCACGAGGCTGCCGGACGCGGCCACCTGCTTGAGGTATTTGCGGGCGCGGAGCAGGCCGCGGATCGTCTCGCGGACGTCGATGATGTGGATGAGGTTGCGGCGGCCGTGGATATACGGCTTCATCTTCGGGTTCCACCGGCTCGCGCGGTGGCCAAAGTGCACGCCGGCTTCGATCAGCTCTTGGGCGAGGACGTTCGACACGCTTGTTGACACTCGTAAAGGAAGGGAGGGATCAATGGAGCACCGCAAACTATCGGCTTTTTCGGGCCCTTGTCAACGCACGGCCGGCATCCCCGCCACAGGCGGCAAACCCGCCCCCGTCGGCAGCCCAAAACGGCCTGAAACCGCGGCCGGAGGCTTGAATCGGCCAGACACCGCAAACTAGACTCCGGGGCTCCCCGTCCAGAACCCTCTCGAGCCTTTTTCGCGGCAGGCCCCGCTGCCGAAACGCACGCATGCGACACGTCCTGTCGGCCACCGTCCAAAACGTCCCGGGTGTGCTGGCGCACGTTTCGGGCATGCTCGCCTCCCGCGGCTACAACATCGACAGCCTCGCCGTGGGCGAGACCGAAGACCGCGGCTTTTCGCGGATGACCTTCGTGCTCCGCGGCGACGACCGGATGCTCGATCAGGTCCGCCGGCAACTGGAGAAGATTGTCACCGTCGTCCGGGTGGACGACATCTCGGCGCGAAACTATGTCGAGCGCGATCTGATGCTGATCAAGGTGGCGGCCCCCGTCGGCCCGACGCGTTCGCAGGTCAAAGAATTGGCCGAAATCTTCCGCGGCCGGATCGTCGACGTGGCCACCGACAGTGTGATCGTCGAGATCTCCGGGACGGAGAAGAAGATCGAGGGTTTCATCGAACTGATGCGGCCGCTCGGCATCATGGAGCTCGTTCGCACCGGACGGATCGCTCTGGTGCGCGGCAGCCCACCCACCCGCGAGCTCACCGAGGCCGCCGACGGAGCCCGCCCCGCCGACGCCGCCGACCCCACCGACTCACTGGCCTGAAGACCGACACGAACGATTTTTTCATGCCTGAGGGCAAAGCCGAAATCGGCGAAAGCTCGAGGAGCATTGGGCCGCTTCGGCCCACCGCGACAAGACTTTTGCCGTTTCGGCGATGATCCACTAAACCGTAGCCGTTGCCACAACCAGGAGAAACACGTGCCCGCCACGATCTATTACGACGCCGACGCCGATCTCAAGGCCCTCGCCGGCAAGACCATCGCCATCATCGGCTACGGCAGCCAGGGGCACGCCCAGGCCCAAAACCTGCGTGATAGCGGGCTCAACGTGATCGTCGCCCAGCGTCCGGGCGGCCCGAACTACGAGCTCGCCAAGAGCCACGGCTTCGCGCCGATGAGCGTTGAAGACGCCGTCAAGCAGGCCGACGTGATCAACATCCTGCTCCCCGACGAACTGGCCGGCGACGTCTATCGCACGTCGATCAAGCCCAACCTCAAGAAGGGCGCCGTGCTGATGGCCAGCCACGGCTTCAACTTCCACTTCGGCCAGATCGAGCCGCCGGCGGGCCACGACATCCTGCTCGTCGCCCCCAAGGGCCCCGGCCATCTGGTCCGCAGCGAATACGTGAAGGGGGGCGGCGTGCCCTGCCTCATCGCGCTTGGGCCCAATGCCTCGCCCGAGACGAAGAAGATCGGCCTCGCCTATGCGAAGGGCATCGGCGGCACCCGCGGCGGCGTGATCGAGACGACGATCGCCGAGGAAACGGAAACCGATCTCTTCGGCGAGCAGGCGGTGCTCTGCGGCGGTGTTTCCGAGCTCATCAAAGCCGGCTTCGACACGCTCGTCGACGCGGGCTACCAGCCGGAGATGGCCTACTTTAAGTGCCTCCACGAGATGAAGCTGATCGTCGACCTGCTCTACCAGGGCGGCCTCGAATACATGCGCTACAGCGTGTCGAACACGGCCGAATACGGCGACTACACCCGCGGCAAGCGGATCATCACCGACGAGACCCGTGCGGAGATGAAGAAGATCCTCGAGGAGATCCGCTCGGGCGCATTCGCCCGCGACTGGATCCTCGAAAACCGGGCTGGCGCCGCGATGTTCAAGAGCACGCGGCGGCGCGAACGGGAGCACAAGCTCACTGCGACCGGCCGCCAGCTCCGCAAGATGATGAAGTGGATCGAAAGCAAGGAAGTGTGATCCGGTTTTCGCCCGCAGGGCCATCCGTGGCCCCTGCGGGCTTGGGGCCTCCGCGACCGCCGGTCGCTCGAGGCCATGAGCGCCCGCCTTCCAGGCGGGCGGTGTTTGGAGAGCAGATATGACCCCCGCGGAATACCAGTCGCGAGCCCTCTACGAGCAGCTTCAGCCGGGTGACCGGGTGGAGGTCGTTCATGGCGTGACGGTGGGCTCGAGCGCCACGTGGAGCACGACGACCGTCGGCAAGGTGCTGCGAACGGAGCGGCGGCGTCACGGCCTCCACTTCCGCCGCAACCCGGACGACAAGGTCTACAGTGACGTCCTCATCCTCTCCCGCGACGACGGCGAACTGACGACCGTCACGATCGACGAATTCACCCGCCTCCGCCGGCTGTAGGTAGACCGCTTCGTCCCGAAGCGGCCTCCTGTTGCACGCGGTCAAAGCGCCCAAACCGGCTTCGGGTGACCCGTACCCCATCGCCGGACGCTCGCTGCGGACATCCTGTCCTTCGCTCGCTCGGATGCCGCCTGCGCTTCGTCATCCTGGCTGCGCCGACCAATCCGCTAACGCGGATCGGTGCCCGGGCATACGCCGGCTCCCGGAGCACGGGTCACCCGAAGCCTCCGTTTACGTACGACAGGCGTCTCCGCCTGTCTGGAACAGGGACGGAGGCCTGTCCTACAAGAATGCGGGTAGGCCCGGGGCTGCCTGTACCCCGCTCGCCGGCGTTGCTGACAAGCGCAGGCAGGATGCCGGGAGCGCAGTCAGCATCGAGCGAGCGGAGGGCATGGATGCC
>Ga0172376_10003099_pt1 | contig 19900 bp, 16 predicted proteins | sample Lak35m_FD_121114 | JGI IMG/M metagenome (GOLD analysis project Ga0172376, IMG submission 121114) | Freshwater microbial communities from Kabuno Bay, South-Kivu, Congo - kab_092012_35m | ecosystem: Environmental > Aquatic > Freshwater > Lake | place: Democratic Republic of the Congo: South-Kivu... | reverse complement strand
GAGGAAATTATGACCAATTTATAAAAGCAAAGAATCCTCTCGTTAAGATTGAACTAGCAAAAGACCATCGCCACAATCCTTATTTGAGTTTTCGGGCTGAAAAATACGTGATTGATACAATCCTTCTAGGTACAGTGAATGTAAGTAAAGAAAAAGACGTTAGTAAAGTTGATAAGTTTTTCAACAGTCTAGATTATCAATGGGTTGGTGAACACGACCCAATCGTGATTGCCCAAATTGAAAAGTTTTTAATTTAATTCATTGGAATTTAAGCTTTCTCTATATAATAAAACTTGAGGTATTAAATATGGATGGAAAATCTTATTTTTTAAAAAAGAAAAAAGGGGCGATTTTTTTAGCAATCTTAGCAGCGCTATCAGGACCTTTTTTACTTTTATCTGAACAAAATGCTTATGAATTATCTTCAAGTGATGCCAACACCTCGGCAATGACCAAAGTTATTACCATTGCAGAAAATGGTGATGTCAATTTTCAAGAAAGCTTAAATCGTTACTTTGCGACCCAGGTTTTCTTCCAAGATATTTATTTTACTTCTGATCACGAAGATGTTCCAAAAGAAGTATCAACCCCTGCTTTTGATACCACAAGATTTTCAACGGAAATTTATAATCCAAATGATCAACTTTTGATCGCCAGTGACGGATCATACACCACCGCAAATAATAACAATCTTATGCTTGGTTATTCTTGGGATTCTAATAGCGTTGATGAATTTGATGATCCGATTGAAACGATTGATAACGAATCCGTGGCTTGGTTTCATTACAATGCGGGAAAGTGGGGAAATATTCGTATTGAAAATGATTATTGGATCAATGGCGTCGCTTTAAAATATGCCGATACAGCCGAATTCTTTTGGGTTGTGGCTGCAACAGACAATATGCTCACTGAGAATATTGATGTCAAAGTTATGCTTCCAGGTGTTGATTTAGACACAGATTTAGTAAAGGCATATCTCAATGGTTCTTCACTTGCGGCCATTCATCATATCGGTGCTAATGAACAAGACCAAACCTACGTTCACATCAAAGCAAGTCGCCTTTATCCGAGTGAATATATCACGGTTAGAATTAATTTTCCTGCTAACCGATTGGTCATTGATGCCGCTCAAGACCAAGCTTACGGCAATGATGTGAGTGATTATCCGATTGCGAATGGTCAAGCTCATTTAACCAATGTAGATACTTATGAAACCCAACGCGCTAATTTCCGAACCACCTATCAAATCGTCGATATGGCGGCCATTGGCCTCTTTATTTTGATGCTTGCCTTTGCCGCCTGGAAAACACGAGACATTTATCTGCAATTTGATAAAGAACATGCGACTGATTTCTATGGTGAATACTATCGCGAATTACCCGCACAATATGCACCGGCGATCATGGGTTATCTCTATCGATTTAAAGAGGTAGCCAAAGATGATGTCACCGCAACTTTAATGGATTTAATTAGACAAAAAGTCATTCTATTGGATGCTGGAACTGAATCCTTAACGGAAGCGAAAGTCAATTATGTGATGAAGTTGAATAAAGCAGTAGATCAAAATAAATTGCAGCCTCATGAAAAGCAACTTATTTCTTGGTTCTTTGGTTTAGTTGCTGGTGGGGATACCTTGACGCTTAATCAACTTGAAACCTTTACAAAAAAAGAATCTCAAGCGATTCGTTATTTAAATGAAAATCAAGCCTTTAATCGCGCGGTGGTTGTCGCTGCTCAAAACGAAAAATTCTTTGATGATGTGAAAATTCCCGCACAAAAAAATGGAGCAATTTTAGGTTTAATTACCTTGTTTGCAATAGGTTTTTTTATTACAAGATTGGTCTTTGCATTAGGAAATTTTACAGGGATTATCGGTGGGATTTTATTTGGTGTATCGATACTTTTAGGAGCCTACTTAAGTTCAATTGAAAGACGTTCGAAAAAAGGCAATGAAGACTACGTTAGATGGAAAGCCTTTGAAAAATTTCTCAAAGAATTCACCAATATTAAGGACTATCCAATGCCAGGTATGACCATTTGGGAACATTACATGATGTATGCAACTGCCTTCGGCATTGCAGAATTGGTGGAAAAACAAGTGCGATTTAAATATCAACAACTGAATCAATTAGATGAACTTAATCGATCACCTTACTTTAGATATCCCGGATTTTATCGTTATTACCATCATTCTATGCAACGATCCTTTGTTTCGGCTCAAAGTACGATAGCGGCAGCGAATGCCCAACGCAACAATTCAGCAGGACGCGGTGGCGGTCGCTTTGGCGGTGGCGGCGGATTCCGAGGTGGCGGCGGTAGTGGCGTTAGAATTCGTTAAATTCATTAAATAAATGTTTGCTTTATTTTAAAAGATGTTAAGATATTTTTAAGGAGAAAAAAATGGAAATATTAATTGTATTAGGTGTTGTTGCTTTAGTAGGCTTCTGGGTTATTGGTGTTTATAACACATTGGTTCAATCAAGAAATAAGGTGAAAAATTCTTGGTCACAAATTGACGTGCAATTAAAACGTCGTTTTGATTTGATTCCTAACATCGTGGAAACGGTAAAGGGATATGCCAAGCAAGAAAAGGATATCTTTATGCAATTTGCGGAAGCTCGCAAAATGTATGACAAAGGATCCCAAGGTGGTAACGTTGGTGAAATGGCGCAAGCCAACAGTATGCTTGGTCAAACCTTAGGACGTTTAGCAGTTGTCGTTGAACAATATCCAACCTTAAAAGCGGATCAAGGGTTCTTAAAGTTACAAGATACCTTAAAGGAAACGGAAGATAAAATTTCCTTTACCCGTCAGTTCTATAACGACGTCGTATTATCTTATAACAATCGCCGCGAAGTATTCCCATCCAATTTAGTTGCCGGTATTTTTAAATTTAAAGAAGCGGAACTATTTAAGTTAGACGATGCTGCTGAAAGAAAAGCAGTTAAAGTTTCATTCTAAACGAATCTAAATGAAAACCCTTCCGCGCTCTGAAGGGTTTTTTCTTTGTGATAAAATAAGGCAATGGACCCAATTATCTTTAAAAAACCTCATACTTTTCTCAATCGAGTTGAAACGTTATTTTGGCAGCTGTGGGATAAGCCGTTTATCAGGTTTCTTTTTGTTGGAGGCGTGAATACGGTCTTAGGTTATCTCACGACTTTGTTATTAAGATTTACCCTATTTATCGACCAACCTAAATGGATTTTAATTGAAACCTTGATTGAATTTGATGCTGCCAATACCGTGATGTTTATCTTGTTATTTCCGGTTTCTTATTCACTTCAAGCATGGTTTGCCTTTCGGACCCAATGGACCTGGAAACGATTACTCCTTTATCCCCTAACCAGTATTCCTAATTACCTACTTCAACAAGCTTGCATTCTCATCTTTGAAGAGTGGTTAGGTATCCAACCCGTAGTTGCTTATGCTTTATCCGCGATATTACCAATTCCAATTATGTTTTTTGTGGTGCGATTTTTAGTCACTAGTCCCAAAACTACTTCTTTAAAATAGCAATTTGTTGATTAAACATATCGATTTGCTGTTCAACTTTGAGTTCAGCAAATTGATTCATATAGAGTTTATGGTAAGTCCCCTTTTTCAACATTAATTCACGATGACTACCGTCTTCAATGATTCGCCCTTCTGACATCACTAAAATACGATCTGCATCCACAATCGTGGATAAACGATGGGCGATGACAATCGAAGTTCGACCTTTCAACGTTTTGGTAATCGCTTTTTGAATCATCGCTTCAGTTTCGGTATCAATAGAAGAAGTGGCTTCATCTAAAATCATAATCGTTGGATTGCGAATGATGGCCCGTGCAAAGGCGATGAGTTGTTTCTGACCAACGGATAGTTCACTGCCACCATCCTTTAGAATCGTATCGTAACCTTGAGGTAATTTTGTAATAAAATCATGGGCTCCGACTGTTTTACTTGCCTCGATCATTGCTGCATCACTCGCATCTAGTTTTCCATATTTTATATTCTTACGTATCGTCCCAGAAAAGATAAATGGGGTTTGTTGAACGTATCCAAGGTGATGACGAAGCCAACCCACAGAACGGGTTCGATAATCTTGACCATCAATCAATAGGGCGCCACTACTTGGTTCGTAGAACCTGCAAAGTAAATTGACAGTTGTGGATTTACCACTTCCGGTTTCACCGACAATCGCCACGGTTTGACCCTTTGGGATAACAAGATTCATCTCGTGAATAATTTGAGTGCCAGGATTATAAGAAAAGGAAACTTGCTTAAATTCAATTTCCCCTTTCATCTTTTCATAGGCATTGACCTTGGGATTTAGTAAGGTACCATATTTTGCAATCACCTCAGGCGTATCGTTAATTAATGGTTTAGTTTCAATTAATGAAAGGATTTTTTCCACGGAAGATTGCGATGACATCAACTCAGTGAATAAATCCACAAATTCTTGGATAGGGGTATAAAGAGCGGAAACAAAACCAATAAATAGCACAAAGATTGAAACATCATAAATAATGGTATTCGATATCATTAACCAAGAGCCAATGAAGATGACAATCGCAGTCGTTATCGTCGAAATGAGTGTAACTGAAGGATAAAAGAAAGCTTGCGTTTTTGCAGTCTTCCATGCTTTATCACGAATATCGGTCACAATCTCGTTAGCCTCTTTTTGAACGTTATTTTCAATCGAAAGTGTTTTAATCGTTTTTGCACCGGCAATGACTTCAGCAAGCCAGGCCACGTATTTTGAAAATGCATTTCTTGCAGTTCTTGATAAATTAAGGATCCTAAACTGAAAATAGGGAGCGATGATGATCATGATTGGTACGGTCGCCAATAACACCAGAGACATTTGCCAAGAAATCATAAACATGGTGATCAAGATAAAGACCAATTCAAAGGTAATCCAAACAAAACGGGTGATACCCCAAGATATCATATCGGAGATTTTACTTGTATCGGATTGTAACCTGGCAATTAACCAGCCGGAAGAAGTTTTATCAAAATAAGAAAAGGAAAGCTTTTGAACCTGGGCAAATGCATCCTCGCGAATGTGAATATAAACTGACATTTCTAAATAATTCGTGGTGAAAAATAATAAATAAATCGCAATCGCTCTAATCAATATTCCGATTGTAATTAACATGATATATTCGACGTAATTGAGGGAAAATTCAATCCCAAAAAGCATGGTTATATCAATCTGTAAATCGTTTAAAAGATTGCCACTGATGTTGCCTTGGTTTTCTAAAGAAGTTAAGGCCCGAATAATGCCGCGATTTAGCAAAGGAATAAAACTACCATCATGAAACGTAATCAATAACATGAGGGTGAGCATGATCAAAAGTAGCCCATAACGCTTCAAGGCATATTTCGCAATTTTTCCCCAACTTGAAAAATTCAGTTTTTTGGATAATGCTTCTTCTTCAAATGAAAAGCTCGCCATGTTTATACCATCCTCGTTTGAATTTCAAAAATGCGTTTATATAAACCTTCTTGTTTGATTAAATCTTCATGTTTACCAACTTGGGAAATTTTTCCTTTATCTAAGACAATAATTTTATCTGCATCTTTAGCAGTGGCGACGCGGTGGGTAATAATTAGAGTAGTCGATTGTTCTTGTCTTTTCTTTAATGCCGAGCGAATATTCATATCGGTTTCGGTATCAACAGCAGATAAAGAATCATCAAATACTAATATTGGCGCTTTGGAAATGATGGTACGCGCGATCACCAATCGTTGTTTTTGTCCGCCTGATAACGTCACGCCTTTTTCCCCAACTCGTGTATCATAACCATCTTTGAAATTAATGATAGATTTATGAATATCGGCGATTTGGGCAGCTATTTGAATATCTTCTGCAGTGGCATTACTATTCGCTATTTTTAAATTATTAATTATGGTTTTAGAAAAAAGAAAGGGTTCTTGAAGCACGGTAGCGATTTGGCGACGAATGTGTTCTTTGGCAATGGTTTTTAATTCATGGCCATCGATTTTGATTGAGCCCGAAGTATAGTCATATAATCGTGTAATTAAGTGAGAAATGGTTGATTTTCCTGATCCAGTTTTTCCCATGATTGCAACCGTTTCTCCTGGTTGAATCGATAAACTAAAATCTTTGATGACAACCTCATCACTATCATCGTAGTTAAAAGACATATTTTTAAATTCAATACCACCTTTGATTGATGGACGTTGTCCGGATTCAATATCTTCGAGTGGCTGGTTCAAAATGGTATTGAGACGATCAATAGACGCCATCGCTTGAGCGAGGTTAGATAAGGTCATCGCCACATCCCGAACTGGCCATACCACCTGCCCAACGAACTGTAAGGCCACCACAAATGTTCCTACGGAGATATCACCACTTACCGCTAAATAGACTCCAAATGCTGAAGTTAAAGCAATCTGGCCAAAGACTAAAATATCCGTAGAGGAAAAGAAGAAAGAACTGGTTAAACGCCACTTGATAAATTTCTTGCGGTAATCATTTAAATGGTCTTTAAAATCTTTAATCTCATATGTTTCATTATTAAAAGCTTTAACCAGTCGAATTCCAGATAACGTTTCTTCAATCTTTGCCGAAACCAATCCATCGCTATCTTCCGTTACTTTAAACAGTTTTCTTACACGTTTGATTAGCACGAATGCATAAAGAAACATAAACGGTAAAACTATCGTACTTGATAAAGCAATTTGCCAAGAAACTGTTAAGAGTATTGAAAAAGCAATCGTTGTTAAGAAAATGGTGTAAACAATTGAATTCACTTGTCTAACCAAAAAGTTTTTCACAATATCAAGATCCCGAGTACAGGTTTGAATTAAATCACCACTTTTGTTTTTCTTGATATAAGCATAAGGTAATCGTTCAATGTGATAAAAAAGATCAAGTTGGATTTCTCGACCCAAATTTACATCCATTAATCCACGAATGATCAGTCGCGAAAAGAACATCAAAGATCTTGATAATCCCAAGAAAATAATAAATAGAGAGATCAACCAGATGTTTTGCGCTAAAAATGCTTGGCCACCTAAGATACTGGTTAAAAATATGTCGATAGGACCTGAAGGGGCTACTCCTTGAAGGGTGTCGACTAAAATCTTGGTACTAAAATTAGCCAAGAGTAAAAATGTTAAGGCAAAAAACAGAATAATGAATGATAATAAATATCGTTTTCGATAACCTTTAGTAAAGCGATATAAAAGCCGAAGGTACTTCATAGATTATAAACCTAAATTATTATACAACTTTCATTTTTTTTGTGTAAAAAAGTGCCTAATATAGCGTGAAAACCATTTAAATTACAAAAGAATGAAGTCTGGGGTTTATGCTATAATTACAATGTTGTTTAAAGACAATATAGAAGCTATGAATCCCAATCAAACTCAAACCAACCTTAATAAATCCGCCTCCACCAAAAAATACCAAGTAAATCTATTGATCATTTTTATTGTCGCGGTAGGTTTTACTGGTTTTACCCTATTGACGGATGGCAACTTAGAAGCAGTAATCCAGGCTTTTTCACAAGCGAATTTATGGGTTATAGGTTTAATTTTATTGGTGATGGGGACTAATATTTTCTTTGAAGCTGTTATTTTATTTATTTTAGCGAGGTTGTATACCACCCGCTACAACATCAAAAGAGCACTCAATAACTATTTTATTGGGGCATTTTTCTCCCATATCACGCCTTCTTCAACGGGGGGACAATTTGCTCAAGCTTATGCTTTTAGTCGCCAAGGAATGGATATCGCTAACGCCGCCTCCATCTTAGTTATGCATTTCCTTTTGTCTCAAATTGCCCAAGTGATTTTTGGAATATTGGCACTTGTTTTTCGATTTGAAAAATTTCTTACAATTACAGAGGCTGTCAATTTTGGTTCGGTTTCAATTCCGATTATCTACTTATCGTTGGTGGGTTTTATCATTAATTTTCTTGTTATTTTCTTTATCTTAATCTTAGCAAAATCAAAGTTCATCCATCGGACCATTGTCAATGGTGTTGTCGTCCTCCTTGGTAAACTAAAACTTTTAAAAAATGCTGAAGCAGTTCAAACAAATCTATCGGTTCAAATCGAAAACTTTAGAATTGAAAGCAAACGATTACAATCCAATACTCCGGTTACCTTGGTTTTAATTATTTTATTCTTTCTGAGATTATCGTTAACCTATTCCATACCTTATCTTTCGGCGCTTGCCTTACCGACCATTGATTTAACACAAAGCTCAATATTCGATGGCATTTTTATGACGGCTTATCTCAATGTCATTATCAATTTTGCGCCGTTACCTGGTTCGGTAGGTTTTTCTGAATTCTTTTTTTCATACCTATTTCAAAATATGTTTGGTGGTTATTCTCAAACAATTGCCCCCCAACTTATATGGCGTGGCGTCACTTTTTATTTGACCCTCGTGATTGGCGCCATCAGTGTGATTGCCTTTAATCTAGGCAATAAAGATGCCAAACTCACTCAAAATACCCAAACCTTTGTTGAGTTACAAAAGTCCACGATTGAAATTCGCCGACAAACTGCTGAGCTGATGTTCAATACTGGTGAGATGTCTTCTGTTAAAATTCGCAATCGTTTTTCAAAAATGGCGAGGAATTTCTTTGGCTTTAAACCAAAGAAAGTCGATCGATATGGTAATGTCATCCACACAGATGAAATAGATAAGAAAAAATTGAAAGATTAATAAGATGAAAATTGCATTGTTTACTGACACTTTCCCTCCTGAAATTAATGGCGTTTCAGTTAGCGTCGGTTTACATCAAAAAGTATTAATGAATCAAGGCCATGAAGTTTTAGTGATTACAACAAATCCTTTTGGAAAAGATACCACCATCCAAGACGGAATGATTCGCGTCCCAGGCGTGGAATTAAAAAAGTTATATGGGTATCGGATGTCTAGTTTTTTTAATGCTAAAGCCTTTCAATTTATTCGTAAGTGGAATCCAGATGTCATGCATATTCACACCGATGCAGGTATTGGGATATTTGGGAAAATATCGGCTTTCTTTTTAAAACGACCGACCGTAGTAACCTATCACACCATGTATGAGGACTATACCTACTATGCTGGATTTTTAAAAGGATTAGCTTCTCGAGTCGTTAAACAATTTTCCCGTTCGATTGCCGAGCAATGTACGGAGTTTATATCACCTTCAATCAAAACCAAGGAAAAAATTCGTAGTTATGGCGTCGATCGCTATATCAATATTGTGCCAACAGGTATTGATTTTTCTCGATTTGAGTTCAATAATCTCGATCAAGATAAATTGAATAAATTTAGATCGCAATGGACTAAACCAGGTGAAAAAATTGTATTATCCTTAGGAAGAGTTGCTAAGGAAAAGAGTATGGACGTGATTATCAAAGGATTTTCTCAATATTTAAAAACACCTCATCCATCAACAAAACTATTAATTGTTGGCGATGGTCCAGATCGTCGAGACTTAATGCAACTAGTATCAGAACTTAAGTCAGAAAACGACATCCAGTTTGTCGGTGCCGTTCCAATTCAAGAAGTTCCTTACTATTACCAATTAGCCGATGTTTTTGCATCGGCGAGTTTAACCGAAACCCAAGGTTTAACTTTTATGGAGGCCATGGTCTCACAAAAAATCGTTCTATGTCGGTATGATGAGAACCTTGCATCTTTAATTCGCCATCAACAAACCGGTTTTATTTTTGCTGATACCGATGATTTCTCACGCCAATTACATGCAATTTTTTCTTTAGAACCATCAAAGAAAAAAGTGATGTTAAGTCAAATTGAAGAGGCTGTAAAACCATATGCTTTAACGACTTTTTATGAAAACTTACTCGAGGTATATCAACGTGCCATTAGGCAATACTGGTAAAATAATCGATTCGATAACGACTAAAAAAAAGCAAATCTTGATCACTTTTAATTCCGGAGAAAAATTGACGCTGTCTCCTGATCAATTTACCCAAGATTATTATTATGTTGGCAAAGCAATTGATTTAAAAACTTTTGAACAAATCCAACTCGCAAGCCAAACTCAACCCTTTATCGATTATGGTTTTCGCCTTCTAGCAAAAGGGCGTTATAGTGAATATCAAATTCGGGAAAAACTATATCATCGTAAGGCTATCAAACCACAAGTTGAAGACGTCATCCAACGCCTTAAGCTCGCGCATTTAATTGACGATCAAACGTTAATGAACGATTGGATTCATCACTTTCAAATGCAAGGTTATGGTGAGCGCAGAATCAAAGAAAAACTCTACGAAAAGAAGTTTTCATCTGAATTAATCCAAAAACTAGCTTTAAACCAAGAAATCGAAATAGAGAAACTGACCCATCTAACCAATACACTTCATCAAAAATATGCACATTTAAGTTATCGATTAAGACATGAAACCATTAAAAGGCGGTTGTTGGAAAGAGGATATGACCTTAAATTAATTAATACTTCTATGAGCAAACTCCCACCGGAAGATGACCAAGTAGAATTCATTAATCTCAAAAACGATATTCAAAAAGCCAAACGGCTTTATGAAAAGCGATTAAAAGGTAAAAAGCTACAAGAAAAGATCATTAACTTTCTATTGAGGAAAGGCTATAATTATTCCAATATTAAGCGATTATTAAAGGAGTCCTCAGATGGCGATTAAAGACTTTAAAGATGGTCAGGCAATCAAACAAGCTTTTTTAGTCAACAATTTAAGTAAAGGTGTGACCGCGTCCGGCCAACCGTACCTCACGATTACACTACAAGACAAAACCGGTCAAATCGAAGGCAAGTTCTGGGATGTTAAACCGGAAATTGAATCGATGATTGAAATCGGTTCTTTTTTACTTTTAGATGGTGAGGTTTCTGCATATCGCCAAATGTTACAAATTCGTATCAATGCTGTTCAAAAACTTAATCCCGAATCCATCCGGTTAGATGACTTTACCATGTCCGCACCCGTGCCTTTAAAACAATTAGAAGAAGAACTTAAAGCTACCATAAAAAAAATCAAAGATGCGGATTATGCTTTATTGACAAAAACGCTTATCGATCAACATTATGAAGCGTTTATTACCTTTCCAGCCGCAGTCAGAAATCACCATGAATACACGTCGGGTTTGATTTTTCATACGCTATCGATGATCAAAGTCGCAGACGCACTGATGCCACTTTATCCCCAACTTAATCCTTCATTAATTTACGCCGGCATCCTCCTTCATGATTTAGGAAAAACGATTGAATTCACTGGCGCAGTGATTCCTAAATACAGCACAGAAGGTAAGTTGATTGGCCATCTACAATATATGGCAAGTAAGATTTATGCCTTGGGTGAATCGCTCAAGATGGATCGCGAAAAAATCATGTTATTGCAACACATCGTCTTGGCTCACCATGGTAAGCCTGAATTTGGCAGTGCCATTCCTCCATTAACAAAAGAAGCACTATTTGTGCATATGGTTGATGATTTTGATGCAAAAATGACGATGATCGACAAAGCCTTAGTTCAAACAGAAAACGGTCAATTTACCAACCGTATTTTTCCCTTAGATGATCGAAGTTTTTATAAATCAAAAAAATAATTACTTTTCATGCATTCCCGATTTAAGTTGATTGACTAGCATCGGAAGGTCCATGTTAGCCTTTTGTGAATTGTGAAGCATTTCTATCTTTAATTGATCACTAGGTCCAAATCGGGGAATGACATGCACATGAAAATGCATCACCGATTGACCAGCTGGTTGTAAGGCATTGGAAAGAATATTCACACCTTTAGCATCGAGCATTTGCATTTGCGCTTGCCCAATCCGTTGCGCAACATTCATCACTTGATTCATCAATATTTTAGGCGTATTTAAAAAATGATCATAATGGGTTTTGGGGATGACGAGCGCATGTCCTGGAGTGGTTTGATTGATATCTAAAAATGCAATCACATCAAGATCTTCATAAATTCGATGCGCAGGGATGCTACCCTCAATAATTTTGCAAAAGACACACTGAATTGCCATAACTTACCTCCAGTAAAATAAAAATAAGGAGATTTCTCTCCTTATTTTAACATGGATTATTTAGCTTGCTTTAAGCTTGTTCTTCTTCGTCGTATAGGGAAGGGAACGATTCTTTAAAGAAATCATAAATGGTTTGATCGTGGAACTTAAGATCGGCTAATTGTAACCAATGTAAATTACTGGCATTAATACTGGCTTCACGAGCTCCGAGTATTTTGGCAATTTCGCCAGCAATTAATTCCCGCTTTTCACCATTATCACCTTCGATTGCATCATAGTTTGTGGTTGACGTTTCAGCAGCATTCATTTTCGTTGTGTTAACTGCTTCTAAAATTTGAACGATGTAATAGGTGGTGCTATTGGCATCATATAGTAAGAAATTTCTCGCATCATTTTGTTGCGATGTTTGAGGAATTAAGTAACTGACACCATTAATTTTTCTTAAGAAATCCGACGTTTCTGGTGAAGCTACGTTCGCAGATTCATCATCAATTCGATCGATTGCATTAGCAACACCAATATTGAAGACACGGTCACGAATGGTTGCTGGTAAGGAACCTAATCCTCCGTTTTTGATATGCCAACCATCGGTGGTGAAGTCGCGTTTGATTAATTCATTGCGCTTAATCGCTAAGCCTGTTTCTGGAGTGTATTGGCCATTTCCGGTAAATTCACTTTCAATGGTTTTATTTGTTAATAAAGCATTTTCAGGAACAATTTGATTATAACGGTCAAGAATTTCACCATATAGATTTCTAAAAGTACCTTCACCGACTAATCCTGCGGCGTCAAGTAATTCAAATTCTGGTGAATTTTCTGCAAAGTTAAAATTACGGTTTGCAGCATCTTCGCTTGTATCAACTCCGCGCCATGCTCGGGCTAATAATTCAAGATTGGCTGGGGTGTTAACACCTTCATTCAAAATATATTCGTCGATAAAAGTGTCCATTAAGTATTTGACTGCTTCTGGATATTCACTGGAAACTTTTAAGGCTACATAATTAACCTTACGTGCATAGCTTCTACCTAAAGAAGAATAATCTTCTTGGATTAAATATTCTTCTGCTAAAAGTTCACGATAAATTCTTGGAATAAGGTTTCCCTTAATATAGTTTTCGTAATATTCAATATGAATTGCTTCATCTAATACATCACCAGAGAGTATCGCTTCGGTGTTTTTAGCTGGGAATGTATAATCCGTCACCCATGGATCATTTGCATCTTTATTTAATGTATAAAGTTGTTTTTCTACAAAGTAAGCAAAACGTTCTTCTGAAAACAAGTTTCTAGTTTCGTATTGACCAGAGGCGACTAAATTATACATTTTTTCATTAACGCGACGTTGAATTTTTTCAACGAGAGCTTGATCTTCTGCATTCGTTGATAAGAGTAAGTCTTCATAATTGCCGATTCGATCCTCGGCAATTAAAAACATCACATCTTCTAAGGTTCGTTGAGTTAAATTGCCACCATCTCTTAATGCATCATACACAACAGAATTGACGTTCTTTTCTAAATCTGTCACAAGCCCATTCAGAATATTTCCGTCATTGTCGGTTGGTGAAACGGTAATTTCAGAACATCCCACCAAAAAGACTGCGCTTAAGGCAATCGCAGTAAATTTTAACTTATTGTTGGACATAGCATGCTCCTCCTTGAGTATAAAGACCACCTTCGTTGGTTTGATAAGCATAGGCACATCCAGTATCAACAAGGCGTTCTCTTTGGAACGCTTGATATTGAAGGAATTCAATATAGGTGTTCCAAGTATTGATTTCTTGTAGATTTTGATCGAAAGATGCACTTCGACGTGTGACATCCATATAGTTGAGTACTGTTGATTCTAGATCCGCGTCAACAAAAGTTAAAGCTTGTTCGGCAATCAATTGTTCCAACATTCTGAAGTTAAAGAAACGATCGAAATTACGAATTTCATTTGTTACAGTTTCTGCTCGTGTTTTATAGTTAGCGGTTGTTGAAACGTTATAATTCACAAAGGTGACTAAATCTTCACCATTATTCGTTGGATAATTGGGTGTACCAGGAATTTCGGTCGTATAGTATTCTTCTAAAATCACACCATCTTGAACATCGATTAATGCAGATCTTTCCACAACAATAAAGTGAATACCTTGATAACCGCTATCACCAGATCCAGTGCCAGCTCGGACAACAAGAATGACTTTTCCATTTTCATCTGTTAAAACGGTTTGGTTGTTGAGTTCAGGAACATTTCTAAACCCATCATAATTGAAGTTTCCACCACCTAAACTTTCTGGGGTGACCACCGCAATATTATGACGGTTAAAATATTCATTAAAAATAATGTTGCGAGGATAGTAGAGTGAATCATTGTTATTAACAGGATTCCCATTGATGTCCTTGGTAACGTTTGCATATTGATCTAATGAGACAAAGGCATGGAAGGGAATAGTTGCTAACCCTAATTCATCAAAATAGTCCAGTGCCGTTTCAGGAACGTTTAATTGGTCTCTTTTTTCTAACACTTCTTCGTTTTGATTAAACACTGAATCATATGCATAAATACCTAATTTAAATTCATTTACAAAACTGGTGGCTTTGGACATAATGCCTAAATCACCGAATTGTTCTTTGGAACCATCTTCACTCATTTCCCGTGCGACTTCACCAAAAGTTTCACCATTACGTTGAATGGCTAATCGATTGGCAACCGCATAAAGTTTCTTGGCTTCTGCTTCGGTAATTCTTCCATTATATAGATCAGCACCGGCAGCAGAGACTTTCACAAGAATATGCTTGACATGATAGGGTAAACGTTCATTTAAATAACCCGGACCAAAGTCATCACCAATCACAAAACTCGATAAATTATCATCAAAGTAACGATCTTCAACTTCTTGCTTCATGGTCCGATATGCAAAATAATCTTTCAATTCTTCTAAATCTTCTACATTATAGGATTCTAGAAGGGTATTAAGTTCATCATTATAATTTGTGCCATTGGTAGAGGCGTTGTTTCTTGCAGTTTCCTTAACTCCATCCACACTAATGTCGGCTTTGCGAAGAATTTCAGCCTTTAGTGCTTGAGTTTCGGCATCTTCTTGGTTGATTTGGTTGCGAATCACCAATTCAGTAACAGATTCAACAAATTTGGAAACCCCAAATTCATTTTCCCGATAATTACCAAAAAGTTGATCAGCTGTGTAACCGGTTGAGTTGCCGTCCTTGTCTTTCATCGTGATTAAATAACCATCACTATTTTCAGTGACAGGGTTGCTACATGCACTTAATGTGACGAGCGTGGCCAAGGCAAAGGATGCGATGGCAAATTTCGTGCGATTCATTTCTTAAGAATCCTCCTAGCAATAAAGCATAGTTATTTTATTATTTTATGAGGTTATATTCAACAAATATCTACTTTTTTAATTCAAAAGTGACAAGGTTAATTTTAAAATCCTCATAAATAGCAAGAATAACGACAAAATTTACTATATCATATGGTTTGTGATATCAAAGTAAATAACTTAAAATATACCTTTGAGGGAGAATATTATGGCAACATTAGAAATAAAAAATTTATGGGTGAAGGTCGCCGATATCCATATTTTAAAGGGTGTCAATTTAACCATTCAAGATCATGAGACTGTTGCCTTGTTAGGTCCTAATGGTCACGGTAAGTCAACTTTATTATCTGCAATCATGGGTCATCCAAAATATGAAATTGCAGAAGGTGAAATCCTTTTAGATGGAAAAAATATCAGAGAAATGGAAGTGGATGAACGATCAAGAGCAGGATTATTTCTTGGCATGCAACATCCTTCCGAAGTTCCTGGCGTCATCAATTCAGATTTTTTAAAGGCTGCAATCAATGTCCGAAGAGAAAAGCCTATTAATCTAGTTGAACTCTATAAAAAGCTAGATGATGCATCCAAGCAAATGAAGATACCGCTTGAATTAAGTCACAGACACCTTAATGAAGGATTTTCAGGTGGGGAACGAAAACGAAATGAAATCCTGCAGTTATTACTGCTTAAGCCGAGTATTGCGATGTTAGATGAAATTGATTCTGGTTTAGACGTCGATGCCTTGCAAGCTGTCAGTGAGGCGATCAAAAAAATTCAACGTGAAACCAAGATGAGTTTTTTAATTATTTCTCACTATGCAAGACTATTCCAAATGATTCAACCAACCAGAGTTGTGGTGATGATAAATGGACGGATTGCGGTTGAAGGCGGTCCTGAAGTCATTACCAAAGTCGATGGTTCTGGATATGAATGGTTGACAAAAGAATATGGAATTAGCATCAAAAAAGAAGACAAAAATACCAAACCAATTTCAATGAACACCATTTCTATTGGTGCTTGTGCCACCAATGAGGCCACAAAATATGCAAAGAAATAAGCTGATTGCCAATCAATCAGTTTTTCACATTCCATCTTCCAAAGTTAGAGTGCAATATCTACTCGACTTGAGAAATGTCACTTTTTCACCCATTCATTTAGTCATCGCCCCGAATGCCGATATTGATTTACTCATTCAAAACGGAAAACACGATTTAATGCTTGAAGTTGATATTGCAGACTATGTTTCCGGAAAAATCCAATTTGCGATGTTTGGTGAAAACAAGAATTTTAATTGGCAGGCTTCTGTTGGTTCTAACGTCAATCTTGAGGCGGCAATTGCCGATTTTACCGAAGGTAAGGGTCGTGTAAACATTGCTTTTGAAATGTTAGGAAGAGATTCCCAGGTTGAATGGCGAACGGCTGCTTTAGCCAGTCATCAAGATCGTAAGTTTTACTCGGTCAATTTCACCCATAAAAATTTCAACACTTATGCGAATATGACCAATTATGGTGTCACTGAAGGCCAAAGTAGCCTCCAATTTACTGGTACTGGGCATATTATTAATGGCGCTAAATTTTCTAAAACACACCAATCGGCCAAAATCATGGTGTTTGATGAAAAATGTTTTGGTCGGGCAGATCCAGTATTAAAAATTGATGAAAATGAAGTGGAAGCATCTCATGCTGCAACGGTTGGTCGTGTCAATGAAGATCATTTGTATTATTTACAATCTCGTGGCCTTACAAAACAAGAAGCAAAGCGACTGATAACCTTAGGTTATCTTCAACCCATTATTGCTTATTTTAGCGATGAATCAATTCGAGAATTGTTATCACAACAAATTGCATTAGGAAATGAATCATGAATCTTAAAGAAATCCGGCAAGATTTTCCCATCTTCAAAAAGAAATTTAAAGGCAAACCTTTAGTCTATTTTGATAATGCTTCCACTACTTTTAAGCCATTATCGGTCATTAAGGCAATGGATCGATATTACTTAGAATATCCGGTTAATGCAGGTCGAGGTGAATACGATTTAGCCCATTATCTTGAAACCGAAATTGAAAGTTCTCGAAAAAAAGTTGCAGATTTCATTAACGCTAAACCTCAAGAAATTGTATTCACTACCGGCACGACGATGGGTATCAATTTAATTGCCCAAAGTTATGCAATGCATCTTTTAAAACCAGGTGATGAAATTATCATCACCGAATCAGAACACGCAGCCAATGTTTTACCTTGGTATCAAGTCGCAGAAAAAACTGGTGCAAAAGTTGTGATTATCGATTTAGATGTACAACAACGATTAACCCAAGACTTATTAAAAATGCATTTGAATAAAAATACTAAAATTGTATCTTTTGCTAGTGTAAGTAATGTTTTAGGGACGCAAACAAATGTCCAAGCATTAGCTAAACTTGCTCACACCGTCGGTGCGATTGTGATTGTAGATGGTGCTCAATCGGTGCCTCATCGAGCTACGGATGTCCAAATGCAAGAAATTGATTTCCTCGTTTTTTCTGGACACAAAATGCTTGGACCAACGGGTATTGGCGTTTTGTACGGAAAATATCAATTACTGGAAAAAATGAAACCATTTTTCACAGGTGGATCAATGTCGCTTCGCTTTAATAAAGATCATAAAGTAAAGTATGCGCCGATTCCTCATGTCTTTGAGGCTGGTACTCAAAACTGGGCTGGGATTATTGGATTGAAAGCGGCGATTGAATATTTAGAAAAAGTAAGCTTTGAATTGATTCATTCTCAAGAAAAAAAATTAAAAGATTATTGCCTTGCGGGTCTTAAAAAAATCGATCATATCAAGGTTTACAATCCAGAAACTGATTCGGCAATTATTGCTTTTAATATCGTGGGTGTCAATCCTCAAGATGCTGCCACTTACTTTAATAGTCAAGGGGTTGCCGTTCGCTCCGGTCAACATTGTGCCCGCAACCTTGTCGACTTTTTAAAAACCGACGGGACAGTTCGTTGGTCAGCCTATTTCTATAACACGATTGAAGAAGTTGATCGATTTTTAGATGCCGCAAAGAAAGGAAGGAATTTTCTCGATGCCTACTTTCAATGATCCGATGCTGATGCGTCAAATAATCATGGATCACTATGAACACCCACGGAATCGCGTAAAATTAAATTTACCTGGCGTGCAATCGATTCACATGGATACCTCAGGATGCATTGATGACATCGATGTCAATCTTTTGTTAGAAAATGGCATAATTAAAGCGCTTAGTTTTGAAGGAGTTGCTTGTACGATTTCAACCGCATCGACTTCCATCATGACTGAGTTACTGATGGGTAAATCCAAAAAAGAAGCGATTTATGTAATCGAGCAATATATGAAGATGATTCATGCCCAACCCTATGACAGTAGTGTGCTAGGTGAGGCAATGGTATTTCAAAACACGTATAAACAAGCTAGTCGCATTAAGTGTGCGACCCTTGCTTGGCAAGGTTTATCTTCGTTATTAAAGGAGGAAAAATAAATGGATAAAGACAATATTCCCCAAGACGAATATCGATATGGATTTAATGATAAAGACGTCTCAATTTTAAAAACTGACAAAGGGATTTCTGAGGCTATTGTTCGTCAAATTTCTCGGTTGAAAAAAGAACCGAAATGGATGGAAGAAAAAAGAGTCGAAGCTTTTCAAATTTTTCAAGGATTAAAAATGCCAAAATTTGGTCCTGATTTAAATTTTATTGATTTTCAAACGTACACCTACTACACCAAGCCGTCTGAAAGAGAAGAAACTACATGGGATAAAGTTCCTGATACGATTAAAAATACCTTTCAAAAATTAGGAATTCCTGAAGCGGAAGCTAAATATCTTTCCGGTGTTACCACTCAATATGAGTCAGAAGTGGTTTATCATTCGATGCTAAAGGAAGTTGAAGAAAAAGGAATTAAATTTTTGTCAACCGATGAAGGGTTAAAACAATTCCCCGAACTTTTCAAACAATATTTTGGATCTGTCATTCCGATGAATGATAATAAATTTGCGGCACTTAATACTGCGGTTTGGTCAGGTGGTTCGTTTATTTATGTACCTAAAAATGTCCATCTTGATAAACCTTTACAAGCTTATTTCCGAATCAATAATGAAAAAACAGGACAATTTGAACGCACGCTCATTGTTGTGGATGAAGGGGCAAGTGTGAACTATGTTGAAGGTTGCACCGCTCCTATTTATTCAATTGAATCATTACATGCTGCAGTCGTAGAAATTATTGTTTTACCCAATGCAAAATGCCGATATACGACGATTCAAAATTGGTCTCCTAACGTTTTAAATCTTGTGACGAAGCGCGCCTATTGCCATGAAAATGCGCAAATGGAATGGATCGATGGCAATATCGGTTCGATGAAAAATATGAAGTATCCAGCAGTTATTCTCGGTGGTCGTGGTTCAAAAGGAACCGTTATTTCGATAGCGGTTGCGGGTAAAGGTCAAGAACAAGATGCTGGCGCGAGAATGATTCACTTAGCACCTGAGACTTCTTCAACGATTGTTTCAAAAACGATTGTGCGGAATGGTGGCGTCAGTAATTATCGCGGTACAGTTCGAAT
>Ga0172376_10003098_pt1 | contig 19915 bp, 14 predicted proteins | sample Lak35m_FD_121114 | JGI IMG/M metagenome (GOLD analysis project Ga0172376, IMG submission 121114) | Freshwater microbial communities from Kabuno Bay, South-Kivu, Congo - kab_092012_35m | ecosystem: Environmental > Aquatic > Freshwater > Lake | place: Democratic Republic of the Congo: South-Kivu... | reverse complement strand
TCCTGTTTTTTTAACCGCTAATGGGCGCTGATGACCGCTGATGCCAAGGATGCAGTGGGGTCGGGCGTGGATTGGGGCTGTTTCATGAGCGTCGATTAGCGGCTATCAGCGGTCCTGTTTTTTAACCGCTAATGGGCGCTGATGACCGCTAATGCCAGGGATGCAGTGGGGTTGGGAGTGGATTGGGGCTGTTTCATGAGCGTCGATTAGCGGCTATCAGCGGTCCTGTTTTTTAACCGAAAGGACCTTCATGCTGAATTCATTTTTGATACGCTGATTTCGCATGCAAACATGCGATGATGGAGATTTTGGGTTTACGGTCGTTCAGTAGGGGAAAATCGTGATACGACGAAGCGGATTTACACTGGTGGAGCTATTGGTCGTTATCGCAATCATAGGAGTGTTAGTGGGTCTTTTGCTACCTGCTGTGCAAGCAGCGAGAGAATCCGCAAGAGGAATCTCCTGCCAGAACAATCTTAAGCAACTAGGGCTTTGCCTCCAGAATTTCGAAGCGGCCAGAAAGAGATTGCCATCTCAAGGTGACTACCAAACCCATGGGAATCTGGTGTACTGGAGCGTCCAAAGTCGATTGTTGCCCTACGCTGAGTTGTCCAATCTTCATCAGTTGATCCAATTTGCTTTACCAATAAGCCAGCAACCGCAGGTGGCTCGACAGCGGATCCCATTTTTGCTTTGTCCCAGTGAAGTCAATGATAAAGAAAGGCCAGATGGCCCTACGTTTGTTCACTATCCATTGAATTATTCGGTCAATATAGGGGAGTGGTTGATCATGGAGCCGCCGTTTGGTCGCGGAAGTGGCGCATTTATTGTCAATCAGGACATGAAGCTAGCTGCGATTACCGATGGGACAACCAACACGCTGGCGATGAGCGAGGTCAAGGCGTTTACACCGTATTTGAGGGACGGGGGCGTCCCGGCAGGCATAGCGGCCGTACCGTTGCAGGCGGGGGAAATTGCTAATTTTGGGGGTGAATTCAAGGTGGATTCTGGGCATACCGAATGGGTGGATGCGAGAGCTCACCAAACGGGATTCACGACGACATTTCCCCCGAACCAAACGATTCCCTATTGGACAGGCGGTAAAGAGTATGACATTGATTTCAACTCCATGCGGGAAGGTAGGAGCAGCAGATTGCCGACGTACGCAGTGGTGACGAGCCGGAGTTACCACACGGGTGGTGTGAATTCGATGATGTTGGATGGCTCGGTCAGGATGACATCTCAGACGATCGCAAGCCAGGTGTGGAAGGCGTTGGGCACGCGATCTGGCTCAGAGGTAGTGGGGGAAGTCGAATGAGAGCCGAGGGCGGTCGAGCTGGGATGCGCAGTACGTAAAAAAACCCCACTAGGGAGACCCTAGAGGGGTTTTAAAAATCCGGCAATACCTACTTTCGCACTGGTGGGCACTATCATCGGCTCAGAAAGCTTAACTACTGTGTTCGGTATGGGAACAGGTGATCCTTTCTGATCTAGTCACCGGGAGAGAACCAAGTACCGGTAAGGATACTTGGCCCTATGTTGGATTGGTAATGGCATCGCCACGCAGGGCGACATGTGAATAAGAGACCGAGGTATCGAGTTTGAGAGCAAGATACCGATGGTCAAGCGTTCGTCCGTTAGTACTGGTAAGCTTAACACGTTACCGTGCTTACACATCCAGCCTATCAACCTGGTGGTCTACCAGGGGACTTTCGCATTACTGCTACGAAACCTAGTCTTGAAGAGGGCTTCACGCTTAGATGCTTTCAGCGTTTATCCTTTCCATAGTTAGCTATCCAGCCGTGCCACTAGCGTGACAACTGGGACACCAGAGCTATGTCCAACCAAATCCTCTCGTACTAAGGTTGACCCTTCTCAAGTTTCGTACGCCCACGGTAGATAGGGACCGACCTGTCTCACGACGGTCTGAACCCAGCTCACGTACCGCTTTCATTGGCGAACAGCCAAACCCTTGGGAGCTTCTTCACCCCCAGGATGCGATGAGCCGACATCGAGGTGCCAAACCGCCACGCCGCTGTGGACGCTCGGTGGCGATAAGCCTGTTATCCCCAGAGTACCTTTTATCTGATGAGCGATGACCCTTCCATTCGGAATCACCGGATCACTAAGGCCTACTTTCGTACCTGCTCGACTTATTTGTCTCGCAGTCAAGCACACTTCTACCTTTACGCTCTTTGCCTGATTGCCGACCAGGCTGAGTGTACCATTGCGCTCCTCCGTTACTCTTTGGGAGGAGACCGCCCCAGTCAAACTGCCCAACTGACACTGTTCTAAGCCCGGATTCACGGGACAAAGTTAGAATTAAAGCATATCCAGGCTGGTATCTCAACGATGGCTCCCCAGAGACTGGCGTCCCCGGTTCAAAGCCTCCCAGCTATTCTGCACAGAACATACCTCAACCCAATATCAGCCTACAGTAAAGGTTCATGGGGTCTTTCCGTCTAGCCGCGGGTATGTGGCATCTTCACCACAACTACAATTTCACCGGGTCGGTGGTTGAGACAGTGTACCAGTCGTTACGCCTTTCATGCAGGTCGGAACTTACCCGACAAGGAACTTCGCTACCTTAGGACACTCATAGTTAGTGCCGCCGTTTACTGGGGCTTCGGTTGCGAGCTTCGCATTGCTGCTAACCCTCTTCCTTAACCTACCAGCACCGGGCAGGCGTCAGACTCTATACCTCCTCTTACGAGTTCGCAGAGTCCTGTGTTTTTGATAAACAGTCGCTGGTACCGATTTTCTGTGGCCTGATTGCTCAGGCGCCCCTTATCGCGAACTTACGGAGCCATTTTGCAGAGTTCCTTAACCACCGTTCTCCCGAGCGCCTTAGAATACTCTTCTTACCTACCTGTGTCAGTTTTAGTACGGTCAATCTTGCTTTAACGCTTAGAAGTTTTTCTTGGACGTCCTTCCATTCACTTCGGGATCTTAAGTGCCCTCGTGACTCTGTCTTGGCTTATGCCTGGCGGATTTGCCTACCAAGCACCTTGTCAGAGCCAACAGACATTTCTAGTCGTACTGCTGAATCTCCGGACGCCGTCCCTCCATCGCTTCACAAAATTGGCAACGGAATATTAACCGTTCATCCATCGTCTACGCCTTTCGGCCTCGACTAAGGTACCGGCTAACCCTGGGCGGATTTACCTTGCCCAGGAAACCTTAGGTATTCGGCGAGCAGGATTCTCACCTGCTTAATCGTTACTCATTCCGGCATAATCACCTGATGGGGCCGACAACGCTCCTTACGGTACGTCTTGTATCTCCCCATCAGCGCTCTCCTACCGATGCATTGCTGCATCCCGCGGCTTCGGTGTTCTATTTACTCCCGTTCATTATCGGCGCAGAACCTCTCGACCAGTAAGCTGTTACGCACTTTTTAAATGGTGGCTGCTTCTAAGCCAACATCCTGGCTGTCACAGAGATTCAACTTCCTTAGTGACTGAATAGAACTTTGGGACCTTAGCCGACGATCTGGGTTGTTTCCCTCTTGACCACGGAGCTTATCCCCCGCAGACTGACTCCCGAGATAGTTACAACGGTATTCGGAGTTTGGTTCGGTGAGGTACCCAAGGAAGGGCCCCCGTCCGATTCAGTCTCTCTACCCCCGCTGCATAGTGGCTCGAGGCTATCCCTCAAAATATTTCGGAGAGAACGAGCTATCTCTGCGTTTGATTAGACTTTCACTCCTCCCCACAGATCATCCCATCGGTTTTCAACCCAAATGAGTTCGGTCCTCCACGCAGTTTAACCCGCGCTTCAACCTGTCCATGGGTAGATCACGCAGTTTCGCGCCTAGCGCCCGCAACAAAACGCCCTATTCAGACTCGGTTTCCCTATGGCTACAGCCCGTAAGGCCTTAACCCGCTGCAAACGCTAACTCGCCGGATCATTTTGCAAAAGGCACGCCGTCACACTTTATATAGTGCTCCGACCGCTTGTAAGCACACGGTTTCAGGTTCACATACCTCCCCTAACAGGGGTTCTTCTCACCTTTCCATCGCTGTACTTAGTTTACTATCGGTCATTGGAGAGTATTTAGCCTTGCGGGATGGTCCCCGCAGATTCAGACCACGTTTCACGTGCATGGTCCTACTCAGGTACCACTCGGGAGGCGCTCAACTTTCGCTTACCGGACTGTCACCGTCTATGGTCAGCCTTTCCATGCTGTTCAACTAGTTGTCGCTTTGTAACTCCCATATGAATGGCCCTACAACCCCAAAGAGGAAACCTCTCTGGTTTGGGCTCTTCCGCTTTCGCTCGCCGCTACTTACGGAATCGATTTTTCTTTCTTTTCCACCAGGTACTAAGATGTTTCAATTCCCTGGGTTGGCCACGTATACCTATGGATTCAGTATACGCTAATTCGAGGATCTCGGGATCATCGCCTGTTTGTCGACTACCCCAAGCTTTTCGCAGACTTCCACGCTCTTCATCGCCTTCCAATACCGAGGCATCCCCCGTGCGCCCTTAGTAACTTGACCATCGGAATCTCAATCTCAAACCAAACCAACCCATCGACATCGTCACTTAAGACAACCCCAACAGGCCGCATCCGGCTTGCTATCGACCTCCAATTCGCTCTCGTATTCACGCTCGTTCAAAATCGGTTAGAAACCCCCAGCAAATCCTCCTCAAAACCCACCCAGGACAAGCCCGAAAGAATCGTTGGAAAATTTACCAGAGAATCACAGAACCGGTTTCAAACATTGTAGTCGCCCAAGCTGTTTCTTGCGAAACCGCTTGGCGTCTAGATGCCATCTACCAATCCAACCAAATTGTCAAAGATCAATGTTTTCCTTGGTGAACTCGCTAGCTCGCGGTGTCGCGTGCGTCGCTGTGTTCGTCGAAGGGAGAAGCATTCTAGGTGGCCTGCCTTCGTCCGTCAACCGCAATTTTCATTTTGGCCAACTTTGTTTTTTGGAGATCCGTCAGCCAGTGTTTCGTGCGACAAGTCGCAAAGCCCACTTGCCTAGCGCCGCTGCTTTCCGCCAACGGATCCGCCAGGCTCTTGCGAGCCATTCGAACACCAAACCCAACTTCTATTCCAGTGGAGGTGAAGGGACTTGAACCCATGACCCTCTGCTTGCAAAGCAGATGCTCTCCCAACTGAGCTACACCCCCAACTAATGCGCACGCGTGGATTCGAACCACGGACCTCGTCGTTATCAGCGACGCGCTCTAACCAACTGAGCTACGTGCGCGAAGCCCAAGTTTGCGACCTACACGGTGCCCAAGTGGACGGGCAAGTTTATCGATTCAAGTTCCGATGTCAACGGAAAAAATCGAAGGATTGCCGGACCGCTTTCAGACCCGATCTCGGTCCGCCATCCATCGTCCTTGCAACCGCCATATCTTCAGTAATTCGAACAGATTTTCGCCCCAATTAGCCCACCTTCACCGCCCCGAATCCCCCCTAGAGATTCTTGGCCACCGGGGTTCGGTAAGCCACCATCGCGGGGATCGCTCCGGCCAAAGTCCCAAGCAATACCAACCCAGGTACGATCCACAACTCCCAGCTCGATTGCACGGCCAGCCAATCGATCTTGACCCCTGTGGTAGGCATGGTCCAAGCATTGCTCAGTGGGCCAAGGGCATGTCCGACCAACCAGCCTACCAATCCCCCAGCGATCGCAATCAGCAATGATTCCAGCAGGATAATGGCCGTGATGTGGTCCCGAGACGCTCCCAGGGCTCGCATCACGGCGATGTCCTTCTTGCGGTCGTTCATGCTGTTGTAAATGCTGACCAAAATACTGATTGCACTCACTAACACCACCAAACTCGTCAGGGCCAACAGGGCCCATCGAAGGGGTCGGACAAAGACCCCCAACAATCCTTCGATTTGCCCAATCGGAGATACCGCCTGCGCGAACTTGGTCTTGTTGATCTGCTTTTCCATCGACATGGCCGCAAATCCGTTGGGCTTGAGCAAAATCGCAGTGACCTCTCGCTTCTCAATCGGCAATCGAACCTTCGACAAAGCCCCCGAGCGCTCTGGAGCTTGCGCCGTGCCTTGCTTCTCGAGCCCTGAGTCCTCGTCTCGATCGGGTGCCACATGCCCTTCGAGCAAATAAAAGCCTTCGATGTTCACAAACGCCCCACGGTCATTGGGGCTGCCGGTGGGCTCCAAAATCCCAACGACGCGAAAACCCTGCCCGTGGGTCTCTCCGCTTTCTGTGCCGTGGGAAGCAAATATCTCATCGCCGAGTTTAAGCCCCATCGACTGAGCGACTTGCGAGCCGACGACCGCTTCAAAATACCCATTTTCCTCCGAGTAATCGACAAAATTCCGCCCCCCAGAGAACTTGTACTCCCGGTCGTTCAAATCCCCATGCTTGAGCAACCCGAAATAATCAGGGGTGGTCGCAACGCAACGAAACTCGCCCACATAATCCCCCATGCAAACAGGGATCGCAAAGCCTCCTTGCATCAAAAAAGAATACAAACCGGGCCGCTGCGGCTCCTTGAGCTCCCCCCCAATTCGAGCGTGCTCTTTGAGCCTGCCATCGGCCGGCAAGTACTCCATATAGTACGAATAGGGCACATTCTCAATCGGTTGGCTCAAGAAAAACACGGTGTTAAAGACCAGTTGCAAAGGGCTACCCTTGGCTCCCACAATCAAGTTGTAGCCGACATTGCTGGTCCTTTCGAGCGACTTTTCAATCACTCCCGATATCGTCAAAACCAGTACCACCAAGGCCACACCCAAAGCCATCGACAAGGCCGTTAGGGACGAAGCCAGTTTGCGGTACCGCAAGTTCCTCAGTGCAATCGACAATAGATTCATCGTTATTTCCCTGCCCGATTTATCTGCGAGAGTTGCTCAATCCGATCAAATCGCGAAGCGACCGCATCGCTATGGGTCACCAGCAGCATGGCCACATTTTCTTGGCGGCACTGCGTGGCTATCAACTCGATGATGCGATCTTGATTCGATGGGTCGACGTTGGCCGTGGGTTCATCGGCAAGTAGCAAAATGGGGCGATTGACCAGCGCCCTGGCAACGGCCACTCGCTGTTGCTGGCCGACCGATAGTTGGCTGGGTAAATAGTGCATCCGATCCCCCAGCCCCACGCGATCGAGCAATTCGGCGGCCCGCTCGATGTCCCCGGACCCAGAAGTGCCGCTGAGCCTCGCGAAACTCATCCCCAATCGAACGTTCTCAAGGGCCGTAAACGCCGGCAAAAGATTGAACGTTTGGAAAACGTACCCCATCTTCACGGCCCGGATCCGATCCCGCTTGGCCTCGGAAAACCCCATCAATTCGACCCCTTCGAGTCGTATCGACCCGCTGTCAGCCGGGACTATCCCGGAAATCACGTGCAAGAGCGTCGTTTTGCCGCTCCCACTCTCACCTCGCAGAACGACCTGTTCGCCTGCCCCTACTTCCAACGCGGGGATATCTAAAATCGTTAGCTCCCCTCCCCCTGGCTGATCGTACTGCTTTTTTAAATCGCGGATCGATAACAACGCCTGTCCCGAGGTTTGGCTCATCGTTTTCTCTGCTTTCTCCTACGATCGTATCCCAACTAGATTCGTCTGGTCCGCTGCTTGATCGCCCGGTCGATTTCCCGGCGTGCATCGGCCTTCTTCAGCACTTCGCGTTTGTCATGCAATTTCCGGCCTTTGCACAAGGCGATCACGCACTTTGCCACTGCCCGATCGGTGAAATAAACCCGAAGCGGGATGAGCGTCAGTCCCCGTTCTTTGGCTCTCAAGGCGAACCGATGCAGTTCACGGCGATGCAACAGAAGCTTGCGCTCACGCTTGGTCGGATGATTCCAAAAGGTCGCTTGACGGTACTCATCGATCTCGCAGTCGACCAACCACAACTCCCCATCTTTGAAACGTGCATAAGCCTCTTCGATGCTGCAGCGGCCATTGCGCAAGCTTTTGACTTCGCTACCGTGAAGCACCATACCGCACTCGATCGAATCGAGTATCTCATAATTGTGCTTGGCCTTGCGATTCTCAGCGATGCTCTTGAAGGTTGCTCCCTTGGGAGCGTTGGCTTTCGCGGCACCAGAAGCTCCCGTGGTTTGCTTGCCGCCACCTTTTTTGGCTGGACTTGCCGATGTCGGCTGCGATTTCTTCTTACTCAAACGTTAGCCTCAAACTGGTTCTGCGAAGTGACTTTGCGAAAGGAACTATCGAGGGATTTGAAAAACCGCGAAGGTCGAGTTTTCTTGGGCCGTTTTAGGGTACACCAACGGCAAAAGCGGTGGGGATTGTCCGTCGATCCTCTTATCAATCAATACGTAGCCAAACCCGTAACGTTGGTGGAGTTCCATGATTTTATCGGTCGTCCATGGGACCAGCGAGCGCTGGTCATCGACAGGATAGCACTCCTTGAGTCGATCAAACCACTCGACAACCGAGGCGGAATCCTGCGGCATATCCTTCCAAGCCGCCACTTCGGCGCGGCCCGTGTGCCACTTGAAAGTCTGCTGATTTCTTGGAGTAAGCCACAAAGCACCAGGCTTTGTGCTCTTTTTGACAAACTCGCAAACGCTTAGCCAATCTTGATAATGCAAGAGTTGCTCATCGAAACCGTCGGATTTGGACAAGAGTCGGGCTCGCTCGCCCTCTCCAAGCCAATCATTACCACGAGTGGCGATACGATCGTAGAGCCCCCATAAACCAAAACCTAAAACACCCGCAAGCATCAGCTCGGGAACCGAAACCCGCTTGCCGCGACCACCCATAAACCCAAAGGGATCCCTGGCTGTGCTGGCAAGCCGAGCCGAACCACTGGCCAACCAAACCGCACCGGCTACCACCCAGATCCCCATCGCGACGTCGTTCCATCGAAACCAGTAATACTTCAGAGCCTTGGCCGAGAGTTCACGGCTCCAAAGCCCCGCTAGCGATCCCCAATCGATCAAGCAGCCAACAAGGGCAACAAGCAATCCGAAAACAGCTTGGATCAGAAACCAACGTAGTCCGTAGGGCCAAGCAGACCATCGACTTCCGGCAGTAAACTTCACTTTGCGTTTGCTACCGAGCAGTCTCGGTGCGTTGGAACCATAAACCATGCACCCGATCAAAACCAAAATCGCAATCAGCAAAAGAATCCCAAAGGATTGCCACCTTGCTAACGCCATCGAGGTGGCGGCCAAGTGATGCCCAAGCCTCTTATAAACTTGGATCATGGCTGCTTGAGTCGATGCCTCGGTCGTGGCCTGGGAGTCGGCCAAAAGCGGAGGCAGCATGCCCAATCCAAGCCCCAGAACGGCAAGCGGCACTCCCCAGCCGTGCTTGAGCCACCATCCCTTCATGGTGCTTCGAATACTCGCCGAGGATTCCTCGGGAACTAGCCAATCGAGCAGAAAGCTCGCAAATAGCGATCCAAGAAAAACCCAAAGTCCCACCACCACGTGCATTGCGCTTGCTAGGCCCATGCACAGCCAGCCGAGCGTCCATCGCTTGGAAAAGAAAAAGCCAAACGCCAAGAAAATCAGCCCGTATGCAGCTACTTTGGACTCCGCACCACCAACAACCCATTCTCCGGCTAAGTGCCCCCAACGCATCGCTGTGCACCAGGCAAGAGCGCTGAATGTGGCCACCCAGGCAGCAGGATATTTTTGCGCCTCGGACAAAAACGCTCGCCGCATCATCGATGTCCAACCCAAGGCCAAGAGCCCCCAAAGCAGAATTCGTCCAACCCAAACCGATTGCTCGATGGGCAAGATGCCAGTCAGCGCTCCAAAGGTGGCATAGAAAAGCCAGTGCGCGTTGGCCGACTCCAAAAATAGATCTCCACGACCCACATCCGGATTCCAAAAGTGTGCCGCCTTGGTCCAGTAATGGGGCTCGTTGACGGATGGCAATCTCTCCAGTCCGCTCAAGAAAAACACCAAAAAAACACCAGCAAAATCTACAAAAAATCTTCGTGTCCAAGAGGTTGCAGGTCCGCTGGAAAAATCTAGCCAAACCTCACTAGCCGCCCCCGCAGGTCTAGAATCAACCGTTTTTTCCGATCGCATGGGCTTAACTTGGGCTGAACTTCTTGGGCGTAGCACTTAGGTAAACAGTAACAACTCTGGTGGAATTTTTCAAAAAATAACTTGGGACTGCTCAGGTTTTTCTTGACTAATCACTGGGTCGACTTAGAGTTGCATCGGAATGTCTCGTCTTTGTTGGTCGGCCATAAAAGGCCTGTTCCACTGATTTTAGCGTTACTTCACGGATTAACTACCAACCGAAATCCAAGCGAGTCATCTGGAAAAAAGGAGTTGGGGAATCACCCCCAAGGAGGATAGGAAGTCATGTTAGTGCTATCACGAAAAAAGAACGAAAGCATCGTCATCAACAACGAAATCACCATCGTTGTCGTCGAGATCCGAGGAGACAAAGTTAGACTCGGAGTTGAAGCTCCCAAAGAGGTCCCCGTTCATCGACGGGAAGTCTACGACGCGATCCAAAGGGCCGTCGATGCTAACAACGCCGAATTGGATGCTCAAATCGACGCCGAATCGGCAAATTAGCAATCGCCTTGTATGAATGGAAAAAGCCTCCGAAGTTTTGCTCGGAGGCTTTTTATTTCGACGTTTCAGCAAGCGATCAACTCGAGCGTTGCTTAGTAGGGACTCGAAGCCCCGGTGTCAGGATCACCGCACATGTGGAAGTGGTTGTGGTCGATGTAAATCACTTCTACACACTCGTTGTCTTCGAGCGTGTAAGGCACTGGCCAACCGTTGATGGTCCGTTCCTCGAAGTACACCGTGCATTTGTAGTGAGCATGGTGCAACTGGGCAAAACCAATCAGAGGCACAAACCGAGGATCGTCGATGTAGTCGGCAATCTTGACCTTGGTAATCCGCACCTTGTTTCGCTGCTTCTCATGGAGGAACGGAACACCACCACGAATCGGGCGAGCGCGTTCCAACGCATGGATCACTTCGTCATCGCTGGGTGGATCGATCGCCACGTGAGCACCCGAGGTAATAGGGCCCAAAATGGGAACCCGAGCATACCTCTCATGGATATGAAACTGGACTTCCTCACTGTCCTGCAGATAAGGCGAGATCGGAATTGGAACCCCGAATGGTCCAAGTCCCATGTTGGACAGGTGGATGCACCCGACCTGCGTCATAGCCGCTACCGTGAGAACCATCCATAACGCTCTGTAGTGTCGCTTGCAGGACATCGATTAAACCCTTCTTGTGCTGAGACGATTGGACTCGTCGAACAGAAAGAGTTTCGGCCTGTGGGCTGTTAAAACTTGCGGGTTTTTCCGACTGCAACTGAAATTCCCTGCGTATCAGTTGCAACGTATTTACCCTATCTCCCCCAGTCTCCTTGAAGTCTCGCCGCGCAAGTCTAAACGTGGCTTTGAAGGCTATTCCCAGCGTCTTTCTCCCTAGACGCAACCGCCTGAAATCCTAGATAAATGCCCCTTGTGAGAAATACCCTGGTGGCAGACTGCCAGGTCCGTGTATCTGACCGGTAGGTAATTCGAGAATCCACTTTTGAGATCCAAAGCCTCCTTCATCTCCAGGCCCTGTATGCTGCTCATTGGCATGGTTTGTAGCCTGCCAGTAGGCTGCTCATTGGGGCCATACCGCTACGGGACCCAAGACACCTCCCTTCTTCCTAAAGAATCGGGGTTGGGTCCTGCGGTCCTCGTCGGTGGACCACTTCCGGCCATGGATCGTCTCGAACAAGTTGTCAACGCTCCGCGGGATGCTTACGGTCGCTTGCAAAAAAAACTGGCTAGCAAAAAACCCAGCGTTATGCAACCACCGGCCCAAGCCACAAGGCAGGATGCATTATTGGCTGCGATGACTTACCTGCAAGACAATGACATGCACGATGTGATCGTAGAAGTCCGTCATCACGATCCGATCGAACAATGGAAAAGACTCCAGGCTAACCCGGACATCCACCCGGTATGGAAGTACACGGACGGGGCGGCTCGTATCGGTACTTATACGATGTTTCCTCCCCGCCTTTGGCGTTTCGATGCCTACAACCCCTATACGAAAACACTCTCGATCAACTCCGACAACCCCGCAGCGGCCATCTATGAAGCGGCCAAGGCCAAAAGCCACTCGATGGTTTCCTGGCCTGGTGCTTATGCAGCCATGCGTTATGTCCCCTTGGCCCCTGTCGGACAGCAAATCGCCGTCACTCAAGACGCGATGGCTTATGTCCAGCAAAACGCAGATCCAACCATCGAAGAAGCGATGGTCTCGCACACCCTCTCGAACATCACCGGTACGGCACTGTTGGGCTCCTCGGCGATCACTCCCCAGTTAAACGAAATTCCGTTGGTGGCAGCACCAGCTTCGCAAGCCATCGGAGCGGCAACGGGAAATATTGCCAGTAGATTCCTGCGCCCGCAACGCAGTAGCGATCCACGGCCATTAGAATATGACGACGCCCTTGCCCCCCAGAGTGGCCTGCGCACGGCTAGGAACCAGGATCTTGGCCAGCCTTCTACCACTGTCTTTCGATAATCTCAGCCACCATCATCGGATCATGACTGCTTATTTACCGACCAAGCCCACGAGTGTTTCGTTGGGTACTATGCTGTTGTTCCTTGCGCTTTGTTCATCGGTCCAATCTCAAGACACTCTCGCCCCGAAATGGCCGACGAAAAAAGTTCAGCTCGATTCGATCCAGTGGACCATCCCTGAGTTTTGTTCGATCGAAAAAGTCACCACCGAAGATCTCTGTACTTGGCCGATCGCCGCCACATTCGCCCCTGATGGATCGATCGTCGTGGCCGAATCGGTTTGGAACATCCAAGCCAAAGAAACCGTCCAGCAGCAACTTCTTTCCCGTCCCCATCGCATTATCCGGCTTCGAGACACGGACAACGATGGTAAATTCGACCAGCGACAAGTGGTGGCCGACAAACTGAGTTTCCCCGAAGGAGTCTTGTGCATCGGCCGGGATATATACGTTACCGCTCCACCTGAGATCTGGAAACTCACCGATGTCGATGGAGATGGAGTCTGCGAGAAACGGGAAGTTTGGTTTGATGGAACAACCCTTACGGGCTGTGCCAACGATTTGCACGGTCCATGGCTTGGTCCCGACGGTTGGATCTATTGGACGAAAGCAGCTTTTTCTGAGCAATCGCACCAGATCCTTTCGGGCAAGGATTGGAAGAGCAAGGCGTCCCACTTGTACCGCCGCCATCCAAGTGGAGGTCCTATCGACCCGGTGATGACTGGCGGTATGGACAATTTGGTGGATATCGCTTGGCTTCCCAACGGCGATCGCTTTTTTTGCGCGACTTTTTTGCATCACCCCCGCCACGGCTTCCGCGACGGCATCGGTGCTGCAACCTATGGAGCTCTTTTCGGGAAACCCCATGCGGTGCTCGATGGCCATCCTCGAACCGGGCCATTGATGAATCCCACAGCAGAACTTGGCCCGGCAGCTCCCGCAGGTTTGATGCACCTAAGTTCCATCGCTCAGGATTTCCATACCCCTGCTCTGGATGGTTATTTGCTGTGCGCTCAGTTCAATCTTCACCAGATCAGCCTGCATCCTCTTTCCAAACGACCCGAGCAGTCCGATTACCAAGCGACCTCGTTTCCCTTGGTCAGTTCCGAGCGTATCGATTTTCATCCGGTCGACGTTCTGCTGGACACCGACGCTTCGATCCTGATCGTCGATACCGGTGGTTGGTATGACTTGTGTTGCCCAAGTTCTGGAACCGATCAGCGAGTGGCCACAGGAGGGATCTACCGTCTCAAAGGTGTAACGCTCGATAGCCGCAGCCCCCATGACCAGCATCGACTCCAGTCCCATCGATTCAGCGGTGCTACACAGACCCAACAGATCTTTGCCAAAGCCGAACAACTGCTGGCCTTCGATGGATTTGGGGACTCAGCGTGGATCAAAAGCCAAGCTCTGACCGATCTTTCAGATGCTCTGGCCTGTGTGCCTATCGACCAACGGGAATCGTTCTCGAAAACTTATGATCAGCTAGTCCTAAGTGCGATCGGAGATCCTGATCCTTCGGTCGCAACCCTTGCCTGCCATCTTGCATCCTTGTATCGCATGCAAGGGGCTAGGGAGAAAGCCAGTGCGCTTTTGAGCTCACCAAATGCCACTTTGCGCCGTAGCGCCGCAGAAATCCTTGGACGCATAGGGGTTGGCGCAGAACTGCCGTTGTTGCTGAGCCAAGTCGATCGGGCTGGTGCCGATCGAGTTCTGGGGCACTCTTTGATTTATGCGATGGTCGAAGGGGCCTCGGATCAGTCGCTACTGGAATGGCTCGCTAAGGCCATCGCGGCAAAAAGAATAGTACCCTCGACCGTAGCCCTGGTACGAGTTCTAGGCGACCGAGGCAAGCTCACGTTAGACCACTCGGAATTGATCCTCCAAATGGCCCTTGCCGATGATTCAGATACCTCGGAGCTTGGACTCAGTATCCTTGGATCCCATCCCCAGTGGAGCAAGCCGATCCTGGATGCGTTGGGCGATCGGTTGCACAAGTCGAATCTTCCACCTAGCGAACCTCTTCTTGGTCTTTTGGCACAATGGTCCGACCATCCTGCTGTGGCCGATTGGGTCTTGGATCGAATCCTCCAAAACGGATCGAAATCCTGGCCGAAAACCACTGCCCCTATGCTTGTGTCGTTTCTTAGAGGAAAAAATGTACCAAACAGTTGGATCCCTTCGATCGCCGATAGCATCGAGAATAGTTCCGATCAAGAAGCGACCGCTTGGCAGTCGGCTTTGCAAAATAGGGTTTGGAAAGCAGACACCGCAAGCATCCAAAAAGCCGTGCATTCTGTTTTGCAGAAAATCGCTATCAACGACTCTTCATCGATCGAAGATATCAAACGCGTGCTTGGGTGGATCGCAGTCTTACCTAAAGGATCCTGGGTTGATGAACCGATCGAGCAATTGGTGGTGCGAGAATCGCTGCAACCGGTTGGCCAGTCCGATGGAATGTCCCAATCCGTTCGCACGCTTGCTTGGCAAAGCCTCTTGCAGATCCAGTTGCGTTTCGATTCCTCCCGCCAGTGGATCCTTGAGCATTTGGGCAATGCCAGTCCCCTTGAGCTCCCTGCGGCTATCGATGCTTACTGCAAGGGGAGTACTTCCCCACAGGACGAACGGTTGCTTGAAACACTCGCCACCGTTGCTGCATCGAAAACGCTTGCCGTCGAAACCGTCCTTGTGAAACTTAAGGATCGGCCCGCCGAAGTGCAAAAGAAATGGAAAGAATCGCTCGAGGTCTGGACTAAGCCCGACCAAGATGTCCAGGACAAGGTCCAGTTATGGCTTGGTAAATTGCTAGTTGGAGATCCCAAGCAAGGCTACCACGTCTTTCGCTCCTCGAAAGCCACTTGCAGCGCGTGCCATCAAGTCGGTTACGTCGGTGGAAACGTGGGACCGATTCTAAGTAAGATTGGTCAGTCCCGCTCCAGGCGCGATTTGCTCGAAGCGATTCTCTTTCCCAGCGCTAGGCTCGAGCAAGCGTATCGCAGCACCAAAGTGCTTCTCCAAGACGGCGAAGTCCTCCAAGGGTTGGTCGTATCGGAGACTCCCAAAGAACTAGTCCTGCAAGTCTCTGTCGATCAACGTCGATCGATCGAAACTTCCGAAATCCAGCTGAGGGAACCCAGCAACGTGTCGATCATGCCCGCAGGGCTCGAAGCGCAGTTGAGTTTGCAGGAGCTTTCGGACCTGATCGCGTTTTTAGAAAACGCCAAATAGATAGGACGTATCAGACGGATCTGTTTTCGATGGTGCGAAATCGTTGCCAAGCGATGGCCAGGGCGATGATACTGACGATGGCGCCAATGCCGCAAAACCATAAAAACCACTCGGCAAACTGGGTCTCGGGGATTTGCCCGATGAAAAAGTTTTTGGCAAGTACCAAAGTGGCAAAACCCAGATAGCCCACCGAATCGGCCACGTACATCATGAACCCGACGTTGGCTCGGTCTCGGGTACAAGCGATGATACGTTCAAACACGGTTGTGTGCACGGCGACATAAGGCAGGTACAAGCCGGCTCCGATGAGGACCATGAGCATCGCCGGAGAGAGAGTCATCCAAAACCGGTGTCCAACGACTGTCGCAAGCATCAGTGCGAATCCTACAAAGCAGGTTCCAAATGCCAATTGCAAGGCTTTGCGATTGTCGTTGACTAGCACCGCAGCTCCGTTGGCAAGTGTTGCGACGAGCATCACCCAAAAATCGATGCTCGCGTAATCGGTGGATTTGATCGTAGCTCCCAAGCCTGTGAGGACTTCTCGGGCAAAGTCGTCGCGCAAACTCCTCAAAACACTTACTACCAGATACAACGTTGCTACGGCGCTGATGCCAACGGTGTACGTCTTAAGGATTCGCCATCGGTCCTCTTTTCGCATGGGATCGCGGGGGCTTCGAGCCGCTTGATCTCCTTGAGTGGGAGGTGGGATCTGGTGCAACATCCAAACAAATAGGCAGATGGGCAAGAGAAAAAGCAGCCCAGAGAGAAAGGGCATCCAGCGTTCGGCTTCGCTGAGTGTCCATTGGAATTGCTTTTGTGTTTGATCGAGCACACTTTGGCCGACTGTCTTGGCCATCCCCCCGGCCAAAATGAAACTTGCACAAAGTCCTGCCGCAAGGGCTTCGGTCATCTGGCGTCCTTCGAGTGAACCCAGGACTAGTCCAAAGACCATCCCTAATGGTAGGCCGTTGAGAAACATGCAGGGGGCTTGCCAAGCTCGTGGAACGATGGCAAAGAGAAACAGGGAAGCCAAGGCCCAGAGGATCAGCCCGAGGATCAACCAAGCTCGCCGCCCGCGGTCGGCTTCCGAAACCACCCGTATCCCGATCATCTTCGAAATCAGATACCCGATGACTTGGGCGGAAATCAGCACGGCTTTTTGATCCCAGTCTCCCGCGATGTCTTGGCCGATCGCGTCCTGCTTGAACGCCGCAGCCGTAAACGGCTTGCGGTACATGTACATGCAAAAATAAGTTCCAAAGGCGGCGGTAATCGCCCAGAGATTGACAAGCCACACAGAATCAGACAGACGTTTCATTGCAGTGGCTTTCCCGACACGCAAACCAACACACATCGAAATCACAAGCTTCCACAGCATAACCTCAGCGGTGGGTGGAAGGGGCGTGGGTGTCTTTCAAATTCACGACCTTTTCATCAAAGTCGGTTCTACCGAAAGAACTTCAGCCGCAGAGTCGCAAAACCACAGAGACACTCAGGCACAGAGAGAGAAAAAACGAATAGAATGCGCAATGGAATCCTAAAGATCTGGATTTCTGTTGCCACTGAATCACTCCACCATTTATCGATGATGCCAAAGCACCTAATTTCCTTTTTGAGGATTCTACTGGTCGTAGGCCAATCGCTTTTGGCTCAGCAAACCTCGCCTGCTCAGGACCGCAATCTGGGGATCGAGCTAACTGGGCAGGTTCTTTCTAAGCGTGTTGAGCAGATCGAAAATGCCTGCGATTTGCGTCAATTCAAAACCGCTGAGGATTGGGCCAAGCATCGTGAAGTGCTTCGAGGGCAGCTCGCAGAGATGCTTGGATTGCCCGATCTAGTTTCTCGACCGACGCAACTGCAAGCCCAAGTGACCGGGAAGCTTGAACTCGATGACATCGTGGTTGAAAAGCTGCACTTTCAGAGCAGTCCGGGGCTGTATGTGACCGGGAATCTCTACCGGCCCAAGCAGATTGATCAGCCTTTACCAGCGGTGCTTTATGTCTGTGGGCATGGGCAAGTCAAAGAGAACGGAGTGAGTCTTGGCAACAAAACCCACTACCAGCACCATCCTGCTTGGTTGGCCAAACAAGGTTACGTTTCGATGGCGATCGATACGATCCAGCTTGGGGAAATCGAAGGGATTCATCACGGGCTCTATCGTTTTGACCGTTGGGACTGGCCATCGCGCGGGTACACACCTGCGGGCGTTGAAGCTTGGAATGCCATCCGGGCTGTGGATTATTTGGTCAGCCGTCCGGATGTGGATGCCACCAAAATCGGCATCACTGGCCGCAGTGGCGGAGGGGCTTATAGTTGGTATGCGGCGGCCATTGACCAGCGGATTAGGGTGGCCGTTCCCGTGGCAGGGATCACCGATTTGCGAGACCATGTGATCGATCAGGTAATCCGGGGGCATTGCGACTGCATGTTCTTTTGCAATCGTTATGGATGGGATTACTCGATCTTGGCAGCTTTGATTCATCCAAGAGCGCTGTTGATTGGCAATACCGATGAGGATCCGATCTTTCCTCTGGATGGGGTTTTTCGTGTGCAGCAGCAAGTCCATGCGGTGTATGGACTTGAATCCAAAGGCAATCTAGGTATCCACTGGACTACCGGCGGCCATCAAGACACCCAAGAGTTGCAGCTGGGGTGTTTTGTCTGGTTCGATCGCCACCTTTTGGGTAGCAAACGCAATCTTGAGCGAGCCGCAGTCCCACTTTTTGCAAAGTCAGAGTTGAAGGTCTTTGACCGACTGCCAAGCGACCAACATGTCACGGATGTCCATGATTGGTTTGTTCCCAAGGCACCCGATCCTTCGGATCAAGCCCCTTTGCTTCCCGCCGACTTAGGTCAGTGGAATGCACGATGTGAAGCGATCCAAGAGGAGATCTCTGGGTCGGTCTTTGGACGGCTTCCGAGATTTGCAGCCGCGCCTATCGAGCCAACGGATCCACAGACCCAAGGACGACAGCAGAAGTCTAAATTGGTTGAAACCCAGCGACGGGTATCGCAGGGTGACTGGGCGATCACGCAGTTGGAGTGCGAATCGGAGGGTTTACCTAGCTCGACACTTCTTCGGATTGAGTCGTTGGTTGAGCCATCGGATCTGCCAACGGTCGTCTTGGCCGACGATTCGTTATGGGACGCTTGGGTCTTGACGACCAATCCAGAAGCTTTAGATCGCCAGAAGGTCAACGGCGACGGGCTGGTCAAAGGGCAGATTCTGGGCGAGGCCTGGCGAAGTCTAATTGCCCAAGCCGATCCAAAGAGGACGACGTATTTGGTGTTTCCCCAGGGGACTGGGCCTTGGCGATGGGACATGACTGACAAGGAGGGATTGAATTGGAGGCGTTCTTATCTGCTGGTTGGTTGGTCGCTTGAGGGCAGGCAGGTTGCAGGGGCATTGCAAGCCCTGCAAGCGATCTGCAAGGAGCATAGTAGCGATGTCGTAATCCTCAAGGCTGGAGTGCAAAGGTCGGTTCATGCTTTGCATGTTGCGTTGCTTGATCCAAATGCGATCGACGCGTTGGAGTTGCACTCGTTGGACAAGGACGCTTACTCCAGGGGGTTCGTTTTGAGTGGTATTTTACGATTTTGCGATATACCCGAAGTGCTTGCGGCAGTATCGAGTCGGGTGCCAACGAGAATGAAAAACGCGGAGCAATACCGAAAGATGCCGCTATTTCATCATTTGGAAAAGGGACTAGGCTTGCCCATCGTAGAGCCCGTCGTTCGTTAGTCATCGGTTCTTTCGAAGCGGAGAAGGCTTGATCGCGCAAGCTGTTTTGGCCAGAAACAACCAAAGAGGCGAAAAGAAGGAAAACAACAGCGTTTGCTGAAAGGTATTCATGGTGGTTGATACCTGGAAGACACCCGCTGTCGGCTGGTCGTGCCCACTATTAGAGAGAACGGAAATCGTGACGTGATCTCGATTGGATGTTCGACAAACTCTGAACCGAACCCATGAAATCATCCATTAGCGTTGATAAGCGTCCGTGAGCGGTCCGGTTTCCTGAACCGCTGATAGACGCTGATAATCGCTGATACCTGAGCTCGAAGTCTCCGAACTAGCGTTAGTCACTGCCATCGACGACTGCGCACCGATCGCCGGTGGCGAAGGCTCATAGTAGTAGGCACATTCCATGTGCCGTCCGCTGGATTTAATCAAGTGCAGATCGTACCCTGGCCGACGGCACAGCGGAGT